>OKUZ01000737.1_pt1 | contig 10378 bp, 6 predicted proteins | sample 1606681 | NCBI WGS metagenome assembly OKUZ01 (sample SAMEA3882524, study PRJEB24775) | human gut metagenome | biome: human-associated habitat; feature: intestine environment; material: feces | place: Netherlands | collected 2009/2010 | reverse complement strand
CCCGAAAAAGCCGGAGGTGCTGCCGGATATTTCCCTTCGGAACGCAGAGCAGACGGTGCAGTCCCTCATTTTTATGGGTATTGAGCATAATATCCGCGTCATGCATCAGATGGGGGCGGAACGCCAGTTTGGCAATCTCCTCGAGGCGGCGCGCAGCGAGAAGGATTGGAAGAGTGTCCGCGCGTATTTAAACATTTTCCGTGAATATTTTACATATACAAACGACAAGCAGAAAGAGCAGACGCTGGGCTTTTTATATGAGCTTTTGATGCACCGCGAGGGCGACATCCGCGCGCAGGCGGCGAGGCTGCTCGGACACGTGATCGCGCAGTTCAATGCCGGTTACCGCAAGGAGCGCCCGGCGGGTATGCCGGATATTGCCGAGGAGCGGGTGATGGAGATCTGGAAGCAATATCTGGAAATGATCATCCGACCGGATCACAAGCTGATGCTGCAGCAGAAACGGCGCATCCGTTATCACCTGAAAAATGTGCTGGCATCGGTGGTTGATCATGCGACGCCGGGCGATCTGCGGGAATTTCTGGGGGCATTTCTGGTTTGGTATGACCGGGCGGATGAGCTGGATCCGGGCGAGGCATTTTCTTTGCTGGATACGGTGCATTTCATGCCGTTTGATAAGCTGAGTGAAGAGGAACTGGGGAAAATCGCAAAATTTGCCCTGATTGAGTCGCAGAGCGGGGAACCGGATGTGCGGATCGCATCATGGCGCGCCTTCAAGCTTCTGACGGCGTACCAGCCGGATCATCCGTGCTGTGCCGAGATCGGCGTGTGCGTGAGGGCGGCGCAGGTTGAGGACAATATCACGATGACCTTCCTCAAATACCGCGTGTTAAGTAACCTCGGAGAGGACACGGCGAGAGAACAGGAACTTTTGTATGACCGCGACGTTGTCTCCGATATTTTCCTGGATAACCTCAAAACAGCGACGCCGTGGGTCATCAAGTCGGCCAATATCAAGCTGCTCGTCGATCAGATCGCGCATGGTAAACAGGAACATATGCTGCATATCGCAGCGCATCTCTCAAACCTTGTAAAAGTCAGCGAGCACGTGATCGTGCGCCATGATGCCGGAACCGCCCTGCTTCGCATTATCGGGCTTCTGACACCGGATCAGAGAAATGAGATCGTGGTCGAGCTGATGAAGGGGCTGGAAGTCGGTGAGTACGAATTTTCCAAATATATTCCGCAGTATCTGGGGCAGGCGGCGCTGTGGCTGCCGCCGGAACAGCTGGAGGAGATCGTTTCCTACCTGCATGGCATGATGGCAAATGCAAACGACCAGATAGTCTCGGTTGCGCTTGATACGGTCGGCGTGCTGCTGGAACGGTATTCGTGCTACCCAGAACGCTTTGCGGAGGAAAAAGAGGTATGCGAGGAACGGCGCGGACGTCTGCTTGGCATCCTGCTCAGCGGTCTGGCGAATTACCGCGAGTCGGTGCGCCAGGAGGCGATGCTGGTGCTGGGGCAGACCGTCTTCGGCTCATCCTGGATGGAATGCCGGGAGAAAAAAGAGCTGTTCGCCCTGTCCTTCCGCAAGATGCTGTTCTTATTCAATGAAAATAAGGGAAATGAGCTGACGGCATTTTATCGTGCGGCGTCCCTTTCCAATATTTACCGGTTCATCACGCAGTACCATATGACCGAGGGCAATTTAGAGATCAAGGAACGGAACCAGGTGGCATTCTTCCCAGGCACATTTGACCCGTTTACGCTGTCACACAAGGAGATTGTCCGCGAGATCCGCGACCGCGGCTATGAGGTGTTTCTGGCGGTCGATGAATTTTCCTGGTCGAAAAAGGCGCAGCCGCATCTGATCCGCCGTCAGATCGTGAGCATGTCGGTGGCGGGTGAGTTCCATGTGAACCTGTTCCCGGATGATATTCCGGTCAATATTGCCAATCCGGCGGATCTGAAACGCCTGAGAGAGGTGTTTTCTGGAAAAGAGCTGTATATCGTGGTCGGCAGCGATGTCATTGCCAATGCCTCTTCTTACAAGAAGAAACCGGTTAAAAATTCGATCCATTCGATGAACCATATCGCGTTCCGCCGCGTGGGTGATGTCAAGGCGGACAACAAATACAACCGTCAGATGATGGATCAGATCAGCGGCAAGGTCGTGGAGCTGGAGCTTCCGGAGCATCTGGAGGACATCAGTTCGACGAGAATCCGTGAAAATGTCGATCTGAACCGCGATATTTCGAACCTGATCGACCCGTCTGTGCAGGAATACATCTATTACAATGGTCTGTATCTGCGCGAGCCGGAATATAAACCATATATCCGCGCGCGTGCGATCTCCTATGAGGAGGTGGAGACGCCGGATGAAATGCTTCTGGCGGAAATTTCGAATTTTGTTCTGCGGGACGAAGAAGATCGCGAGAACCTGTTGAATTCGATGAAGGAGTCGGGCGACCGGCTGCTGCTTCTTCGGAATACTGTGCAGGAAAACCGGCTGGTCGGCGTGGCACGGCTTCGTTATCTGGCGCCGGATGAGCTGTTTGCCGTTCTGGGACAGGTCAGTCTGGCAGATCAGGTGCGCCGCCATACCTACGGTGAGATTCTTCTGATTTCGGGTATCTATGTCGAGCGCGACCCGATGATCAACGACGCGGAACAGCTGCTTTTAACCGAGGCGATCGCACGGTCCTTTGAATATAAATGCGGCTATGCACTTTTCTTCCCGGCAGACGGCTACTGCCCGGAGCGCGTGCTGTCGGCGGTGGTCCGCCAGGGCTTTGTGAAGGCGCCGGAATCCCCGGAAGACGCGCCGCTCTATCTGGTCGATATGCATGCGCCGCTTGTATTAGTGCAGAATCTGGAAACGACGTTAAAAGAACCATTTTCCAGCAATCCGCGCGTTCTGGATGCGATCTACAAGGCGCATCGGGAATTGCAGATGGCGATGACGCGCTTCTATCCGGGACAGCTGGTTCTTTCGATGTCTGCGAGCGTGATTTACCACCGTCTGGTGGAACGGATCACGGCGTTAAATGGTGTACCGCGTGACCCGGTGACGCCGAGACACCTCGGTGGGGCGATGTGCGTGCCGTTCGGCAAGATCCTGCGTGGAAAAGTTATTCCGAATACGGTGACGAAGACGCTGCATACAGATAAAGTGTACGATCCGGAGCTGAAAGAGAAGTCGATCGAAGCGTTCCCGTACTATTCGCCGCTGCGAAGCCAGATCAAGGCTATCAAGTCCTTTGACCGCCCGGTGATTCTGGTCGATGATCTGCTGCATCACGGCGGACGTTTCGAGGCATTGGAACCGATGCTGCGCGAAGAGGGCGTGGAAATCAAAAAATTGGTGTTAGGTATGATTTCAGGCTACGGGCGCGACACGATGGCGACGAAGGGCGTGCCGGTAGACAGTATTTATTACATTCCGAATCTGCGGAACTGGTTTGTCGAGTCCACACTGTACCCGTTCATCGGAGGCGATACGGTGCGCCGCGATACCGTGAAGGTGGCGGGACTGACGCCGTCGATCAATATGATCCTGCCGTATGCCGCACCGCCGGTACAGGGAAGTACGCCGGAAGCCGCGTTTGAGTTCTCCGCGTGCTGCATCCGCAACGCGCGCAACATCCTTCTGGTGCTCGAATCCGAGTACCGGGCGCTGTTTGCGAGAAACCTAACGTTAAGCCGTCTGTCTGAAGCGGTCATCCTGCCGCTCTGCCCGGATAAAGGCGAGTGTGTCAGCTACGATCCGAATCTGGCAGCGTCGGTGTATCTGGAAAATGATTTGGAGATGCTGTATCGGACGCGGAAGTGAGAAATTATGTCAAATAACGCAAAATAATATCATGATACCAGGGTCAAAAGGTCAGAAGTTCGACGCAAGCTTGCTTGCAGGAGAATTTTTGACCTTGGGACCCGCCAAAAACATGAGTAAGTAGCCATTTTTCAAAGAAAAATGAGCGAATTACGAATGTTTTTGAAGATTGCGGGAGCATATAGTGCGGAGCAATCTGGTATCAGAGGGGTCAAAATGTCTTTTGACCCCAACCATATCATATAAGATATCAAAAAAGAGCAGGGGGTATGCAATATGTACTATTATAAAATTGGAGATAAAATCTGCTGTTCCTTCAATGGAAATTTATCATACGAAAAGGCAGAAATGCCGCACCCGGGCACGCCGCTCACATTCTTATTCGAGCGCGAGCCGGGAACCGGAAGAGATTCTTTTAAGGTAAACTCGCCGCTGCTGCTGTTCCAGGAGGCAGAGAATGTTTCCTGGCTGAGCAGCCGGAAGCTGGAAGCGCAGGCGGCAAAGAAAAATTGTGAGCTTGACGAGGTCAGTCGAAGCCGCGATCACTCAGGACGTGATGCGTGCAGTCAACCGCCTGCATCCGGATTTTGAGACAATTCTGGCAGAAAAACCGCAGAAAACGAAGAAAAGAGTCCATGTTCTGGCGATCGGCGATGTCGGAAGTACGCTGTTGACCGGGCTTCATCTTCTGGGCGGCGACTGCATCAGTTCGATCGGCATCTGTGATATTTCCGATAAAGTGACCGCACGCTGGGAATTTGAGGAAAACCAGATTGCCTACCCGTGGTCGTATGACGCGCTGCCGGAGGTCGATGTGGTAAAACCGGAAGACCTCTTCAAGTGCGATGTATTTGTATTTGTCGCTTCTAAGGGAATCCCGCCGGTTGGTTCTGGCGTCAAGGATGTGCGGATGTACCAGTTTGAAAATAACTCCAAGATCGTTGCGCAGTATGCAAGACAGGCGAGAGCCGAGCATTTCAAGGGCTTATTTGCCGTTGTCTCCGATCCGGTTGACCCGCTGGCAAAGACGACATGGCTGGAGAGCAACAAGGACGAAAACGGCATCCTTGATTTAAAGGGACTCCGCCCGGAACAGGTACAGGGCTTCGGACTCGGCGTTATGAATGCGCGCGCGGCTTATTATGCGAAGCGCGACGGGCGGTTTTCACAGTTTTTGACTGAGGGGCGTTCCTTCGGACCGCATGGACAGGATCTCGTCATCGCAGATTCCATTGAGAATTACAACGACGAGCTTTCAAAAGAACTGACCCAGCTGACGGTAACGGCAAACCTGCATATGCGTGCGATCGGTTTCAAGCCGTTTATCGCACCGGCATATTCCTCCGGCGCGATCTCCCTGATTCTGATGATGCGCGGCGAATGGCACTGCGGTTCCGTATTCATGGGCGGCATCTTCATGGGCGTGAAAAACCGTTATACTGAATACGGTCTGGAAACAGAAATCCTGCCACTGCCGGATGCGCTGTATGAGCGGATTGTGACGGCGGAGGAAAATCTGAAAAAGATTGTGTGATCGATGAGTCTTATCGCAGGAAGGAAGCGAACATAAATGATTCATTCAAATTCAGAAGGAGATATCTATATAGAAGAAATGCCTCTCCTCCTCGTCCATCTGCGCGAGGAGGAAAAAGGCGCGGATGCGCGCCTTTCTGAGGTGTTATCCTATGCGCTGGACGGCTACGCCTACGAGATAGCGACGGAAATCAGTGCTTTTGAAGATTATGTAAATCGATGGAGGCACCTGGAGAAGACACAGAATCGAAAAAATCCAGTTCAGGGACGTATCCTGTTTGCCGTGCCGCTTGGCACATCTGGCATCAACCTGGAGCTTTACCGCCTGATTCGTTTCCTGCGGGAACATCCGGATTTCCTGAACGGTTTTGTTGGCGGACTTTTGGTGGACAGTGAAAATGACCTCTATTCCAAATCGGCGGCGAAGGATCTGGTATTTGCCGCTAACTGTGCGGGCTGCGCGTTCGTGGGACGCCCGCTCGTCGAGGGCACGCGGACACTTTCCAATTACACGATCGTTTCCAATAATCTTGGAACCGATCTGATGGGGGCATACCGCGAGAGCGCGGCGGGGCTGGTCAAAGAAGTACTGGGAACGGATTGCGTCAGGAAAAAATGTCCGAAAGTATTGGTATTGCACGCGTCAAGCCACAAGACCTCCAACACCTACGCGATCTGGAACCGGGTGAAAGAACAGCTCCCGGAGATGGAGATCCGGGAGATAGGGCTTCGAAACGGTACGCTTTCCGACTGCGCCGGATGCCCGTACAAGATGTGCCTGCATTTTGGCGAGCAGGGAAGCTGCTTCTACGGTGGAGTGATGGTCGAGGACGTCTATCCGGCAGTCCGCGAGGCGGATGCGATCGTGATGCTCTGTCCAAACTACAACGATGCGCTGTCGGCAAACCTGACTGCGTTCATCAACCGCCTGACTTCGCTGTTCCGGACGACGCGGTTTTATGACAAAGCGCTGTTTGCGGTGGTTGTGTCGGGCTATTCCGGAAGCGATATCGTGGCGGAACAGCTTATCGCGGCGTTAAATATGAACAAAACCTTCTATCTGCCGGGGCAGTTTGCGATGATGGAGACGGCAAACAATGCCGGGGCAGCGATGCAGCTGCCGGGGATTGAGGAACGGATGAATGCGTTTGCGGAGAGAATCCGGGAGACGCTATTATATAGGTAAAGAGGGGTTATAAGCAGGGCAGCGTCACTGGGAGAGTTTGTAACTGTTCACAGGTAGGAACTTTTTTGAACTGAAAATTCCGTACGATACAGTTCCGGCAGCAGATTTTGCCGATTTGGAATGCGTAGCATCGGCAAAATCCCGTTGCTGGGCACACGTGTGTGAACAGTAACGAGAGTTTCACATCTGCTATAAAATTCTTTACAGATTTCATGAAACTAAGTATACTATATAAATATGCAAAAACTGTTTTACTCAGGCTAAAAGCTATGTGAAATTGTACTATTTAAAGAGGGAGAAAGGCAGAAATGAAATCCTGGAGACGAACATTAGCGATAGGCTTTATCATAGCGATAACTTCGCAGCTTTATTGGAACGTATTTGTCAACAATTTCCGTGTGTCAGCGTCGGTTATCCTGCTTCCGGTGCTGATTATGACAGTCGGAAGTCAGATTCACACGATGACGATCTGTACGGTGACGTCGATCATTGTTTTTTTATTCCGAATTGTGATATATTATCTGCAGGGAATGCCATCCGAGATGCTGGTACAGCTTGCGATGCCCGGAGCGTTCTTTTATATCGTGTACGGCATGATGTTCAAGCTGCAGATCCGGAATAAACATATCGCGAATCTGGAAAATGTGATTGCGGCGGCATTTTTCTGTGACTTATGCTCGAATATATTCGAAAATTTTCTGGCAGCGCTTCTTAAAAACAATGCGATGCCGGGACCGGATACGATTCAAACGCTTTTTATCATCGCTGCAGTCCGCACGCTTTTTGTGGCACTGGCACTGATCGGAGAACAGCAGTACCGGCTTCTTCTTACGAAAGCGGATCATGAGAGCCGTTATCAGCGGTTATTTCTTATGACGACGGGACTCAAGACTGAGATTTACCTGATGCATAAGAACACCGAGGAGATCGAGCGCGTCATGAGCAATGCATACAAGCTCTATGAGCAGATTCTGGAAAAGGATCTTCCACGGGAAATGCAGCAGATGGGACTTGAGATAGCGCGGGATGTCCATGAGATCAAGAAAGATTACATCCGCATCATTCAGGGCATTGAGGAGGCGATCGAGGAAGAGTCGAACGAGGAAACGATGAGCCTGCAGGATCTTCTTCGGATTCTGGAATCATCCACCTACCGGACCATGGCGGAGAAAAAGCTGGATATCCGTCTGATGTTTGACTGCCGGGACAATTTTATGACGCAGGAACACTACCAGCTTATGACGATTCTCAAAAATTTGGTAGGAAATGCGGTGGAAGCGATCGAATCGACGAAAAAAAGCGGGATGATCTGGATTCGGGAGTACAAAAAAGATGGCAATTACGTGTTTGGAGTAGCGGACGACGGACCGGGAATTTCAGAAAAACATCTCCCACGGATTTTCAATATGGGATATTCAACGAAGTTTGATGAAAAAACCGGCAATATATATAGAGGCGTCGGGCTCTGCGGTGTGAAAAACGCGGTAGAGGAGCAGTTTGAAGGTAGTATTTCAGTGGATTCGGAAGAGGGAAGAGGAACGAAATTCCATATTGAGATACCGATAGCGAAATTGGAGGAAATAGAGTAAATGGAGATTTATATTGTTGAAGATGATATGTCAGTGATCAGCGTCCTGCAGGATATTATTGAAGATAATGATCTGGGAATTGTCTGCGGAACTTCAGAGGGACAGCCGGCGGATGTGGATGATATCCTGGCAAAGAATCCGGATATGGTTCTGATTGATTTCCTGATGCCGGAAAAGGACGGTGTTCAGGTCATGCGCGAACTGCGGGAAAGAGGCTGCAAGGCAAAATGCATCATGATTTCCCAGGTGGCGGCAAAAGAATTGATCGGAAAGGCATACGATGCGGGCATTGAGTTCTTCATCAGCAAGCCAATCAATATCATTGAGGTAAAATCGGTCATCCGTAATGTGGATGAGCAGATCAAGAATGAGAAAACTCTGACGAATATTAAGAAAATGTTCATGGCAGAGATCGCGGATATGCCGAAGGAGAAGAAAAAAGATGACGGTTACGGCAGAAAGGTGCTTTACATTTTAAACCGTCTCGGCATGTCCGGCGAGAAGGGCGGCGACGATATCCTTCGGATCTGCGAGTATCTGCACAACAACGGACGCCCTATCTCCCAGGTCAGCATCGGTCAGCTCTGCGAGCTTTTGAGCGATGCGCCGAAGAACATGGAGCAGCGTGTCCGCCGTGCGATCGCGGTCGGCATGTCGAACCTGGCACATTTGGGTATTGAGGATTTTATGAATGAAACCTTTACTGCATACTCCAGCACCCTGTTCCCATTCGAGGAAATCCGGGCAGAGATGGATCACATCCGCGGTAAACGCCGTTACGGTGGCAAAGTCAGCATCAAAAAGTTCATCGACAGCCTGATGCTGGCGGTAGATCGTGAGGTATAACGGGTAGATTTACAAAACTTTCCAATTTATTTATCATAAGTTAAAAAAATGTTATAAAAATTTTATGTTTTTATGATGGATCTTGTAGTTTTTTGTCGGGGCTACAGTATTATACACCTGCGAGCAAGAAAAAAAAATAGGTTGGAGGTAGTTGTATGAAGACAATCGAGCTTGATATGTATCAGGCAACCGCAGTTGCGGCACTTGTACTGTTACTGGGACGTGTTCTGGTAGCTAAAATTTCTATTCTTCGTCGGTATTGTATTCCGGCACCTGTAGTTGGTGGTTTCCTTTATGCAATCGTTCATACCATCGTAAGAGGCATGGGCATTCTGGAAATTTCCTGCGACATGACACTTAAAAACGTATTCATGGTAGCTTTCTTCTGTAGCGTAGGTTTCACAGCATCCTTCCGTATGCTGAAGAAGGGCGGCGTTCAGACAGTTGTATTCCTGGCTCTGTCAGCTGTTATGGTAATTCTTCAGAACATCCTGGGTGCTGGTCTGGCAAGCGTATTTGGTCTGGATCCTCGTCTGGGTCTGGCAACCGGTTCCATCCCGATGGTAGGTGGTCACGGTACTGCTGGTTCCTTTGGACCGTTACTTGAGGAATTAGGCGTAGCAAATGCGAGCGTTGTAGCTATCGCTTCCGCTACTTATGGTCTGGTTGCAGGCTGCGTAATCGGTGGTCCTATCGCAACTGCTAAGATCCGTAAGTACAAACTGTCCGCAGTTACTGAGGCAGCTGCTAAGACTGAGACTGTAGAGACAGATGAGACTGGTGCAATCGATTCCGCTAGAATCCTTGATGGTCTTCTGTACTTAATCGTTGCTATCGGTGCTGGTACTATCGTATCCATGTTCCTTGGCAAGTTTATGACATTCCCGTTCTACATCGGCGCAATGTTAGTTGGTGCTATCATCCGTAACATCATGGATGTTCAGAACAAAGAGATCCCGATGGAAGAGATCAGCACACTGGGCGGTGCTTCCCTTTCCGTATTCCTGGGTCTGGCTATGATCGATATGAAGCTGTGGCAGTTAGCTGAGCTGGCTGTACCGATGGTAGTTATGCTTCTTGCACAGACAGTACTTATGTTCTTCTATGCAAACTTCGTTGTATTCAACGTACTTGGCAAATCCTACGATGCTGCTGTTATGACCAGTGGTTTCTGTGGATTCGGTATGGGTGCTACCCCGAACGCTATGGCAAACATGCAGGCAATCACCGGCGTATATGGTCCGGCTCCGACTGCATTCATGGTAGTTCCGCTGGTAGGTTCCTTATTCATCGACTTTGTAAACGCAACTATCCTGACAGGATTCATCAGCTTCCTGGGCTAATAGATGCGAATTTCAAGAGGTCTGCTTTTCGGCAGGCCTCTTTTTTTGTGTAATAGGAAATTCCTTGGAATTCCCTATTACACAA
>OKUZ01000736.1_pt1 | contig 10381 bp, 4 predicted proteins | sample 1606681 | NCBI WGS metagenome assembly OKUZ01 (sample SAMEA3882524, study PRJEB24775) | human gut metagenome | biome: human-associated habitat; feature: intestine environment; material: feces | place: Netherlands | collected 2009/2010 | reverse complement strand
TTTTTACACTTCGCTCTGTTCCGTTGTAATGATCGATGACATTTAAGTCCAGACCTGCTTTTTCTTTCTTACTCTCCCCTTTTTCCTGGCGTTTTAACTCATACTGACCGCTGCTCATAGTCATAAGCCGCAGATTAGCCCTGCGCAGGATCCGGTCAAAATAAGCCATCTGTACATAGGTTTCCAGCTCGATCTTGCGCTTTCCGCTGAGAGTTCCCCCTGCTGTATCAGAAAGTGCCCGCATCCACACATATTCCTGCTCTGCTGCTGCCATTTTTCCCTGATTTTTCTGAACATTGTTGTAAATACAACGATTATTTTCCAGATCTGCATATTGTCTGGAATATTTTTCATTCCATTCCTTCTTTTCTTCTGAAAGAACGGTTATCTTTTCCTGGATCTTCCCTTCGGAAGTTTCCTGCATGGACCCGATCTGGGACTTTAAAGTTTCTATGGCAGATCTCAGACTTTCAGACTGGGCATTTAAAACATTTAATGTTTCCACTGCCTGAGCCAGTGCTGCTTCCAGTTTCAGTTTATTCTGCATTTTTCCTTTCAGCCGGTCTTCTATTTCTTCTGCTGTAACAGAACCATAGATCTTATTTTCTTCTTCCAGCTGCTTCTTTAATTCTTCCAGCTGAGTTGCCAGCTTCTGGATCAGCAGGGCCTTTTCGGAAATATTTTCAGAAAGTTTTTTCTGTTGGTCTTCCATCGTTTCAGCCTGGGCCTGTAAACGGTTTAAGTATTCCGCCTTTTTTCCATTTTCTTCCAGATCAGCTTTTATCTGTTCTAAAACAGCGTTGTTTTGGGCTTTTAGCTCTGCGAAAAACATTTTTATCCTGGATACAACATTTTCTATATCATTTGTGCTCTGTATCCCCGGTACCTGCTGCATTTCCTGTATCTTCGGCTCGTCCTGCAAATTTTTTATGCACTGTCTGATCAACAGATCCATCTGCCCTTCTGCCGCTGAATGGATATTTCGGGCCTGCAGCAGTTTATCCTGAAGAATCTTCTCATTGGTCTCCAATGCCTCTTTCGTTTCCTGGCATTTTTTAAGACTTTCCGCTGCCTTTTGGGCATCCTTTAATTTCTGATCACAGTTATTAATTGCTTCTGACAGACGCCGTTTCACCTCAGGTAGACTCTCTGCCCCTGCATCCCCAAAGATCTGCTCCGCCTTATTCCGGTACTGTTCCCACAGTTCTTCCGACTGTTCCTTAAACTGCCCCGCCAATGCACTTAGCTTCTGGACATTTTCTTCTTTCTGATCCAATACCTCTTTCTTCTCATCTAAAAATTCCTTATCCGGCACCTTATCTGTAAGTACTGCCGGTTTTGGATGATGATCGGAACCGCAGACCGGGCATCTCTCCCCCTCTTTTAAATGCTTTGCCAGAAGCCCTGCCTGGGCATCTAAAAATGTCTGTTCCAGATGACCATAAATTTCTCTTTCCCTGTTTCTTACAACAACGGCATTTTCATATTCTTTCTGGGTTTCTGCCAGCTTTTTCTGGACCAGTTCCAATTGACCTGCCTGAAGCAAAAACTCCTGTAACTGTTGTGACTTCATCTGTAAAAGAGGCTCATTTCCTGCTGCCTGCGCCAAAGCATTTTCCTGCTTTATCATTTCTTCCTTCTGCAGCTTCCAGTTATTTCCAGTCATTTCCAGTTTCAGCACATTTTCCTCTGCCGCCTTTTTCTCCTTTACAGCCTGATCCAGAGCTTTTTCATCCCCAGTCAGTTTCTCCCCTTTTCCCATGGCTTCCTTAAGCCTGTTTTGCAGCCGCTCTTTCTCTGCTTCTACACCTTTCAGACCTTCCTGGGCTTCTTTATTTTCAAGCAGTGCCTGTTCCAGAGAAACTTTCTCCTGTTTTAACTTCTCTTCCGTAAACTTCTCTTCTCCTATTGCCCTTTCTTTTCCTTTGGCTTCCTGTACTTTTCCCAGAAATGCCTCCAAGCCGGCTTTTTTCTCTCTCAGCTCTCTTATCTCTTCTGCCAGTACTTCACAGCCCTTTGCCTCTTCTTCTTCCGCCGTCTTTTGAGAAACAGCCTTTTCTACCTCAGGTTTTAGTTCTTCAAACAGCTTCTGCTTTGCCTCCAGATCTGTTTTCATCTTCTGTCTCTGCTTTGCTTCCCCAAGAACCTTATTTTCTTTCTGTATCTCTTCCTCGATCCCATGGATCTGATCTTTCAGACCTGCAAGTTTTTCCTCCTGCCGTCCTATAACCTCAGCCAGAAGTTCAATTCCCCGAATGGTCTTTCCCTCAAATTTCGCCTTTTTCAGCTCTTTCCATTCACTTTCTGCTTCCGGGTCATCACTGATGCTGACGCCATCCAGATACTGGCTGATGCTGCGGCGCATCTCATCATATTCTTTCCATTTTCCCTTCACTGCCTCCCGCAGCCTGTTCTCAATATCCTGATAGATCCCTGTATGGAAGATCTGGCGGAAGATCTCCCCTCTCTCTGCAGTTCCGGCTAAAAGCAGTTTCTGGAAATCTCCCTGGGCGATCATGGCGATCTGGGTAAACTGTCGGTAGTCCAGTCCCATTAACTCTGTAATGGCTTTTGTCACTTCTCTGGTCTTGGTCACAGGCTGCCGGCTGTCTGGAAAAACAAGTTCTGCCTCTGCTTTTTGCAGGGTAAATCCTGTTCCTCTGCCCTTTGGACGGAGATATTCCGGATTTCTGGTGACTTTATAATCTTTTCCCTGATAAATAAAGGTCAGCTCCACATAAGTAGGCACATCATCCGGTGCATACTTGCTGCGAAACATCCCCGTTTCCCTGACATTTCCGCTGGCTTCCCCATAAAGAGCAAAAGTAATGGCATCAAAAAGAGTGGTCTTTCCCGCACCTGTATCACCGGTGATCAGATAAAGCCCTTTTTCTCCCAGCTTTTCAAAATCGACCACTGTCTTTTCCCCATAAGGCCCAAAGGCGCTTATAACCAGTTTTTTCGGCTTCATTCTTTCACCTCCCGGATGATATTTCGCACAAACTCTTCCTGGATCTGGCTCATGGGCTGGTTGTTCTGCAGCTCATAAAACTCCATGAACAGCTCCATTTCTGACTTCTGTTCTACTGCCTGGGCTGCCGTAAGCTCCGGATTTTCCCTGGTCCTGCGGTTGTCATATTCCAGCTGCATAATATTGGGGTAAATGACCCGCAGCTTCTGCAGACCGTCTAAAATATCCTCTTCATCGGTCAGTGTCACATGAAGGTAATCCTCGCAGTTTCCATTTTCATAAAATGACTTTGCAGTCACTTCCATATAGCTGCCCCGGATCTTTCGCATATCCCGCAGGGGATGCAATGGAACAGCTGAGATCTCCACATTTCCTTTTTCTTTTAATTCCACCACAGTAATGGATTTTTCCTGACCCGCCTCTGAAAAAGAATATTTAAGAGGTGTGCCACAGTATCGCACCTGGTCTCTTCCCACTGCCTGGGGACTGTGGATATGCCCCAGTGCCACATAATCAAACCCATCAAATACAGAAGCGTCCACATTGTCAAGGCCTCCTACGGACACTTCCTCTGACTCACAGCGCATGGCGCCGGTGACAAACTGGTGGGCGATCAACACATTTCGCACATCTGTATCCACAGCCATATGGGAAACAGTCATTTTCACTGCACTCTGGTAATCACACACTGCCTCTGCTTCTTTTTCAAATTCTCCCTCTTCAAAAGCATGACGGACTACAGCCGGTTTTACAAAAGGAAGCAGATGGATGCACACTTTTCCATATGCATCGGTAAATTCCACCTTTTCTGTCTTTCCCTCATACACAGGCGCCACGTAAATACCGCTTTTCTTCATCAACCGTCCGCCGTAGGAAACACGCTCCGGTGAATCATGGTTTCCGCTGATCATAAACACGATTAGTCCCATTTCATTTAAACTTGTAAGAAAATCATCAAATACCTGCACTGCCTCTGCCGCCGGAACCGGCTTATCATAAATATCACCTGCTAAAATGATCCCATCTGGCTGATGCTCCTTTGCAGCTTTTAAGATCTGCATCAGGATATATTTCTGGTCCTCCAGCATGGAAAACTCATTGACCCGCTTTCCAATATGCAGGTCCGATAAATGAAACAACTTCATAGTAACCTCCCGACCATAATATGTTCTCTCGGAATCTTTCTGTGCCTGATTTTGTGAGAAGATTTTTTGTCAGTTGTGCCCAAATTTCTGAGGCGTACGCGGTGCGTACGTTGATGAAATTCGGGTGCGGCTGGCGGAAAATCAGCCACAAAAGCAAATGCAGAAAGACTCCGAGAGTACATTTTTATATAACTTCGCGTCTATAGTCCCCCGCAGCTATTTTATGGTTTTATCTCTCAACCCCAAAATATCTAAAAAAACCATCTGCCGTTCTTTTATTATAGCACTTTTCTATAGTGCCAGTCCAGCTGTCTCCTCAAATCCAAGCATCAGGTTCATGTTCTGAACGGCTGCGCCTGAAGCACCCTTTCCAAGATTATCAAAGAGCGCCGTCACCATGGTCTGTTCCCCGTGACCATTGACAATCAGCTCCAGACTGTCTCGGCCTGCCATATCTGCTGCCGCGATCATACCGTCATATCCAAACGGATGTACCTTAATGAGCTTCTGTCCGTCATACCAGCCAGCCAGCTTCTCATAAATATCTTCCGCGGTCGGCCCGCCGTTTAAGAGGCGGTTCTGAAGCTGGATCGTGACTGCCATTCCTTTATAGTAGTCATCCACGATCGGACTAAAGACCGGCGGATAATCAAGTCCGCAGACCTTCTGCATCTCCGGTAGATGCTTATGTTTCAGCGTCAGGCCATAAATACGGGGTGCGAAATAGCTCTGCGGCTTCTCCGGCGATTCATACTCGGCAATCATCTTTTTACCGCCGCCGGAATAGCCGGTCAGGGAAAAGACTGTCATCGGATAATCCTTCGGGATGATCCCCTGCGCCACCAGCGGATAAACGGAAGTGATAAATCCAGTTGCATGGCAGCCTGGATTCGCCACCCGGCTGGATGTTTTGATCGCCTCGCGGTGCTCCTTTGAAAGTTCCGCCATGCCGTACGCCCATCCTTTGGCTGTCCGGTGCGCAGTAGATGCATCAATGATGCGCGCCCCAGAACCTTCCGCCAGTGCAACTGCCTCAACCGCTGCCGCATCCGGCAGGCACAGGAATACGATATCCGCCGCATGAATCAGCTTTCTTCGCTCTTCCGTGTCCTTGCGCTTTGCCTCATCGATCAGAAGCAGCTCGATGTCCTCTCTTTTCGCCAGACGATCGTAAATCTGCAGTCCGGTTGTTCCTTCTTTTCCGTCTATATAAATCTTCGGTTTCGCCATTGTTCGTCCCCCGTTTCCTGTCCTACTCCTGAACCTTGTGTTCGCTTACAAATTTCTCAATCACAGAAATCTGGCGGGTTACTTCTTCCGGAGCCGGTCCGCCGATTACCTTACGTCCACGTACACAGGTCTTCAAATCAATCGCTTCATATACGTCATTTTCAAAGACATCGGAATGTGTCTTGTACTCTTCCAGTGTCAGATCGGCTAAGGACTTGTCCTCACGTACACACTGGGCTACCAGCTGTCCGACGGTCTTGTATGCGTCACGGAACGGCATTCCCTTCTTGGTCAGGTAATCTGCACAGTCCGTTGCGTTGATGAAGCCTTTCAGAGCCGCTTTCTTCATATTGTCTTTCAGGATCTGCATCGTGGAGAACATTGGAGTCAGCACGCGCAGGCACTGTTTTACGGTGTCAATCGCATCAAAGACTGCCTCTTTGTCTTCCTGCATATCCTTGTTGTATGCCAGCGGAATACCCTTTAACATGGTAAGAAGGGTAAACAGATCGCCGTACACGCGACCGGTCTTGCCGCGGACCAGCTCGCAGACATCCGGATTCTTCTTCTGCGGCATGATGGAGGAACCGGTTGAAAATGCGTCATCCAGCTCTACAAACTTGAACTCCCAGGAACACCAGGAAATAATCTCCTCAGAGAAACGGGACAGATGCATCATCAGAATGGATAACGCTGCCGTCAGCTCTACGCAGTAATCACGGTCGGAAACACCGTCTAAGGAGTTGTTGGTCACTCTGGCAAATCCAAGCTGCTGGCGTACAAAATCACGGTCGATCGGATAAGTCGTGGAAGCCAGCGCGCCGGATCCGAGCGGCATATCATCCATGCCCTCTAAGCAGTTTTCCAGACGGATTACATCACGGCGCATCATATTGGCATATGCCATCATATAATGTCCAAATGTAACCGGCTGTGCACGCTGCAGATGTGTATAACCCGGCATAACAGTTTCCAGATTGTTCTTTGCGCTCTCGCAGAGTGCTTCCATGAAATCGAGAATTTCCTTTTTGATCGCCACGATCTCTTTCTTCACGTAAAGACGCATATCCAGTGCAACCTGATCATTTCTGGATCTCGCCGTGTGAAGACGTTTTCCGGCATCGCCGATGCGCTCAGTCAGAATCTGCTCTACATTCATATGAATATCCTCATAATCCTGTGAGAAATGAATCTTGCCTGCCTCAATATCCGCTAAGATACCTTTCAGTCCTTCGATAATCTTGTCTGATTCTTCCTTCGCAATGATGCCCTGCTTGCCCAGCATAGCCGCATGGGCCATGGAGCCTGTGATATCTTCCTTATAAAGACGACAGTCAAAGGAAATCGATGAGTTGAAATCATTTACCTCCAGATCTGTCTCTTTTCCGAATCGTCCTGCCCATAACTTTGCCATAAGTGTAAACTCCTTTTTATTCTCTGATTTAGAACCAATGCGACCATTGGAACCGGCAGATACCGGAAAACCAATGGTCATCATCGGCTGCGGGCTTGTCGCCTGCAGATTATTTATTATTTTCCTAAATTATTCTACGCTCGGAAAATGCTCGCCTGTCTTTGCTGCCAGAACTTCGTCGTTCAGGGCGCGAACCTTGATCGGAAGTCCGAACAGGTTGATGAATCCAGCGGAATCTGCCTGGTTGTAGCAGTCATCCTCATCAAATGTAGCCATGCCTGCGGAATACAGGGTGTATGGAGATGTAACAGATGCCGGAATGATGTTGCCCTTGTAAAGTTTCAGTTTTACATCACCGGTTACGGTCTCCTGTGTGGAATCAACAAACGCGCTCATTGCTTTGCGCAGCGGTGTGTACCACTGACCATTGTATACTAACTCAGCGAACTTGAGAGCCAGCTGCTGTTTGTAGTGCTGTGTCTCTTTGTCCAGAGTGATTTCTTCCAGTTTCTCATGAGCCTTGTAAAGGATAGCTCCACCAGGAGTCTCATATACACCACGGCTCTTCATGCCAACCAGACGGTTCTCTACAATATCCAGAAGTCCGCAGCCGTTCTCACCGCCTACCTTGTTCAGAACCTCGATTACCTTCTCTGCATCCATCTCCTCGCCGTTTACACTGGTCGGAACACCTTTCTCGAAATGGATGGTTACATAAGTAGCTTTATCCGGTGCATTCTCCGGAGATACGCCTAACTCAAGGAATCCAGGTTTGTTGATCGGAGCCTCGTTTGCCGGATCCTCCAGATCCAAACCCTCATGGGACAGATGCCACAGGTTCTTATCCTTGGAGTAGTTGGTCTCTTTCGTAATCTTTAACGGAATGTTGTGAGCCTCTGCGTACTCGATCTCTTTTTCACGGGAATTCAGTTCCCAGAAACGCCACGGAGCGATAACATCCATCTGCGGAGCAAATGCCTTGATAGCCAGTTCGAAACGAACCTGATCGTTTCCTTTACCGGTACAGCCGTGGCAGATAGCGTCTGCGCCCTCTTTCTTCGCAATTTCAACGATTCTCTTAGCGATAATCGGACGAGCGAAGGAAGTACCTAACAGGTAATGCTCATAAGTAGCGCCAGCCTTCATGGTCGGGATGATGTACTCATCTACGAACTCTTTCTTCAGATCCTCGATGTACAGCTTGGAAGCACCTGTCTTTAATGCCTTCTCTTCCAGACCATCCAGCTCCGCACCCTGACCTACGTCAGCGGAAACTGCGATAACCTCACAGCCATAGTTTTCTTTCAGCCACGGGATTAAAACCGATGTGTCCAGACCGCCTGAATATGCAAGAACAATTTTATTATATTTCTTAGCCATTTTTCATTTCCTCCAATCATTTGCCTGCGTGATGCTTTTTTCTTTGTCCGTCCAGTCAACTAAGACCGGCAGATTTATATGCCTCACTTGAAATTACCCAGATTATACCTCCTTGATCCTAATTATGCAATACTTTTTTTGCATTTTTATGAATAATTTTTGTATAAAAACGTGTTTTATGCATTTTTCGTGTGTTTTATGCATAAAAATAACATTTACGGACTTCATTTATATGCTATGCTATATGATAGGTATAAGTATTATAAATAAGTGGTACTGTGTGTGTACAGTAACATGGTACTGCCCTTCCTGCATTCTAAAATATGCATCTTGATTTAAAATGTCAAAATTGCTATTATAATGTAAGAATAAAATGAAAGCATTCGAAAGGATAAAAACCATGACGATCAATGAAAAAGCACTCGAACTTCATGAAAAATGGAACGGCAAGCTCGATACCGTCTCCAAAGTACAGGTAAAAACCAGAGAGGATCTGGCTCTGGCATACACACCGGGCGTTGCAGAACCATGTAAGGTAATTGCAGAAGATCCGGAGGCTGCATACCGCTACACCATCAAGTCCAACACTGTAGCCGTTGTCTCCGACGGAAGCGCCGTTCTGGGACTTGGCAATATCGGACCGTTAGCAGCTATGCCGGTTATGGAAGGAAAAGCCGTTCTGTTTAAAGAGTTCGGCGGCATCAATGCATTCCCGATCTGCCTCGACACACAGGACACCGAGGAGATCATTGAGACAGTTGTCCGCATTGCCCCGGCATTCGGCGGTATCAACCTGGAGGACATCTCCGCACCGCGCTGCTTTGAGATCGAGCGCCGTCTGAAAGAGGTCTGCGACATTCCGGTATTCCACGATGACCAGCACGGCACGGCTGTCTGCTGCGGTGCGGCTCTGCTCAACGCCTGCCGCCTGACCGGCCGCAAGGTGGATGAGATCAAGATGGTTGTCAACGGCTGTGGCGCGGCTGCTATCGCCGTTACCAAGTTCCTGATGTTCCTCGGCGTCAAGCACATCACGATGGTTGAGCGCTTCGGCATCGTCTGCGAGGGCGATGAGCGCCTGAATCCGGCACAGCAGGAGATGGCCAAGGTCACCAACCGCGAGCACATGACCGGCACGCTGGCCGATGCTGTCAAGGGTGCGGATGTATTCTTCGGCATGTCCGCTCCGCAGGTGCTTACTGCCGAGATGGTCTCCACCATGGCAAAGGACCCGATGGTATTCGCTATGGCAAATCCGGTGCCCGAAATCTGGCCGGAGGACGCAAAGAAGGGCGGCGCTGCCGTTGTCGGCACCGGCCGTTCGGACTACCCGAACCAGATCAACAACGTGCTTGCGTTCCCGGGCATTTTCCGCGGCGCACTCGATGTTCGCGCAAGCGACATCAATGAGGAGATGAAGCTGGCAGCGGCTAAGGCGATTGCGGCCTGCGTTTCCGATGAGGAGCTGAATGCGGAGTATATCATGCCGATGGCGTTCGACAAAAAGGTCATCCGTTCGGTAGCCGATGCCGTTGCACAGGCTGCCCGCGATTCCGGTGTGGCCCGTATCTGAGCGCAGCAGACGAAAAGTTACAGATAAGACAAAATCAACCGCGCGGGAACAATCTCGCGCGGTTTTTGCGCAAAAGTGCGTGCACGCACACGCACAAGTTCGCGGAATGACAAAAACAGCGGATTGCACAACTCGGCTTTGTGAAAAAATGCGTTTGACATTTACAGTGCATAAGGGTACAATAAGAATAACAAAAATGCGTTTGTTCTGCGCAGACGCAGAGAGAAGATTATGGAGGGAATAACTATGTTAGATCCGAAGAAAGTAAGACTGGGTATCTGCCCGATCGGCTGGTCCAATGATGATATGTGGGATCTCGGCGACGAGAACACCTTCCAGCAGTGCATCTCTGAGATGAAGCTCGCTGGTTTCGACGGCTGCGAAGTAGGTCACAAGTATCCGGAGGACAAGACCGTCCTCAAGCACATGCTGGACGCCCGCAACCTGACCATCGCTTCCAAGTGGTTCTCCTCTTTCCTGGTTGACAAGCCGTACGAAGAGGTAGAGGCTGAGTTCATCAAGGAGCTGGATTACCTGTCCTACGTTGGCGCTACCGCTATCAACGTATCCGAGCAGTCCGGTTCTATTCAGGGTCAGCTCGATACGCCGGTTCTGGACGACAAGAAGCGCGTTCTGACTGACGAGGAGTGGGATCGCTTCACCACCGG
>OKUZ01000733.1_pt1 | contig 10448 bp, 5 predicted proteins | sample 1606681 | NCBI WGS metagenome assembly OKUZ01 (sample SAMEA3882524, study PRJEB24775) | human gut metagenome | biome: human-associated habitat; feature: intestine environment; material: feces | place: Netherlands | collected 2009/2010 | reverse complement strand
AAAACGTGGTGGCAGCAGGAATTTGCCGTATTTAAATGCGAAGCCACGGTAAATTCCGTTACTGGACACGTATGCGTGAACAGTAACACGCAGGTAAATATGGCTGCGTTAGATAAAGGAAAACAGGCTGTCACAAACAGAAGGCCCCGGACGGAAAACGTTCGTTTGGCATTCGTTTGGCAGCCTTTTTTGTGTAACAGGAAATTGTCGTGAGGCACATTCTTTTTCACTTGCCCGTTTTTCTCTGACATGATACAATAAAGATTGGCGTAAATGTAGAAAATTTGAGAAGAAAACGATTTTGAAAAGGATCGTTTGATAGATGTGAGGGAAAATAGATGGATTATTTACTTTGTATCCCGGCTCGGGAGACAAATACGAGAGAGAATTGTGAGAAAATACATAATGTTCTGGCGCGCATGTCCGATACCTACAAACTGCGGATTGTACCGGAACCGGTTAAGAATAAGCAGTTTCCATGTCCGCCGTATTACAAGAAATACCGGATCTACAAGCCGGTAAAGGAACGCGATACGAACGGAGAGGCATATCTGGAAAAAGAAGAGGAAGAGATGCTCTTGAGTTCCTGCAAGACGGAGGAAGAGCAGGAACTGATGAAAAGCTGTATCTATGCGTACCAGTATTCGGCGGCGATCGTACTTAAAAGCTTCCGGGAGAAGGAAAAGAAAAATAAGATGCAGGTTCGACCTCTTTCGGAGCGGACACAGGCGCCAAGAGGCGTAAGTGGTCCGAATAGGGGAACACGTCTGGAAACACCGGAAAAAGCCGAAAAGCCGGAACAGGAGCGCGGCGCACAAGAACGTCCGTCTGGCAGTGACAGACCGGAACGATCGGAGAGAAGCTATCGGAACCGTGCAGCGGATCGTGCTGCAGAGGGGAATACCGAGCGCACGCAGGGCAGAGAGAAAGCTTGCTCAGAGAGAGAGAGGGCAGCTCGTGTTTCAGGAGCCGAGAGAGCAGCGGACAGACGTAGCGGAAACCGCGCGGTGCCGGAAAATGAGAAACGGGAAGACCGCCCGGCTTCTGGAAGGCGGGAGCGGTTTGAGCGCCGTCCACCGCGCAGAGGAGAACGGCCAGAAGTGGAGAAAAATGAGGTCGTGAAAGACCCAGTGCAGGGCGAACTTCCGTTCCGTGCTTACATGGAGACAGGCAGCCTCCCGGCGTTCCGGGATACGGCAGCAACGGTGACTGTACAGCCGATACAGCGGAAGAAAGAAGGTTATATGCCGATGGAGCGCAAACCGGCCGCGCAGACGCAGGAGCCGGAACCACAGGTGTAAGGTATGTGACAGAAACAGAACGATAAAATTAAATCATAGAATTTATAGAATGGCATCGAAACAATAAGAGTTCCGATGCCATTTGAGCATCAAACAGGACTATGCTTTCCATTTCTTTATTCCAACCATTCAGTTCTAATCCCCCCTATTTTCCGCATATGAATAAATGCAGTCTGTGAAAAGTACAGAACAGGGACAGAAAAAGGGGGAAATGCGCATGTATGAGAACCGGACGGTGGAAGAGGTGTGCAGGGAGTTTTCGGTCGATTTGCGGACAGGCTTATCGGCAGCGGAAGTGGAGGTGCGGCAGCGCCATTATGGGGAAAATGAGCTGCGGGAAGCACCACCGCGGAGTCTGATTGTGCGCATCGGGGCACAGCTTTGCGACTCCCTGATTTTTGTGTTGTTTGCGGCAGCCGGGATCTCCCTGCTTTTGGGCGAGTACGGCGATGCGGGGGTAATTCTGGCGGTTGTCGTATTAAATGCCACGGTGGGCGTGATTCAGGAGGGGAAGGCGGAGAAAGCGCTCGAATCCTTAAAACGGATGACGCAGCTGGAGGCGGTTGTAATCCGGGAAGGAAAAGAGCGGGAGATTGCCGCGCGGGAGCTGGTGCCGGGGGATCTGGTCGTGCTCGATGCCGGGCGGCAGGTTCCAGCCGACCTGCGTCTTACCGAGACAGCTGAAATGCGGGCAGAAGAATCAGCGCTGACCGGCGAATCGCGGGCGGTTGAGAAAAACAGCCATTTTTTAGCCGCCGGTGCGCTTCCGGTGGCAGAGCGTAAAAATGAGACATTTATGACTTCTTACGTGACGGCAGGGCGGGGAAAGGGAATTGTCATCGCCACCGGCATGAATACGGAGGTAGGGCGGATTGCCTCTCTGATCCGCGAGGCTCCGGAGGAGGAGACACCGTTGCAAAAAAGGCTGTCGGATCTGGGGAAACTATTGAGTATTCTTACGATCGGGCTGTGCGTTTTATTATTTGCCCTCGCCGTCTGGCAGAAGCGCGACGTGATGGAAATGCTGCTCACCGCGATTTCCCTGGCGGTAGCTGCCGTGCCGGAGGGGCTTCCGACGACGGTGACGATTGTGCTGGCGCTGGGAGTGACGAAAATGGCGCGGGCTGGCACGATCGTGCGCCGTCTTCCGTCCGTGGAAACACTGGGGGCAGTCAGCGTGGTCTGCTCAGATAAAACGGGGACGCTGACGAAAAATGAGATGACGGTGACGACATGTTATGTAAATCGACAGGAGTATACGGAACAGGAATTGGCGCGCTCTAAGGAAAGAGAAGTGGGAAAACGGCTTCTGGAGGTATTTGCGCTGTGCAGCGATGCCGGGGAGACGGTGGGGGATGCCACCGAGCGTGCGCTGTACGGATTTTGTGAAAATTGTGGTGTTTCTCCGGAGCATCTGCGTCGGAGATATCCGCGGAAAGGGGAGATTCCCTTTGATTCGGATCGGAAGAGAATGACGACGGTGCATGAGCAGGGAGAAAACTGGATTTCTTGTGTAAAAGGGGCGCCGGATGTGATTCTTAAAAGGTGTCGTTATGAGATGGAAGAGGACAAAATTGTGCCGCTGACCAGGGAGAGGCGGACAGAGATTGAGGCGGAGATCACGCGTATGTCCGCGCGTGCCCTGCGAGTACTCGCGGGGGCGTATAGGGAGCTTCAAACAGGAAAAATGCCGGATGGAAAGCGGGAGAAACAGGTGGGACAGCTGGAGCAGAACCTGATATTTCTGGGTCTGGCAGGCATGATGGATCCACCGAGGGAGGCAGCAGCCGGGGCAGTTGAGGCATTTCGCAGGGCATCTGTACGGACGGTCATGATCACTGGAGATCATGCAGACACGGCGCTTGCGATCGCCAGGCAGCTGGGGATTGCCAAACGGCGGGAAGAATGCATGACGGGGGCGCAGCTGGAAACGCTGGATGAGGGAGCTCTGGAGGAACGAATCGGTTCTGTATCAGTCTTTGCACGAGTGTCGCCGGAACATAAAGTCCGGATTGTGCGGGCTTTAAAACGCGCCGGGTGCGTGACGGCGATGACCGGGGACGGCGTAAATGATGCGCCGGCGCTTAAATCAGCCGATATCGGGATCGCGATGGGAAAAGGCGGCACCGATGTGGCGCGGCAGGCGGCGGATATGATTTTGACGGATGATAATTTTGCGACGATCGAGAGGGCAATTGAGGAAGGGCGCGGCATCTATGAAAATATACGAAAATCTATACTGTTTCTGCTTTCCTCCAATCTGGGGGAGATTTTAACCATGTTTGCCGCCGTTGCTATCGGAATACCGGCGCCGCTGGGAGCCGGGCACATCCTTTGGATCAATCTGATTACGGACTCGCTTCCGGCGCTGGCACTCGGCATGGATGGAAACGACCGGGAGAACTTGATGCGTCAGCCGCCGCGCCGGACGGGCGAGTCGCTGTTTGCCGGAGGCGGGTGGTTCTGCATGGTATTTTACGGGTCTCTGATTGCAGCAGTCACGCTGGGGGCATTTTTCAGCAGACAGGAGCTTTTGCGAGCACAGACATATGCATTTACCGTTCTGGGGCTGTCGGAGCTCTTTCATGCGGTCGGCATGCGCTCGCTTACGGGCTCGGCATTTTCACGCAGTCTTGGGAAAAATCCGCTGATGCTTGCGGCAGTCCTTGTGGGGATTCTGATGCAGGTTGCGGTGACGGAGATTCCTTTTTTGATGAAACTCCTTCACACGGTGTGGCTGCGCCCGGCAGAGTGGCTGGCGCTTCTCCTGTTATCCGCCACGCCGCTGTTAGTGCATGAACTTCTAGCATTTCTTTTTCGGAAACGGCGTTGATATAGCGAAAATGCAGTTTACAGATAGGTATTTTTGAAGCCGCGGCAAATTCCGTTACTGGGCACATATGCGCGAACAGTAACACGCGGCAGGAGATTGAGCAGATTTCGAAAACAGGCTTGTTCTTTTGGACAAAAAAACTTATAATAAAATAGAGTCCAAGCTGATTTTGTCAGAAAAGTATAAAAAGTTGCTGTCCGCAGACAGGCATTTTTGAAGTCTAAGGTGCCGCATGAAAATAGAATGGAAGCAACCATAGATACATAGGAAGATGAGGGAAGAGATGAGGGAGAAACAGACGAGAGAGGACGCCTCCGGCGTTCGAAAGAAGCCGGCAGCTTCATCCGCACGATCTTCGGGCAGGCGGGGCACCGCAAAGAAAGGCGGGAAAATCGATGTCGGCAAGCAAAAGAAAGCGGGCAAAAATAACAGCCGGAGCGGTGGGCAGATCGTGTTCCATGCGATGGCAAGGATTTTTGGAACCATGTTCAAGACGCTTCTGGTGTGTCTGGTACTGCTGGTGATTGGCGGTGCCGGATTTGGCGCATATAAGCTGATTCCGCTCTATGAGGACTATAAAAGCCAGATAGAGGGAGTGGTGGAAAACAGTACGCCGGATACGTTCCGTTTGCAGGAGGCAAGTTATATTTATGATTCCAACGGTAATGTGCTGGCGAAGCTGACGGGAGACGAGGATTCCAGTTATTTGACGTATGACCAGATACCGCAGAATGCAGTCAACGCATTTGTGGCGATCGAGGATCGGACGTTCTGGGAAAATCCAGGCATTGATATAAAAGGTATTTTCCGTGTCGCAGTCAATTACTTTTTGACTGAGGGAGCAGAAAAGCACGGCGCGAGTACGATCACCCAGCAGTTAGCGAGAAACCGTTTTCTGACCCGCGAGGTGTCGATGGAGCGGAAGATCAAGGAGATGCTGATTTCCTTAGATTTGACGAAGAAATACACCAAAGAGCAGATTATGGAGTTCTATATCAATGATATCAGCTTCGCGAACACGTACTACGGGCTTCAGGCGGCTGCAAGAGGTTATTTTGGCAAGGATGCGGATGAACTGTCCTTGAGCCAGACGGCATATTTGTGTGCGATTCCGAACTCGCCGACGTATTACAACCCGTACCGTCATCCGGAAAATGCGCTGACACGCCGCGATAAGATTCTGGAAGATATGCTGAGTATGGGATTTATTACGGAGAAAGCGTGCAAAGAGGCAAAGGCGGAGGAGATCACGGTCAACCGCCAGAGAGTGCCGCTGCACAACTATGAGACGACGTATGCGATCGACTGTGCGATTCGCTATCTGATGCGCCGTGACGGCTTTGAATTCCAGTATGGATTCCGCAGCGACGAGGCTTACAAAGAGTACAATGCCAATTACAACGAGGTGTACAATCAGGAGCGCGATGCGCTCTACACGGGCGGCTATAACCTTTATACCTCGTTGGATCCGGACAAGCAGACGATCCTGCAGGATGCATTAGATGGAGTTTTGTCCTTTGATGGCAATACATCCGAAAACGGCGTTTACAAGCTGCAAGGCGCGTCCACCGTTATTGACAACAAGACGAACCGCGTCGTGGCGATTGTGGGTGGACGTAGTCAGGAGACGGATACCTACACATTAAACCGTGCGTTCCAGAGCCCGAGACAGCCGGGAAGTTCTATCAAACCGTTGATCGTGTATACACCGGCACTGGAAAATGGTTACACATCGGAAACAAGGATTCCGAATATCGATATTGACGCGGCGAAGCAGAAGGGCGTGGATGTGAAGTCCCTTTCCGGCGAGAGGCTGGTGCTTCGAAATGCGGTCGAGCGAAGTAAAAATGGTGTGGCATGGTATATCTATGATGATATCACACCGGATGTCGGCATGGCATATTTAACCCAGATGCGCTTCGCGAGCGTGCAGGCGGCGGACTATTATCCGGCGACCTCCCTGGGCGGCTTTACCACCGGTATGACGACCGAGGAGATGGCGGGCGCTTATGCGGCGCTGTCAGATCGGGGACAGTACCGCGAACCGACCTGTATTATCAAGATGATCAATAACCAGGGCGAAGATATTTTTGAAGATTATGAATCGGTTCAGGTTTACCAGGAGAGCAGCGCCGTGCTGATGACCGATATTTTAAAGGGAGTTGTCACAAAAGGTACGGCGGCGTCGATGGGGTGGAGCGGCAATATAGAGGCGGCCGGAAAGACCGGTACGACCAACGGCAGCCGTGACGGCTGGTTCTGCGGCATGACGCCATATTATACGATGACGGTCTGGGTTGGCTACGACCAGCAGAAGACACTTTCCAGCCTGTACGGCGGCACGTATCCGGCGAAGATCTGGAAAAATGCGATGGAAAAGATGGTAGAGGGGCTTCCGGCGGCGTCCTTTGATACCCCGGAGACGGACAATGGACGCGGAGAAGGAACCTATCTGGCAGGTCATCCGGATGCATTTGAAATCACAACCAGCGGATATACCGCGGCGAATTTCAGAAGGGATCATTTGCTCTCGGATGAGGCGGCGAAGCTTCTGGAGTCTGCAAAGAGCGGCGATTCCGGCCGTAGCAGCAAGGAGTTAAAAGAAGACGCTAGCGCCAAGATCGAGCAGATCAAGAGCGAATCCATCAAAGAGCGGATGCAGCGGATCTACAAGACGGGTACGGCAGGAAAACGGTATTCAGCCCCGGCGGTGGTGCCGGAAACACCTGCCGAGACAGTTGAAGATCCGGCAGAATCTAGCACGACGATCGTGCCGGCAGGACCGAGCAGCGACATCGGACCAGGACACGGTCCGGCGCAGGAACCGGCAGTGGGTCCGGCGGCGGAGATTGGGCAGTAAAGAATTGAAAAATGGCACACCGCATTCTTGCTACTTTAGTGATGAGAATGCGGTGTGCCATTTATTTTAATAAAGCACAGAACAGATGTTTTCTTTGCAAAGGAATATATGGTATAATGTAAATATGATTATGGAAAGTGTATATTTCTTACGAAAAAAACACTTTCACAGGTATAGGAAATATGGCAGGTGATACGCAGCGTTGATTTAGGAATCAATACGGATGCAGTCTGCAGCATCATGCGTGCAGCTGTTTTTACAGAGCGAAAAGCATCTTGAGAATTTAAAAGATGATGTGTGTTCTCCGGCTGGTCCGGCGATGATCGGTGTGAAGACACTGGAAGACCGTGGATTCCGCAGCAGCGTGATCAATGCGGTTGTCGATGCCTATAAACGATTTGATGAAATTGGAAAATTAAAATAATCGTTGCATCATCCTGAAAAAGCCCCCCTTTATATTTTTATACCACCTTAACAGCCGGTCGGTTTCCCTGATGAAGAGAAGCCGACCGGTTTCCCATTAACTGCTTGGGATATCTGGTTTTGATAAGTGTTGTTTCCGGTACTGTGCCGGTGTGCAGCCAATGATCCGTTTGAATGTGGCGATGTAATTGCTGACCTGGTTGTATCCGACCAGTCCGGCAATCTGTGAGATGGGCAGATCGCGGTGAAGGAGGGAAACACTGGTCTGGATGCGGTAATTAGTTAAATATCCATAGGGAGTTGTGTGAAGAATATTTTGAAAAATCCGGCAGCATTCTCCGACGCTGATATTGGCTGATGCAGCCAGGTCTGAGAGCTGTAAATCATCAGCGTAATGTGCATAGATGAACAGGAGAATGGATTGCAGGCGCTGCTGGCGCAGGAGGTTAATAGAGGTAGAATTCCCACTGCTGTGAAAATTGGAAATCAGCAGATTCCACATCGAGGCAATCTTAATGCAGATAGAATATTCATTGCCTTTAACCTGATTGGAAAGAAATAAATCGGTTATTTTTTTGTGCAGTCCGATCAGCTCTTTTTGCCATTCGGATTCCGGGTGAATAGAGAAAGCGGAGAATTTCCCGCCGGCGGTATAGGGCAGGACGTAGTCCTGATCCATGCGGCTTCCAGGAAAAAAGGCAAGAAGGCGGTAAGGAAAATTGAGGCTCGCATAGGAGCCGTCTTCCGACATCTGTGTGACGGCATGAATCAGGGAGGTGTTGACGAAAATCAGATCTCCAGCCTGTCCGGGCAGAGAAAGATTATCTACCTGCATTGTCAATGTTCCGCTTAGTACGAGGGTAAACTGCAGCTCATCATGCCAGTGGAAGTCGCGCAGCCAGCGTCCCGGCGGCTGCATGGAATGAATATCAGAATAGTAGACATTGACCGGAAAATCTTGATCTTGATAGTGGTTGATTTCCTGTAACTGGGAAGTAGATTTCAAAGGATCCCTTCTTTCTATAAAAATTCAATATGTTAAGATTTTGGTATTTTTAGTTATTGATATTGTACCATTTCCACATAAGAATTGCTATACTTTTAAACGAAAAGAGATTTATAGCAGGTGCTAAAAAAATAAATCCCACAGAATGGAAATGTGAGTAAAAAATAGGAGGAAATCAGATGGCAGCAATCGAAAGAAAACCATACATGGATCGGATTGACCGATTAAAACAGAGAGTATTAAAGACCAAGCCAGAGATGGATCTGGAAAATGCAATTATCCTGACAAAGGGCTTCCAGGAATCAGAGGGACAGCCGCTGTGCATCCGGAAAGCATATGCATTTAAGAAACAGTGCCTGGAGAAAACTGTAAAAATCTGGGGGGATGAGCTGATTGTCGGCAATGCCGGAAGCAAGCAGCGCGGCGGTATTTTAAGTGTCGATACCTGCTGGTCGGTTCTGGATGAGGAGCTGGATACCATCAGTACCCGTCCATATGACCCATTCTATCTGCGCCCAGAGGATCGGAAGGCATTTGAGGAGATCATCCGCCCGTACTGGAAGGGACGTTCCACGTATGAGCAGTGGCTGGTACAATGCCCAGATTTTGCGGCAACCTTACGTGACTGCGGCGCTCTTTACATCAACCGTAAATCGGTTCGTGGCTGGGGCGAGACGACTGCGGGTTATTCCAGAGTCATTAAAGAAGGCATGGAGGGAATCAAGGCGCATATCCATAAAGTGCTTGATACACTTGATATTACCCGTCCGGGTGACTATGAGAAGATTGAATACCTGAAAGCGATGGAGCTGGCAGCTGACGGTATCTCCGCATTGGGACACCGCTATGCGGCAGAGGCGAGAAAGCTGGCAGAGGCAGAGCCGGATGAGAAGCGCAGAAAAGAACTGTTACAGATTGCCAAGACCTGCGATCAGGTTCCGGAAAAACCGGCGCGTACCTTCCGCGAGGCGATTCAGTCGATGTATATTTATCAGACCTGTATTTTCATGGAGCAGAATGCAGCAAGCTACAACCCGGGACGTATGGATCAGTATCTTTACCCATTTTATAAGGCAGATATCGAGGCTGGCCGTTTGACAGAGGAAGAGGCGCAGGAACTTTTGGACTGCTTATGGGTTAAATTCTCTGAGCAGTGCCTGTTCCAGGATCAGGTAACCGCACAGTTTTCCGCCGGTTACCCAATGTTCCAGAACGTATGCTGCGGCGGTGTGGATGAGCGCGGCATGGACGCAGTCAATGACGTGTCGTACCTGATTTTGCAGGCAACCGCAGAAGTACAGTTATATCAGCCGTCCCTGTCTGTCCGCTACAATATGGCGAAGAATCCGAGCAGCTTCTTAAAGAAGATTGCAGAGGTTATCAAGCTTGGAACCGGTTTCCCGGCATTCCACAACGATGAAGTTGGTATCGAGATGCTCCTGAACAAGGGAATCCCGTTAAAAGAAGCATATAACTGGAATCCATGCGGCTGTGTAGAGACGAACCTGGAAGGAAAACAGAGATGCTACACCGCATATGCAGACTTCAACTTAGGTTCTGCGGTTGAATTTGCTCTGTTAAACGGCAAGAGCCGTAAATATGGCATTCAGGCATCTGAGGCGACCGGCGATCCGACTGCCTTTAATACCTACGAAGAGTTTGAAGAGGCAGTCAAAGAGCAGATCCGCTATGAACTTCGCGGAACCGTGGCTTCCAGCCATGTATGCGATGACATTGGCTTCCAGAGGGTCGTTCCGGCACTTTCCCTTTCTTTCTATGAGTGCGTAGAGAATGCGAAAGATTACGCATGGGGCGGTGCGAAATATAACCTTGGAAATGGTATTGATGCGATCGGCGTAGCAGACCTGATCAACAGCCTGATTGCAGTAAAGAAACTTGTATTTGATGAGAAAAAAGTAACGATGCAGCGTCTTCTGGATGCACTGGATGCAAACTTTGTGGGTTATGAGGATGTCAAGAAGATGTGTGATGAAGCTCCGAAGTACGGCAATGATGACGACGAAG
>OKUZ01000730.1_pt1 | contig 10476 bp, 5 predicted proteins | sample 1606681 | NCBI WGS metagenome assembly OKUZ01 (sample SAMEA3882524, study PRJEB24775) | human gut metagenome | biome: human-associated habitat; feature: intestine environment; material: feces | place: Netherlands | collected 2009/2010 | reverse complement strand
ATCCCACTGTAAATGAATATAATGGAAACCGGAGCCTTCAGGTAGTGATAAAAGCATGGAAATTTAAGAATTGACAGTTATTTTGCAGACAAAACCGAAAATGTGTCCGTATCAGGGAGTATTGCATTTTATAATCAGATAGGTTATAATCGCAGAAAAGAGCGGAAAGGACGGTAGGCTGCAATGGTAAATACAGTTATGGACTTTATCACTTCCTATGATAAGGAAGTAGGAGAAGCAATTCAGGCAGAGTGCGGCCGCCAGAGAAGAAATCTGGAGCTGATCGCCTCTGAGAACATTGTTTCAGAACCTGTAATGATGGCTATGGGAACTGTACTGACCAATAAGTACGCAGAAGGTTACCCGGGTAAGCGTTATTACGGCGGCTGCCAGTATGTAGACGTACTGGAAACCATTGCCATTGAACGTGCAAAGAAGCTGTTTGGCTGCGATTACGCAAACGTACAGCCACACTCCGGTGCACAGGCAAATATGGCAGTATTTATCGCTATGTTAAAACCAGGAGATACGGTTATGGGTATGAACCTGGATCATGGCGGTCATCTGACACACGGGAGTCCTGTAAACTTCTCAGGACTGTATTTTAACATTGTTCCTTATGGAGTAGATGACGAAGGCTTTATCGATTATGATGAGCTGGAGAGAAAAGCAAAAGAGGCAAAGCCAAAGCTGATCGTGGCAGGTGCCAGCGCTTATGCAAGAACCATTGATTTTAAGCGTTTCCGTGAGATTGCTGACGAGGTAGGTGCTTATCTGATGGTAGATATGGCCCACATTGCAGGTCTTGTAGCAGCTGGAGAGCATCCAAGCCCAATCCCATACGCAGATGTTGTTACAACTACCACCCATAAGACTTTAAGAGGACCTAGAGGCGGTCTGATCTTAGCGAATAAGGAAGCTGCAGAAAAGTTCAACTTTAATAAGGCTATTTTCCCAGGAACCCAGGGCGGCCCATTAGAGCATGTGATCGCAGCAAAGGCAGTATGCCTGGGCGAAGCATTAAAACCTGAATTTAAGGAATATGCACATCAGGTAGTATTAAATGCAAAAGCACTGGCAGACGCACTGCAGAAGCAGGGCTTTAAGATCCTTACAGGCGGCACTGACAACCATCTGATGCTGTTAGACCTGCGTGGTATGGATATTTCCGGTAAAGAGCTGCAGAACCGCTGTGACGAGGTATTTATTACCTTAAACAAGAACACAGTACCAAACGATCCAAGAAGCCCATTTGTAACTTCCGGTGTCCGCATTGGTACACCTGCTGTTACCACCAGAGGCTTAAAGGAAGAGGATATGCCAAAGATTGCAGAGTGCATCTGGCTGGCAGCTACTGACTTTGAGAATAAGAAAGAGTATATTAAGGCAGAGGTTACTAAGCTTTGCGATAAGTATCCGCTGTACGAGTAAAGAAATACATAGAAATAACGATTTAAGATGAAAAACGCCGGAAAATGTTGGTTTTACAACATACATTTCCCGGTGTTTTTTGTTGAAATATTTCAAATGCGTTTATTAAGCATTCTCAGCCTTCAGATTTTTCTGCGCCGTAGCCAGCATCAGTTTAATACGGTTCAACTGGTTTACTTCACTGGCGCCTGGGTCGTAATCTACGGCAATGATGTTGGACTCAGGATAGTTCTTTCGCAGTTCCTTGATCACACCTTTTCCTACAATGTGGTTTGGCAGGCAGCCAAATGGCTGGGTGCAGATAATGTTTTTAACACCACTGTGGATCAGCTCTAACATCTCGCCGGTCAAAAACCAGCCTTCACCCGTCTGGTTGCCTAAGGATACAAAGCCTTTTGCCATTTCTGCCAGATCACGGATCTCAGAAGGCGGTGTAAAATGTTTGCTGGCGGCCAGCTCTTTTCTTGCAGTCTTTCTGAAGAACTCTAACAGGGCGATACCTGCATTACAAAGCCTTGCAGTGGATTTCTTCATTCCCAGGTGTTCTGCCTTGAAATTGCTGTTGTAGAAGCAGTAAAGAAGGAAATCCAACAGGTCAGGCATTACAGCTTCTGCACCTTCTGACTCCAGAAGCTCTACTACATGGTTGTTAGCCAGAGGAGAGAATTTAACAAGGATCTCACCTACGATACCAACCTTCGGCTTCTTAATATCAAGACGCTCCAGATTATCAAAATCACGGATAATGCCGCGGACATTCTTAGCAAATTCCATCATAGCAGGCTGTCTCTTAGAAAGCGCCTTAATACAGATCTTTTTCCATTTCTCATGAAGTGCATTGGCACTTCCAGGAACTGCCTCATATGGTCTGGTTGCATAAAGGACACGCATGAAAATGTCACCGTATACAACTGCCTGCATGGCCTTGGTCATCATTGGCAGTGTAATGGAGAAACCTGGGTTAGTTTCCATGCCATTTGCATTGACAGAAATAACCGGAACCTGAGGCATACCGGCTTTCTCCAGTGCCCGGCGGATAAATCCGATATAGTTGGAGGCACGGCAGCCGCCGCCGGTCTGGCTCATAAAGACAGCCGTGCGGTTTAAGTCGTATTTGCCGGATAACAGTGCGTCCATGATCTGACCGATAACGATCAGGGATGGATAGCAGGCATCATTATTTACGTACTGAAGACCTACATCTACGGCATTGCGGTTGTGGTTCTGCAGGATCTCCATGTTATAGCCGAAAGCGCGGATTGCCGGTTCGATCAGGTCAAAGTGGATCGGTGACATCTGCGGGCATAACAGAGTGTAATCCTTCTTCATTTCCTTGGTAAACAGCACACGGTTGTAAGCGCTGGAAACCACTTTCCGCTCATAATGCTTCTGGTCACGGACACGAAGAGCCGCGATCAGGGAACGGATACGGATACGGGCTGCTCCCAGGTTATTTACCTCGTCGATCTTTAATACAGTATAGATCTTTCCGGACTTTGTTAAGATCTCAGCAACCTGGTCTGTGGTAACAGCGTCCAGACCGCAGCCAAAGGAGTTTAACTGGATCAGATCCAGGTCATCTCTTGTTTTTACAAAGCTTGCGGCCTCATAAAGACGGGAATGATACATCCACTGGTCGGTGACAACTAAAGGTCGTTCCACTTTGCCCATATGGGAAACAGAGTCCTCTGTAAGTACGGCAAAGCCGTAGGAAGCGATCAGTTCCGGGATACCGTGGTGGATCTCCGGGTCTACATGGTAAGGTCTTCCGGCCAGCACAATGCCCCGTTTACCATGTTCTTTCATCCAGGCAAGTGTTTCCTCGCCCTTTTTCTCCATATCAGAACGGGATGCCAGCAGTTCTTCCCAGCCAGCGTGGGCTGCCATACGGATCTCTGCTTCAGGTATCTGGAATTTTTTTACAAATTCCCGTACCAGGCCGTCTGTTAAGATCTTTTCGTTTGTAAATGCCATGAATGGGTTCATGAAATCTACATGCTCTGTCTCTAATTCTTCTACGTTATTTTTAATATTTTCCGCATAGGAAGTGACCATTGGACAGTTATAATGGTTTCCTGCCTCAGGGCTTTCATTGCGCTCATAAGGGATACATGGATAGAAGATAAACTTCACACCCTGATGGATGAGCCATGAAATATGGCCATGTACCAGCTTTGCCGGATAACACTCAGACTCACTTGGAATGGACTCAATGCCCAGTTCGTAGATCTGTCTGGTGGACTGTGGGGAAAGTGTTACATGGTAGCGCAGCTTTTTAAAGAAAACAGCCCAGAATGGGAAGTTTTCATACATATTTAAAACTCTTGGGATACCCACTACGCCGCGGTCTGCCTGGTCTAAAGGTAGCGGTTCATAGTCAAACATCCGGTGATATTTGTAATCAAACAGGTTTGGTATCTCTTTTTTCGCTTTTGCAAGTCCAAGACCACGCTCACAGCGGTTTCCGGAAATATAATGGCGTCCGCTTCCAAACTGGTTGATGGTTAAAACACAGTGGTTGTTGCAGCCTTTGCACCGGGTCATAGAAGTGGTGTACTGCAGTGCGATGATCTTATCAAGAGGCAGCATGGTGGTCTCTTTTTCACCGGCCATATGGAAACGCTCTTTTGCGATCAGTGCTGCACCGAAAGCTCCCATGATACCGGCAATGTCCGGACGGACCGCACGACAGCCTGAAATCTTCTCAAAGCTGCGAAGGACAGCATCATTATAGAAGGTACCGCCCTGGACAACTACATGTTTTCCAAGGTCAGAAGTGTTTGTGATCTTAATTACCTTAAATAAAGCGTTTTTAATAACAGAATAAGCCAGACCTGCAGAGATATCAGCGACTGTAGCGCCTTCCTTCTGGGCCTGCTTTACATTGGAGTTCATAAATACAGTACAGCGAGTACCAAGGTCTGTAGGATTTTTGGCAAATAATGCTTCTTTTGCGAAATCTTTTACACTGTAATTTAAGCTTTTTGCGAAAGTTTCAATGAAAGAGCCGCAGCCGGAAGAACATGCCTCGTTTAACTGTACGCTGTCTACGGTTCCGTCTTTGATCTTAATGCATTTCATATCCTGACCGCCGATGTCCAGGATGCAGTCTACATCCGGCTCAAAGAAAGCAGCAGCGTAGTAGTGGGAAATAGTCTCTACTTCTCCCTCCTCTAACATAAGAGCAGCCTTTAAAAGGGCTTCGCCGTATCCGGTAGAGCAGGAGTAAGCAATATGGGCAGTTTCTGGAAGCTGTTCTTTGATCTCTGTCACTGCGCGGATGGCAGTAGCCAGAGGACTTCCATTATTATTATCATAAAAACGATATAATAATGTGCCGTCTTCTCCAACAAGAGCCACTTTGGTGGTAGTGGAACCGGCGTCAATACCCAGATAGCAGTTGCCTTCGTAAGTAGAAAGATTGCCGGAACGCACGTGGTTGTGGCCGTGGTCTTCGATAAAGGCGTCATATTCTGCCTGATCCTTAAACAGAGGATCCATACGCTTTACTTCAAAATCCATTTTAATGCCATTGGAAAGCCGGTCGATCATGTCGGTAATAGCTACCGGCTCCTGGCCTTCCTTTGGGTTCATGGCAGCGCCTACAGCTGCAAACAGGTGGGAGTGATCCGGTGCAATGGTCTGCTCCGGAGTCAGATGCAGCGTGCGAACAAAGGCTTTTCTCAGTTCAGGAAGGAAATGCAAAGGTCCTCCTAAAAAGGCAACATTTCCACGGATGGGCTTACCACAGGCAAGACCGCTGATGGTCTGGTTTACTACTGCCTGGAAAATAGAGGCAGCCAGATCCTCTCTGGTAGCGCCGTCGTTGATCAGCGGCTGGATATCCGATTTCGCGAAAACACCGCAGCGGGCTGCAATTGGGTAGATAGCCTTGTAATCTTTTGCATATGTATTCAGTCCAGCAGCATCGGTCTGCAAAAGGGATGCCATCTGGTCAATGAAAGACCCGGTTCCTCCTGCGCAGATACCGTTCATACGCTGGTCGATGCCCCCTGTAAAGTAAATGATCTTGGCATCTTCGCCGCCTAACTCAATGGCTACGTCGGTCTGTGGCGCATAGTCCTGGAGAGCAGATGCAACTGCTACAACTTCCTGGACAAAAGGAACGTGTAAATGAGATGAAAGTGTAAGGCCGCCAGAGCCGGTGATCACCGGGATAATATCAATGGGGCCGGTCTGGTTTAAGGCTTTCTTTAAAAGGCCTGCCAGAGTTTCCTGAATATTGGCATAATGACGCTCATAATCGGAGAATATAATATGAAGATCCTGATCCAGTAATGCAACTTTGACAGTTGTTGAACCGATATCGATCCCCAGGGTGTAATAAGTTGTAGTCTGATCCATAGTATATGGGGATAGCCCCTTACCTCCTTCGTGATTTGATGTACTTTCAAGACTCTGAGAGTACATCCTATAGCTTATGAAACGTAATTGTTTGTTAGAACATCATGTCTCTTACTGCAATTCCGGGCGAAAAGCCCAAAAAAGCACATTACAGTCTAACACAATACCTTTTACTTGGCAATTGTTAAAGGGGGTTAAGAATTTGTGAAGAATTGAAAAAATATGAAACGATTTGACAAAAACCGGGCCAGTCACTATAATGAGTAGGGTGAAAATTCAAAATGGGGGAGATTTCGCATGATACGGATTTTCAAGACAGAAGACGGTGCAATGCACGAAAAAGAGGAGATGCAGCCAGGCTGCTGGATCGCCCTGACCAATCCAACTGCATCAGAGATCTTAGAGATTGCTGATGCCTGCCAGATCGATCCGGACCACCTGAAAGCACCTCTGGATGAGGAAGAGCGCTCACGTATTGAAGCAGAAGATGAATATACGCTGATATTGGTGGATATTCCTTCTATAGAAGAAAGAAACGGGAAAGACTGGTTTGTGACCATTCCTATGGCGATCATTACCACCAAGGATGTGCTGATAACCGTCTGCCTGGAGGAGACCCCGATCCTTACTGCCTTTATGGACGGAAGAGTCAGAGATTTCCACACATTTATGAAAACAAGGTTTATCTTACAGATCCTTTATAAAAATGCAACCCAGTATCTGCAGTACCTGCGCATTATCGATAAAAAGAGTGAAGTCATTGAAAACAAACTTCACCAGTCCCAGAAAAATGAGGAACTGATCGAACTGTTAGAACTTCAGAAATCACTGGTGTACTTTACCACCTCCCTTCGTTCCAACGAAGTGGTGCTGGAGAAGTTATTAAGGATTGACAAGATCAAGAAGTACCCGGAAGATACTGATCTTCTGGAAGATGTAATCGTAGAGAATAAGCAGGCTATGGAGATGACCAGCATTTACAATGGCATTTTAAGTGGTACCATGGATACCTTTGCATCTGTTATTTCAAACAACTTAAACATTGTTATGAAATTCCTGGCAACCGTTACCATTGTTATGTCCATTCCAACTATGGTGGCAAGTTTTTACGGTATGAACGTAAGAGCCAGCGGAATGCCTTTTGCAGAGCATCCTTATGGATTTGGCATCGTGCTTTTCTTTACACTGGTATTGACACTGATCGTTGCTTATATATTTAATAAGAAAGATCTGTTTTAAAATCAGTTAAATCAGTTTAAAAAAGGAGTTTTTGAATGGGAAAATTTTCCAATAACTGGAAACGCCGGAACGGAAATTTCCTGGGGTTCAGAAGTATCATTGATATTGTATGCGCCCTGGAGATCCTTGGAGTGGTCCTTTTCCTGGTAGCACCGCAGTTTGTGATGAATTATCTGATCTTAAACCCGGCGGCTATCCTTCACGGTCAGATCTGGCGTATTGTTACATTTTTAGTGTATCCACCGGCCATTACAGGTTCTGATGCCATTATGTTTGTGCTGATGAACGCCCTTGGCATTTACTGTATCCGTGCTTTTGGTACCATTGTGGAGCAGGTATGGGGAAGATTTCGCTTTAACTGCTACATTATCGGAGGTGTGCTCCTTCATTCGGTTGTTGCCATTGGCATTTACCTGGTAACAGGGCTTTCACTGCCACTGTTCCCAACTTATTTGGTTTATTCCTTCTTCTTTGTATTTGCCCTGATGTTTCCGGATATGCAGGTACTGTTTATGATGGTACTGCCATTAAAGGCAAGCTGGATCGCAGTGGCAGAGGCAGGAATTTATATTTATTCCTTTATTACAGGCGGACTGATCGAGAAGATCGAGATCGTTTTAAGTCTGATCCTTATTGGCGTATTCTTTGGCTGGATGACCTTTGCAGGTCCTTCCGGTTTTAAGCAGAAGAAACGCTCCCAGGAATTCCAGAAGACCACCCAGAAAATGAAAGTGGTAAAGAGAGGACACAAGTGTGCAGTCTGCGGACGCACAGATAAAGACAGTCCTGGTATGGAATTCCGTTATTGTTCCAAATGTGAAGGCAATTATGAATATTGCATGGATCATTTGTACACACATAAGCATGTCAAAAAAGAGGATGCTGATAACAGTAACAGTAATGATTAATGCGACCGGCATGCTCTGCGCTTTTGCACTGCATATCCCCACTTGGCCTGACACATTTATTCCTGTGCCAAGGGCATAAAAAGGCAGTAAAAGAGCGAATATACTACTAACCCCAATTCATTTTATTTATGGAGGAATTTGAAAACATGAAGAAAACTAAGATCGTCTGCACTATGGGCCCCAACACAAATGACAAGAACATTATGCTGGAACTGGCTAAAAATGGAATGGACGTAGCTCGTTTTAACTTCTCCCACGGTGATTATGCAGAGCATCAGAGCCGCCTGGAGATTTTAAAAGAGGTTAGAAAAGAACTGGACCGTCCGGTAGCAGCTCTTCTTGATACAAAGGGACCGGAGATCCGTACCGGCGTATTAAAAGACGGAAAGAAAGTTTCCTTAAAGGAAGGACAGACCTTTACTTTAACTACCAGAGAGATCGTTGGTGATGAGACTATTACCCATATCAACTACTCTGGCCTGAATGAAGATGTTGCAGCTGGAAATAAGATCCTCATCGATGACGGCCTGATCGAGCTGGAAGTAGTAAAGGTAGACGGCACTGAGATCGTTTGTACCGTTATCAACGGCGGTGAGTTAGGCGAGAAGAAGGGTGTAAATGTTCCTAACGTAAAGATCAAACTTCCGGCACTGACTGAAAAAGATAAAGAAGATATCCGTTTTGGTATCAAACAGGGCTTTGATTTTATCGCAGCTTCTTTTGTACGTACAGCTGACTGTATCCGTGAGATCAAGGAAATGCTGGATGCAGAAGGTTCTGCAATCAAGGTAATCGCTAAGATCGAGAATGCAGAAGGTATTGAAAACCTGGATGAGATCATTGCAGTAGCAGACGGTATCATGGTAGCAAGAGGTGACATGGGTGTTGAGATTCCGGCTCAGGAAGTTCCTCATATCCAGAAAGAGATCATCCGTAAGTGTAATGAGGCTTGTAAGACTGTTATCACTGCAACCCAGATGTTAGACTCCATGATCCGCAACCCAAGACCTACCAGAGCTGAGGTTACTGACGTTGCCAACGCTGTTTATGACGGTACTGACGCAGTAATGCTTTCCGGTGAGACTGCTATGGGTAAATATCCGATTGACGCATTAAAGATGATGGTATCTATCGTTGAAGAGACGGAAGCTTACTTAGACTACAGCGCATACCGCCGTCGTAAAGTAACTGAGGAGAATATGAAGAATATCTCCAATGCAGTTTGCTCCGCTTCTGTTTCTACCGCACATGACATCGGTGCTGATTACATCATTGCTCCAAGTATTACAGGATTTACATCCATGATGCTTTCCAAGTGGAGACCGGCAGCACGTATCATCGGTATGTCCCCAAGCACTACTACTGTCCGTCAGATGATGCTTCAGTGGGGTGTAACACCTGTATGGTCCCGTCGTGCAGAGAGTACGGATGAGCTGATCGAAAACTCTTTAGAAGAGTTAAAGAGCGGCAATGTGATCAATTCTGGTGATCTGGCCGTTATTACCGCAGGTATCGTTACCTATGCAAGACGCCATGAGGCAGCAACAGCTACCAATATCATGCGTGTGGTAAGTGTGGACTAGCTGAATGCTACCAGATTGCTTCGCAATCTTCAAAACATTCATTAAAAATAATACTAGACAAAGAAGTCTGTCTGGGAGTACAATTATCCGCAAAGGAAATGGTACTCCCTTACAGGCTTCTTTTCTTTTACGGAGGTTATCCTGTAAAATTAAAAGGAACTGATATATATGCATAGATAATGCATAAAAATACCATTGCGTAAAGCAAAGATCCCCCACAGGGAAAGGAGATAAGATTATGGAAAAGAAACCATTTGTTACACTGGCGCAGGCAGAAGAGATCGCCAAGACCTATCCAACCCCATTTTATCTGTATGATGAAAAAGGTATCCGCGAAAATGTAAAACATCTGAAACAGGCATTTTCCTGGAATAAAGGATATAAAGAATATTTTGCAGTAAAAGCAACCCCAAATCCATTTATCTTAAAGATCTTACAGGAATATGGCTGTGGTACAGACTGCTCTTCTTTAACAGAGTTAATGATGTCAAAGGCCTGCGGTTTTTCCGGTTCCAATGTAATGTTTTCTTCCAATGATACTCCGCCTGAGGAATTTGCTTACGCAAATGAAATGGGTGCCATCATCAACCTGGATGATATTACCCATATCCAGTGCCTGGAAGATACATTAGGCTTCATTCCGGAGACCATCAGCTGCCGTTTCAATCCAGGCGGTGTGTTTAAGATCAGCAATGACATTATGGACAACCCGGGAGATGCAAAGTATGGTATGACTACTGAGCAGATCTTTGAGGCATTTAAGATTTTAAAGTCCAAGGGGGCAAAGAATTTCGGTATCCATGCTTTCCTGGCAAGCAATACAGTTACCAATGAATATTATCCGATGCTTGCAAAGATCCTCTTTGAGCTGGCTGTTAAGTTAAAAGAAGAGACAGGTGCACATATCAGTTTCATCAACCTGTCCGGTGGTGTAGGTATTCCTTACAAAC
>OKUZ01000729.1_pt1 | contig 10483 bp, 2 predicted proteins | sample 1606681 | NCBI WGS metagenome assembly OKUZ01 (sample SAMEA3882524, study PRJEB24775) | human gut metagenome | biome: human-associated habitat; feature: intestine environment; material: feces | place: Netherlands | collected 2009/2010 | reverse complement strand
ATGAACATTCCTTATGCAGACTTTTATGATAGTGAGATAAATGGAAATGATGAAGATGTAGATGCCGTTTCTTCTGCAACTCATGCTAAACCTAGAACGGGAAGCCTGGTTGGCGGTTCTTATCATGTAAATTCAGATGGAAGTGATATAAGCGGTATTACATTCCCTGTAAAAGTATCAGATGCTGCAGAACTTGCAGGTCTTAAGAAAGTAACAGATGAGGACTCTGTAACGATCACTGTAACAAATCGTGGACAGACCAATACTACAACTTATACAGGAAAAGATGCTTTATTTGAGAATGAAAACTTTGCTTATTATGAATTAAGTGAAACTCCTTCCTATTATAAAGAACTGACAGTTTCCGATGGTGAACTGACTTTCAGCGAAGTAAAGGGTGCAAAAGAAGATGCGGATAATGTAACTGCCCGCTTATTAACAGACAGCTCATATGGTGATTATCAGTTATCTATGTCAGGACTTCCGGATTCTTTATCTGAGGATAGTACAACCGTATATGGAGTAGTACTGCATACAGAAGAAGGCAGTGACTATGGTATGCGTCATCTGGAAAATATCTGGCGCAAGACAAATATTGCCTGGGCAAGTGGATTTACAGAAACCGTTCACGGCTGCCCGTTAGCACCGGATCATTATAAGTCCATGATGGGCAAGCATCTTACGGGTGCTACTTATTATACCAACGAAGGTATGATAGAGATTTCATTTGAAGAAAAGGTATATGTACCGGTAAAATTTGAACCGGTTATTGAAGTGCCGGAGGTTAAGGCAAGCAGCAAGGAAGCAAAGATCAATGGACTGGAAACTCTTCCTGAGGGTTATGTTCCGGAATATGTTGTAACAGATGCTAATGGTGAAGAGGTCTCTGAATTTAAGGTAGATAATGATACGATCACCTGGACAGACGGCATAGCAGCAGGAAGCTATACTTTAAATGTAAGCGACCAAAGCGGTAAGTATGCATCCTTTGAGAAAGATTTTGTATTATCCAGTTCCGTTGAGAGCGTTACGATCAAAGGAAATAAGATCGTAATAGACGAAGATGAATTAGATGCTTACCGTAATGCTGTTTCCACTGTTATTGTGGATGGAAATACAGTAGCAGGAGTCAAGGGAACAGAGCTTATCAATGAAGATGGATCTATCAATTTTGATGTAAAGGCAGGTACTCATGGAAAACCTTCAGCAGTATTTGCAGAGGGAGCAGAGGACAATTACAAACTGGAGATCAAGGCTAATGGATATCCGGATGTAGAAGCAACAGATGTTGGCAAAGATTATGGACCAGATGTGGAAATTGAAGCCAGCGCAGAAGTAGAAGACTTTGAGTATACTGCAAAAGTAAAAGTAACTGTAAATTCCAGAGGCGAAGTTGTATCTGTAGAAGATAATGATACAGACACAGATGGAAATGATTCATTCTGGAAGAGAGCAAAGAAAAAATTTGATATCTTTAAGGGTGCAACCAAGGATACGATCAGTGATGTGGATGTAGATATCAAGAGTGGTGCTACATATTCACTTACAGCAGTAAAGAAGGCAGTAGCAAATGCTCTGGGTGCAGATATTGATACACAGCTGGCAGCAATCAATATTTCCGCTGCTCCTGCAGAAGTTAAGTTCTACAAGAACGAAGAAGTTGTAAAGACCGTAGAAGTAGATGCAGATGAGTTAGATGCACTGGGAAGCCTTGAGATCCTGGATGTAGCTCTGGATCCTAAGTACGAGAAAGACTGGAATGAATTTACAGTAGTTGTTGTAGATGAAGAAGGCAACGAACTGGAGAACGAAGCAACTGTTGTAGATGATACATTTACAGTAATCTTTGCAGACGGAAGAGAGATCGTCATCAGCTTTAACTTCGACACAGAAGAAAAGGAAGCAGAAGAAGTTCCTGCAGCTGACAAGGCAGAAGAAGTTTCTGACTCAGAGGTTTCTGATCCGAAAGATCTTGAAAATGAAGTAAAAGAGGAAGAAAAGGCAGATGATCCTTCTTCTGATGAAGAAAATGAGGATGCTGACGCAGCAGATGATCAGGATACCGAAGAGAAGGAAGATACTGAGGAAGCAGAAGACAAGTCCGAGGAAACTGAGGATCCTGCAGAGGATGTAGCAGAAGAGGATAAGTCTGAAGAAACTGAGGATTCTACAGAAGATGCAGCTTCTGATGATAAGGAAGATGCACCTGAGGTTCCGGAAGTAGGAGAGTCCACAGAAGGCACCGCTGTAGAAGAGACAGAAACTCTTTCTAAAGATGGCGAATAATCAAACTGCGATAAAAGAATAGTAATTTTATACAGGGCTTTTGGAAAAAAATTCCGGAAGCCCTGTATTTGCAGGAGGAATCATATGAGGAAAAATCTGAAAAAACAGACAGCTGTACTGATCGTATCCGCGGCATTGGCAGCTCAGACAAGCCTGGCAGGTTATGGCGCACCCCTGACACCAGGAGACTGGAAACAGGAAGATGGAGCGTGGAGATTCTGTGATCCTGAGCAGAACGCATATGCAGGCTGGGTCCTTACATCTTCTGGATGGTACTATATGGATCCATCAGACGGGAAAATGGTCACTGGCTGGAAACAGATCAACGGATCCCGGTATTATTTTGAGACCCAGCAGGGAAAAACAGAAGGAAAGATGCATACCGGCTGGTATCAGGATGAGCAGGGAAAATGGTATTTCTTCAATAACAAGTCAGGTGAAAAGACAGAAGGAACCATGGTCACCGGCTGGAAGTGGATCGATGGCAAATGTTATTACTTCTCAGAAAATGAAGATGCAGGAGTTCTGTATGTAAACACAGTTACACCGGATGGATTTTCTGTAAATGATCAGGGACAGTGGGTAGATGAAAATGGAAATGTTAAGACCCGCAGCGAGTCTGACTTTACTACGATCCAGAAATCAACCACGACGGTAACCAGATCTTCAGGATCAGGCGGCGGAAGTAGCCATAGTAGTTCCAGCAGTTCAGGAAACTCTGGCAGCTCAGATAACTCAGGCAATAGCAGTAATTCCGGTAAGGATGACACTGGCAAGGATGACACCGGCAAGGATGACACTGGCAAAGATGATTCTGGCAAGGATGATTCTGGAAAAGATGATACCGGCAAGGATGACTCTGGAAAAGATGATACTGGAAATGGCGGAGACTCCGGAAAAGATGACTCCGGTAACACAGACAAACCAGATGATAAGCCAGAAGAAACAAAGATCCTGACAGGAGAAGCAGAGGTAGCAAGCAATGAATATGGAAGTGTAAGCGGCACCTATCAGGTCAAAGTTAAAGTAACAGTAGATAAGGACGGAAACATCATTTCCGTAGAAGATGACGGAACTGAGCCAGGAAAAAGAAATTCATCATTCTGGGAAGATGCTCTGGAGTTATTTGAAGAATTTGGCGGTGAAGAGGGAGCAAAGACAATAGAAGAAGTAGATCAGGTCGAAGCTGTATCAGGAGCAACAATCTCTTCCAACGCTATTAAGGCAGCTGTAAAGAAAGCGCTTCAAAGTGAAGATCCAACAGAAAAGCCAGATGCACCTGCTATAAAAACTGCAGATCAGAGGACCCGTTTTGTTTTCAGCGCAGCAGAGCCGGCAGACCTGCTGATTACAGCACCGGAAGGCACACAAATCCGTTATACAACAGATGGAAGTGATCCGGCAGGAAACTCCCAGGCATTTGTTGCAGAAGGAACCGGAGCAGAAACAGCTGTTTCCGTTTCAGCAGCGGAAAATGCAACTGGCACTATGACATTAAAGGCAGTGGCAGTAAAAGATGGTCAGGCATCTGATGTGACAGAAAAAGAACTTTCCTTTATCCAGATTCCGGAAGTACAGGAAAAAGGTATAAAAGTCTATGAAGCAAGTGAAATGATCACATCCAAGACCAATAAACCATATGAAGGCAAGATCCGTATTACCGTTGTAAACGGAAAAATAGCCAAGATTGTTGATAATGGAACCGTACCGGTAGCTCTTCAGGATGAAGTATACTGGGGTTACCTTTTCCCAAGCAGCAGCAGCTTTACAGGCATTTCAACGAAATTTGCCGGCAAAGACCTGTCTGGTCTGATCGATGCAAAGACCACTCCAGGCGGAGGCGATGAATATGCAGCAGACGCAGTAAGCCGTGCGACTATTTCCACAGATGTGATGAAATATGCTGCGATCCAGGCACTTCAGGGTGAGCCGGTAGAGGCAAGTGATGAAGAAGTTCTTGCTCCAAAGATCACCAGCAAATATGGATTTTACAGCAGCCCAAGCTCTACGATCTATATGAATATTGATAAGGCGGAGAATACAACGGTCGGTTACGCAGAAGATGGAACAGATCCAGATGCTTCCAGCACAAAGGCAGAAACAAATTCTGTATCATTTTACAGCAATACTCCGGAATTCAAAGAAGTACGTTTGGCAGCCTTTGATGAAGAAGGAAACCGCAGCAAGGTAGTGACTGTATGGTGCTGCTTTATGAAGAAAGGACCGGCTGTATTAGAGCGTGGAAGTTATTCAGCAGAAGTGGATGGAATTACAGCATCTGTTGATGTAAATTATTCCGGTTATATCTCATCAATTCAGTTAGATGAGGCATCACAGGAAAAATACAGTGAATTCCTTACAGAGCTGCTGGCGCATGTATATTATGAGCAGTCAGCAGATATTGAAATACTGTCGCAGTATGAGGAAGAAGGCAAGAAGGAAGTACTTTCTGCTGTGGGGGCAGCTATTAAAAAGGCAATCAGCGCAACTCCTGTATTTACAGTAGACCCGGTAAAGGGAACTTCCAGTACAAGATACGGAACCTATGAATTTGAGGAAAAGCCGGTGGCAACCATCAGCTGCCTGGCAGAAGGCACAGAGATCTATTATTACATAACAGATACTTCCTCTACTGTAAAACCGGATAAGGATACCTGGACAAAATACGAAGGACCCGTGTCTGTTTTATTTGATAACGAAAAGGGCGGCTCTAAATATCTCTGGGCAGCAACGACCACAGATGACGGTGAAACCTGGCTGAAAACTTCCAAGATCCAGTTTGTATACAGCAAGAAACCAGTGGAAGATGCAGTTGTGATCGGGGATCAGGCTTATACAAGCTTTGAAAAGGCCCTGGCTGCAGCACAGGACGGTGATACACTTATTTTAAATGATGATGTAGAGCTTACAGACGAAGTGACAATGCCGGAAGCTTCTATTTCTATCCAGTCAGGTGAAAAAGGCCCTTATCTGATCAAGTCAACCTCTTCTACAAAAGACATTTATGCCGGTTCTGCATCTGGAACAGCGCAGGCAAAGGGAGAAGATAACACCTGCTATATCACTCTGTCATCAGGCAAGTTCTATGTATATGGAACAGGCGCAGCTGGCAGCACAATGGAAGGTGATGTAGAAGTCCTTGCAGAGAAAGAAGCACAGCTTCAGTTTGCAGGAACAAAGGGCAAGTCTGAATTAAATGGTGATTTTACAGTTACGGTTGACGCTACAGAGGGAAATGCAGCTTTAAGTTCTTCCTATGGACGTACTTCATCAGGAACTGTTTCAGGAGAGTTTACTCTGACTATCAAAGGAGCTCCGAAGCTTTCAGGAACTATTTATGCAGTTCAGTATAATTCTTCTGCAAGCTGGGGTACTCTGGACGTAACAGAGGCAGAACTTGAGGAGCTGGAACTGGATACTCTTGAGAAACTGAACAAGAAGTTCCAGGGCTTTGAGACCGTAAACAGCGAATTTGATGAGGAAGACGAAAAGGAAGAGGCTGCTGCAGAGCTTTTGGCAAAGGCGAAAGAAAATGAGCAGGAAGACAGCCAGGAGAAAAAAGAAACAGAGACTGTGATCCCGGCAGAAGATCCTGAGACAGAAGACAAAGAAGAGGAAAACTCTGACGAAGAGGATAAATCTGCAGAAGAGGAGGATCCTGAAGAAACAGAAGATGCAGATTCAAAAGAGGATGAGGAAGAAGATGCACCGGAAGTTCTGGACGCAGATGAAACCACAGAGGATACTTCTTCAGAAGAGGCAGAAACCATTTCTCAGGATGAAGAATAAAAAATTATCTGAAAAAACGGTTTAAACATGGAGGGCGGGGCCGATTGGCCCCGCTCTTTTGCCATAAATCTGCCTAGCAAGTTTGATGCCAAAAAAGATTAGTATAAGGCAAAAAAATTTAGTCTTCAAATCCATTGAAAATTTATGCAAGGTATATTATAATGCTATCAATTTGGGCTGAGGTCTATAGCAGCGCACACATTTGGAAGCGCAATCGGATGTCAAGCTTGCTTGTAAATCTCCCCCTACACAACATAAGAAAGGACAGGTATTCCCCCTATGAAAGCATACCTTATATTGGAAGACGGCACTGTGTTCACTGGTACCAGTATTGGTTCCCAGCGTGAAGTGATCAGCGAGATCGTTTTTAACACATCTATGACCGGTTATCTGGAAGTATTAACTGATCCGTCATACGCAGGACAGGCCGTTGTTATGACCTATCCTCTGATCGGTAATTATGGAATCTGTCGTCAGGATATGGAGTCTTTAAAGCCCTGGCCAGATGGTTATATTGTAAGAGAATTATCAAGGATCCCAAGCAACTTCCGTTGCGAAGACACAATTCAGAATTTCTTAGAAGAAAATGATATTCCTGGTATCTGTGGTATCGATACAAGAGCCCTCACAAAGTTATTAAGAGAAAAAGGTACAATGAACGGTATGATCACGACAAAAGAGTATTCAGACCTGTCTGAGCCTATCAGCCGTATGAAAGCCTATACAGTAGCCGGTGTTGTTATGGCTACTACAACCAAAGAAAAATACGTTCTTCCAGGAAATGGAAAGAAAGTAGCTTTAATGGATTTCGGCGCAAAGAAGAACATTGCCCGTTCCTTAAATGAAAGAGGCTGCGAAGTTACCGTATATCCGGCAGATACACCTGCAGAAGAAGTGCTGGCAGCAAATCCGGACGGCATCATGCTTTCCAATGGCCCTGGTGATCCAAAGGAAAATGTTGAGATCATCAAAGAGATCAAAAAAATGTATGACTCCAATGTACCGATCTTTGCAATCTGCCTGGGACATCAGTTAATGGCACTGGCAAACGGTATGGATACCTACAAATTAAAATACGGCCACAGAGGCGGAAATCATCCTGTAAAAGATCTGGAGACCGGAAGAGTTTACATTTCTTCCCAGAACCATGGTTACGCAGTAGATACCAACACTGTAAAGCCTGAGATCGCAGTTCCTGCATTTGTCAATGTAAATGACGGAACCAACGAAGGTTTAAAATACACAGGAAAGAACATTTTCACGGTACAGTATCACCCGGAAGCATGCCCTGGACCACAGGACTCCGGATACTTATTTGACCGTTTCCTTAAAATGATGGAGGTAAATGACTGATGCCAAAGAATCCTGAAATTAAAAAAGTACTGGTTTTAGGCTCCGGCCCGATCGTAATCGGACAGGCAGCAGAATTTGACTATGCAGGTACACAGGCCTGCCGTTCTTTAAAAGAAGAAGGGATCGAAGTTGTCCTTTTAAACTCCAACCCGGCTACCATCATGACCGACAAGGACATTGCAGACCGTGTATACATTGAGCCATTAACCGTAGAAGTAGTAGAACAGCTGATCTTAAAAGAAAAGCCGGACAGCATTCTGCCAACCCTTGGCGGACAGGCCGGATTAAACCTTGCAATGGAACTGGAAGACGCAGGATTCTTAGAGAAGCACAATGTGCGCCTCATCGGTACCACTGCTCTTACCATTAAAAAAGCAGAAGACCGTGAGATGTTCAAGGAGACCATGGAAAAGATCGGTGAGCCGGTTGCACCTTCTGACATTGTAGAAGATGTAAAACATGGTCTGGAAGTAGCAGCACAGATCGGTTACCCGGTAGTTCTTCGTCCTGCTTATACACTGGGCGGTTCCGGCGGCGGTATTGCACAGAATCCGGAGCAGTGTGCTGAGATCCTGGAAAATGGTCTCCGTTTATCCCGTGTAGGACAGGTTTTAGTAGAGCGCTGCATCGCAGGCTGGAAAGAGATCGAATACGAAGTAATGCGTGACGGTGCAGGAAACGTGATCACCGTCTGCAACATGGAAAACCTGGACCCGGTTGGCGTTCATACAGGTGACAGTATTGTTGTGGCTCCTTCCCAGACATTAGGGGATAAAGAGTACCAGATGCTGCGTACTTCTGCATTAAATATCATCAGCGAACTGGGTATCACCGGCGGCTGCAACGTACAGTATGCTTTAAATCCAGACAGCTTTGAATACTGCGTAATTGAGGTAAATCCTCGTGTAAGCCGTTCTTCCGCACTGGCATCTAAGGCAACTGGATATCCGATCGCAAAAGTAGCTGCAAAGATCGCTTTAGGATATACTCTGGATGAGATCAAAAATGCAGTAACAAAGAAAACTTATGCAAGTTTTGAGCCAATGCTTGACTACTGCGTAGTAAAGATGCCAAGACTTCCATTTGATAAGTTTATAAGCGCCAAGAGAGCCTTAGGAACCCAGATGAAGGCAACTGGTGAGGTCATGAGTATCTGCACCAACTTTGAGGGCGCCCTGATGAAGGCCATCCGTTCCCTGGAGCAGCATGTAGACTGCCTGATGTCCTATGACTTTACCGGACTTTCCTATACAGGACTGGTAAAAGAGCTGGAGATCGTAGACGATATGCGTATCTGGAGAATTGCAGAGGCTCTGCGCCGCGGCTTCCCATATGAGCTGATCCATGAGATCACCCGTATCGATATCTGGTTTATTGACAAGCTGGCTATCCTGGTAGAAATGGAGAAAGAATTAAAGGCAGTAGGCGAAGGAAAGAAAGAGCTTACTACAGAGCTCCTTGCAGAAGCAAAACGCATTGAGTTCCCTGATAATGTAATTTCCCGTCTTACCGGTATTCCTCAGGAAGAGATCAAGAAGCAGCGTTATGACAATGGCATCCGCGCTGCATACAAAATGGTTGATACCTGTGCAGCTGAGTTTGCTGCAGAGACACCATATTATTACTCCTGCTTTGGAAGCTTCAATGAGGCTGAAAAGACAGAAGGAAGAAAGAAAGTCCTGGTTCTTGGTTCCGGTCCGATCCGTATTGGACAGGGAATCGAGTTTGACTTCTGTTCTGTACACAGTACCTGGGCCTTCAGCAAAGAAGGATATGAGACCATTATCATCAACAATAACCCGGAGACTGTAAGTACAGACTTCGATATTGCAGATAAGCTGTATTTCGAGCCTTTAACACCAGAAGATGTAGAGAGCATTGTAGATATTGAAAAGCCAGACGGAGCAGTAGTACAGTTTGGTGGGCAGACTGCGATCAAGCTGACTGAAGCTCTGATGAAAATGGGTGTGCCTATCCTTGGTACAGCAGCAGAAGATGTAGACGCAGCAGAGGACAGAGAGCGCTTTGATGAGATCCTGGAGCAGTGCCATATCCCGAGACCTGCAGGACACACTGTATTTACCGCTGAAGAGGCAAAGAAGGCTGCAAATGACCTTGGCTATCCTGTTTTAGTACGTCCTTCCTATGTACTGGGTGGACAGGGCATGCAGATCGCTATCTGTGATGAAGATATTGACGAATTTATCGGCATCATCAACCAGATCGCCCAGGAGCATCCGATCCTGGTAGATAAGTACATTATGGGTAAGGAAATCGAGGTAGACGCCATCTGCGACGGAACCGACATCCTGATCCCCGGTATCATGCAGCATATTGAACGTACCGGTATCCACTCCGGAGACAGTATTTCCGTATATCCGGCACAGGATATTACACAGCATAATATCGACACCATTGTAGAGTATACTGAGAAACTGGCTAAGGCTCTTCATGTAAAGGGCATGATCAATATCCAGTTTATCGTAGACGGGGATGACGTATACATCATCGAGGTAAACCCACGTTCTTCCCGTACCGTACCATATATCAGCAAGGTAACCGGTATCCCGATCGTTCCTCTTGCAACCCAGATCATCTGCGGCCATACCATTAAGGAACTGGGTTACAATCCAGGTCTGCAGCCGGCAGCTGATTATATCGCTGTTAAGATGCCTGTATTCTCCTTTGAAAAGATCCGCGGCGCAGATATCAGCCTTGGACCGGAAATGAAGTCTACCGGTGAGTGCCTTGGTATTGCTGAGACATTCAATGAAGCGCTTTACAAAGCATTTATCGGAGCAGGTATCCGTCTTCCGAAACATAAAAACATGATCATCACTGTTAAAGACGAAGACAAACAGGATATCATCCCGATCGCAAGAAGATTCGAAGCACTTGGATACAGAATCTATGCTACACTGGGAACTGCAAAAGTCCTCAAAGAAAACGGAATCAAAGTTATCCGTACAAATAAGCTGGAGCAGCCTGCACCGAACCTTATGGACCTTATCCTTGGTCATAAGATTGACGTCGTCATCGATACTCCGCCACAGGG
>OKUZ01000726.1_pt1 | contig 10498 bp, 9 predicted proteins | sample 1606681 | NCBI WGS metagenome assembly OKUZ01 (sample SAMEA3882524, study PRJEB24775) | human gut metagenome | biome: human-associated habitat; feature: intestine environment; material: feces | place: Netherlands | collected 2009/2010 | reverse complement strand
CCGCCTGCTCCGTAGGTCACGCTCATAAATGACGGATTTAACTTTGCAATCTCAAGCGCCGCTTTCTCAACGGAAGCGAAGTTGCTCTCCTCCTTCGGCGGGAACACTTCAAACGAAAGCGTCGGCTGTCCTTTGGCTAAAATATCCTTAATCTTCATCGTATTTATCTCCTGTTCTCATCATTTCGTCCGGTTCTGCCCCGGACCTCTATTGCCTATGTATTCTATATGATTTTTGCCCAGTATACCATATTTCCCCAATGAACGCCAGACTTCCGGCAGCTATCTTCTGGATTGATTTTCTATATCTTACCATAGGTAAAATCTATAGGAACCAAATAAAATACATAAACATACGATACAGATAATTAATTCCAGACAAAGCAAACAAAATCAGTAAAATCACCAGCACAAGGCTCATTTTCCCCTTCTTTTTCTGATTTTTCCCTTGCTGCACCGCGCTTCGTCTCTGCGTTGTCTGATACGACATACTGTTCTGGTTCTGTGTCCGGACGGATGCCTGTCTGCCTGCGCCTGCTGCTTTCTGCGTCTGGGAATATGCCTTCGCCCGGTCCGCAAGCGTGCGGATGGCATCTGTGCCTGTCCTTGCACTCGTTTCCCACGAGGCAGATCCCGCATTGTGGTACTCACAGTCCGTCTCATGCGCCGGGTGGCGCTCATTCAGATAATAAGTTGCATTGACATAGTTAGGATTCCGGATCCACTGTTTACAAAAAGAACAATAATGACCATACTTGATCGGATGGTCGCAAATCGGACAAATTCGTCGCTGCATGAAATACCTCCCCTCGGATCGAACATACTTTTTCGAAAACACCTCGTCAATTATTTTTTATTGTACCATAACTTTTTTACTTTTTTCTATATTTTCTCTTGTATTTTCTCCATTTCGTGTTAAAATACAAACGTCCATTACACCTGTCAAGACAGGTGTAAGCCATTTATTTGACTGTCATGGATTTGACCGGAATGGCTGAAACGATTCATTCCGTTCACAATTATTTTACTCTGGGAGGTTCTATCAATATGGAACGTGTGAAAGCTTTTCTGAAACGGAAGCAGGTTGTCATCTCCGTTCAGACGTATCTCATCGATGCGCTGGGCGCGATGGCATTTGGTCTGTTTGCTTCTCTTCTGATCGGTACCATTTTCGGCACACTGGGGGAAAAAACAGGCGTTGTAATTTTTACTACGATCGCAGGCTACGCCAAGAGCGCGACCGGTGCGGCGCTCGGCGTCTCGATTGCCTACGCCTTAAAGGCACCGACGCTTGTCCTTTTCTCCGCCGCTACCGTCGGCATCGCGGGCAATGAACTCGGCGGTCCGGTCGGCGCGCTCGTTGCCACCATCATCGCAGCCGAGCTTGGAAAAATCGTCTCCAAAGAGACACCGGTTGATATTCTCGTCACCCCGGGCGTCACCATCATCTCCGGCATCCTGGCCGCACAGTTTGTCGGTCCGGGCGTCTCCGCATTCATGACCGCTTTCGGAAATCTGGTGAAGACAGCGACCGTCATGCAGCCGCTTTTCATGGGTATTCTGGTTTCTGCCCTGATCGGCATCGCCCTGACGCTTCCGATCAGCAGTGCGGCAATCTGCATCATGTTAAGCCTCGACGGTCTGGCAGGCGGTGCCGCCACCGCAGGCTGCTGCGCGCAAATGGTCGGATTTGCCGTTTTAAGCTTCTGTGAAAATAAATGGGGTGGTCTTCTGGCACAGGGACTCGGAACCTCGATGCTCCAGATGGGAAATATCGTCCGGAATCCGAAAATCTGGATTCCACCGACACTCGCCTCGATGGTCACCGGTCCGCTCTCCACGATGGTCTTCCATCTGGAAAATATTCCAGCCGGTTCCGGCATGGGAACCTGCGGTCTCGTCGGACCGATCGGCATCTACACTGCCATGCAGGGAAGTGGAAATTCGATGATGTGGCCGGGCATCCTGCTCATCTGCTTCGTGCTTCCGGCTGTTTTGACCCTGTTCTTCGGCGCACTTTGCCGGAAAGCTGGATGGATCAAGGAAGGCGATTTGAAGCTGGATCTATAATTATAGCTCCATAAAACAGGCATTGAAATGCTCTTCATCCACCACTGTGTGGATAGCAAGCATTCCAATGCCTGTTTTTTGATCCAGTTATCTTTTCCCTATTCCTTATCGTTCTTCTTTCCCCAGCAGCTCCCGCATACTTGCGAGCAGCTTCGCCTCTTTGTCTTCCTTATATTCTCCGAGCAGGACCTCTTCAAACTCCTTCTCCACCTTCATCCGGCGGAAATACGAGCTCATTTCATCCGCCATGCCGGAGAGCCGGTTTAACAGGCGGGAGAAATCGCGCAGCATCACGTCGTCCTTGTGGTACGGATAAACAATGTCGTGGTCAACCTCACTCCATCCCTCCTCGAACAGCGTTCTCGCCTGAATCTCGACGTAGTAACCGCGGTATTTGATGATGTAGTGAAGGGAACGGTAGATACCGCCTGACTTGATTTCGATCACATTTTCATCGTAGATCCGGCTATCCCCGTTTCGGCGGTATACCTTCGGACGCTCTGCAATGTAGCAGTGTGTCTCATCGTTGTCAAAATCGCGCTCACGGTCTTTTACATACTGCTCCGGGGCATTTTCAAACGCCGATGTGATATATTCATGGAAATGACGCCAATCCTCACGGTACAGGAAGAATACACGGATACCGATAAGATCCGTCACGTATTTCCAGTAATTATCAACTCCCAGCTGGGCAAATTTCTCCGGCTGCTCTTTTTTCTTGCGGATGATCTTCTCCAGCAGATGCCCCGGTGCCTTGGTACGGTAACGGTAGGAATGGATCCCCGCTTTTTCAATATCATACAGATACTTATCTACAAAATCCTTGCCAATCTCCCGCAGCTTTCCCTCGATCGTCGCATAATGATCCGCGATCGCAGTCAATTCCTCCCAGGAAACGCCCGCCGCGTCAAAGTCTTCCTGTTCGATCCGATATTTTCTTAAAAATAAATCTCTCTCCATTATCTCCTCTTTATCGGAAGCCCACTGAGCGCAGGAACCGGGCAAATGCCTCCCTGCCTTCCGGCGTACACTTATATACACCCGCGTCTTCCAGTACCTGCTCAAAGACAAGACCTACCTCTTTTTGCAGGATTTCGTTTATATTTTCACTTGTTATATGCTCATACTTCGGCAGGAACTCATCCACCCAGTCCGCATGCTTTTCAAGCTCCGGATTGGAACGGATATCGCCTCCGGAAAGGATCGCCTCCGCCAGATCGGCAAGCTCCTGTTTCAATCTGGACGGGAGCACCGCCAGACCCATGACCTCGATCAGACCGATATTTTCTTTCTTGATGTGATGCAGCTTCGCGTGCGGATGGTAAACACCAAGCGGATACTCATCCGTCGTGATGTTATTGCGGAGCACCAGATCCAGCTCATAGAAATCGCCATTCTTTCTGGCAATCGGCGTGATTGTGTTGCGCGGTTCTCCGTCCGTCTCGGCATAAATAAAGGCATCCTCATCCGTATAGCTGCGCCATGCACACAGCACTTTTTCGCCAAGATCAATCAGGCGGTCCGGATTCTTGGAACGGGTCCGCAGAACTGACATCGGCCATTTAACGATTCCGGCTTCCACATCCTCGAAGCCTTCCATCTCAAATTTCTGTTCAATCGGCGCTTTTGCCATCGCAAACGTGTAATGTCCGCCCTGGAAATGGTCGTGACTTAAAATCGAACCACCGACGATCGGCAGATCCGCATTGGACCCCAGGAAATAGTGCGGGAACAATTTTACAAAATCAAACAATTTGACAAACGTTGCCCGTTCGATCTTCATCGGCGTGTGCACACCGTTGAACACGATGCAGTGCTCATTGTAATACACATACGGCGAATACTGGAAGCCCCACTGGCTGTCATTGACCGTGATCGGGATAATGCGGTGGTTATTGCGCGCCGGATGGTTGACACGTCCGGCATAGCCTTCATTTTCCTTGCATAAGAGGCATTTCGGATAACCGCTCTGCTTTGCCAGTTTGGCTGCCGCGATTGCCTTCGGATCTTTCTCCGGCTTGGATAAATTAACCGTGATGTCCAGCTCCCCGTATTTTGTATCCGTTTTCCATTTCATATCCTTGGAAACACGGTAACGGCGGATGTAATTGGAATCCTGGCTCAATTTGTAATAATAATTGGTTGCCGCCTCCGGCGATTCCTCATACAATTTCCAGAAATGTCCAATCACCTCGCTCGGGCGCGGCATCAGGCAGTTCATCAGCTTCGTGTCGAACAGATCGCGGTACACCACGCCGTCCTCCTTCAAAACGCCCGTCTCATGTGCATAATCAAGCAGGGCATCCAACGTCTCTTCCAGTGAAATCTCCCCGTATGCGCCCTGCGGTTCTTCATATTCATCCAGTCCCAGAACCTCGAGAATCTGATTCGTCGCGTAAATGCGATCCGACTCCTGAAGAAGCCCCGTATTGACTCCGTACTGTACTAAATTTCTGATTGCTTCATATACTGCCATACCCCATCCTCCTGACTGAAAAACAACCTTGCTGTTTCATTCTTATCCTTTTATCATTATAACTTTAGCTGCCCGTATACCATTGCGCCACCTTATCTCATGGCATTTTCGGTTCCAAAAATGCCTGCATGTGAACAGTCACTGTACATCCCGTACTCTTGTGGCTTCCATTTACATAAATTTTGTCAAATCCAGACATTTTAAGCGGTTTACCAGGATTCCTCCGAGAAGCCCAATCAGCGCCCCCGCTGCCGTTCCGGCTGCCAGAAGCACCGGAAGATAGTAGAACAGACTCGCATTTTCCACTACCAGCGCCGCCACGATAAGCTGCCCGATGTTGTGTCCCGCACCACCCAGGATGCTGACACCGGTCACGCCGAACCAGTCCAACCGGCGGAACACCACCATCAGAAGAAGGCTGACCGCAGCACCTGCCAGACTATACAGCATCATCGACAGGTTTCCAAACGTAAATCCTACCAACACGATACGCACCAATGCAATCGCCGCTGCCGCACCGGCTCCCAGCAGATACAGGCTCACGATCGACGCCAGATTCGCCAGTCCCAGCTTGACCCCCGGAACGCCCAGGTTGATCGGTATCAGGGTCTCGACATAGCTCAGCAGAAATGCCAGCGCTGTCATCATTCCATATAAAGCGATTTTTCCGGCTCTGGATGTGCCTGCTCGTCCTTTTTTCTGCATTTCTTCCTCCTCTGTATACCTCTATAATATATTAGTAAAAATTTTTAGTTTTGTAAAGCGCGTAACGGTTCACAGATAGGAATTTTCTGAACTGAAAATTCCGTACGATACAGTTCTGGCGTTACTGTTCACGCATACGTGCCCAGTAACGTTCTGGCTGCCGATGCGTTTAGTTTCTGGGCAGTAATCTTGACTTTCCTATCAACCTTTGTTAGAGTAGTTGCAGACATTTTTGCAAACATAGTTTCAAACCGAATTTTCGATATTTTTAAGAATGGAGCTCTTTATGAAAAAAAAGGATTTATCCGCGCTTCTGACACTTCTTGCCGTCGTATTTTTTGGCTGCGGCGCGGCGCTTCTTTTCAGCAAATCCCGCCGGGAGCCGATCAGCCGTTCCGCGTTTCTGCTGAATACATTTGTCAACATCACACTCTATGATTCGCAGGATGAAGCGATCCTTGACCACTGTGTGGACATGTGCCAGGAGTACGAAAACCGTTTCAGCAAGACGATCGAGGGCAGCGAGCTTTACAAGTTAAACCACCGCAGCGCCGACGAGACGACTTTTACCGTCTCCGACGATATGGCGGCGATGATTTCTGAAGGACTGCATTACAGTGAGGTTTCCCATGGTGCCTACGACCTGACGATCGAACCGCTCAGCTCTCTCTGGAATTTTACCAGCGACGAGCACGTGATCCCGGCGGAGGATGACATAACAGCGGCGGCAGAACGCGTCAACTGGAAAAATGTGAAACTTGACGGAAATACTTTAACCTTCCTCTCCCCGGACACGACGATTGACCTCGGCTCCATCGCCAAGGGCTACATTGCCGACCGCATGAAAGACTATCTGACCGAATCCGGCGTCGAAAGCGCCATCATCAACCTGGGCGGCAACGTACTCTGTGTCGGTGAACGCACAAACCACCAGCCGTTCCGCATCGGGCTGCAGAAACCATTTGCCGACTATGCAACGGTCTTTGCCGATCTGAATATTGATGACATGTCCGTTGTCTCCTCCGGCGTCTATGAGCGCCATTTTGAGAAAAACGGTGTCAATTACCATCACCTGTTAAACCCGAAAACAGGCTATCCGTACCAGAACGGACTGGTTTCCGTGACGATCGTCTCCCCGCGTTCGGTGGACGGCGATGTACTCAGCACGACCTGTTTCTCGATGGGACTGGATAAGGGCCTGGAACTCATCAATTCAATGGATGGCATTTATGCTTATTTTATCACGGATGATTATGAACTGATTTACTCGGATGGAGCGGAGGCATTTATTGATGAAATCAAAGAAAAATAGAAATGATTTTGTTTTGATTCTGGTTCTTCTTGCCGTCATACTCATCGGTTTTCTGGTTGTGCGCTTGCAGCGCCAGAAGGATGCTTTTACCGTTGATGTCAGTGTCAATGGAACAACCGTCGCCACCTACCGGCTGGATGAGGAGATAGACACCTGGATCGACGGGTATCAGGGGGGACAAAATCATCTGGTGATTCAAGATGGATGTGCCCGGATCGAAGAGGCAGACTGCCCGGACAAGCTCTGTGTGAAGCAGGGAACCGTTTCAGAGAGTGGGGAATCGCTGGTTTGCCTGCCGAATAGGGTGGTTGTGGCGGTTAAATAGATATGGTTTGCCAACACGGACGGAAACGCCCAGCGGGTACGCATAATTGCGCCGCTGGGCGTTTTCTGTTTATTTTATTCCACAAATTTGATCGATTTTAAGCAGCTCTTCCTCGCTCAACGGTGCCCCATCCAACATTTTCAGATTATCTAATATCTGCTCCGGTTTGGACGCACCGATGAGAACGCTGGTTACCACCTGATCCTTCATGACCCATTTGAGCGCCATCTGGGAGAGTTTTTCGCCTCTCTGTCCGGCCATCTCGTTGAGGGCGCGGATCTGGCTGATTTTTTCTTCGGTGAGCTGGTCTTTTTTGAGAAATCTGCCGTCGGTCATGACGCGGCTGTCGGCTGGGATGCCGTACAGATAACGGTCGGTTAAGGTTCCCTGTGCAAGCGGGCTGAATGCAATCAGACCTTTCTTTTCTTTGACAGCGGCTTCTTTTAAGCCGTTGTTTTCGATCGTGCGGTCAAAGATGCTGTAGCGGTTCTGATTGATGACGAACGGGCATTTCAGATCACGCAGGATCGCAGCGGCTTCCTGCATTTTTTGTCCATTGTAGTTGGAAAGTCCTGCATAGAGAGCTTTTCCGCTCTTAACTGCCTGATCGAGTGCTCCCATCGTCTCCTCAAGCGGTGTCTCCGGATCCATTCTGTGGTGATAGAAAATATCCACATAATCTAACTGCATTCTCTTTAAAGACTCATCCAGGCTGGCAATGAGATATTTTCTGGAACCCCAGTTTCCGTAAGGGCCATCCCACATGTCATATCCGGCTTTTGTACTGATGATCAGTTCATTTCTGTATGGACGTAAAAAATCACGCATGATCCGTCCAAAGTTTTCCTCTGCAGATCCGTAGATCGGGCCATAGTTATTTGCCAGATCAAAATGAGTGATGCCGTTATCAAAAGCGGTAAAGCAAAGGGTCTTCATCATGTCATAATTATCTTTGGAACCGAAATTGTGCCACAGTCCTAAAGATACTGCCGGAAGCTTCAGTCCGCTTTTTCCGCAGCGATTGTACTGCATGGTCTCATATCTTTTTCTGTCTGCCTTATATTCATCAACGTAATACATAAAATTCTCCTTTTTATATCTATACTTTTTAAGAACTTATCAGAGCTTTCTTGCTGCGTCTACGATCCATTTAATGCGTTCTTCCGGAAGTTCATCATGGATGCTGCAGTCCGGTCCGATAATATAGCCTCTCTTGCCGCTTGCCTCAACCAGACGTTTTACTTCTGCCTCGATTTCTTCTTTTGTTCCTGTGTAGATCAGACTTCCCGGCCGGTTGTCAAAGCCGCCCCATACAGTCCGTCCGAATTTTTCTTTTGCTTCTTTTACATCCAGACCTTCAATATATCTTGCCCAGCTTACTACTGCTGTCTTATAGTCCGCCCAGTCCTCTAAGCGGTTTGGAATACCTTCCCATCCACAGCAGTGGAGCACGTTCATATCACTTAATGTATTGGCATAATCTAAAACTTCTTTCTCCGGCGGAGTGATGTATTTTCTGTATGTCTCATATGTAAAGCGGTTTTCTTCTGCATTCTGTACGCTGTAGAAGATACCTGCAACCTTTGCCTCTTCTATGATCCCTTTTACAAGGACCTTTACATCCTGGGCGATCACATTTTCCGCATATAATACAGCTTCCGGATCTTCTTCCATAAACTGCATCATTTTCGGATATCCGATCTCCAGACGTAAATAAGATAACGGGCAGAAGATCAGATAAAATGCCAGGCACTCACCATTGATCTCTTCCATGATCTTCTTTGTACGGTTGATCTGGCCTCTGATGTGTGGATGATGGGCTCCCAACGGCTTTATATCATAAAGCTGTTTTGCAGACTGGATATCTTTTAACACAGGTGCCGGCCAGCAGAAATATTTATCTGCGGAAAGTTTGATAAAATCAACATCTGTTTCCTTGTAAAAATCCATCTGCGCCTTGATAAACAACTCATCTTTCCATAAAGTAGGCGGAATGTGTTTCCACAAACACACCGGAATGTGATCCACCTCTTCCCCTTTAAATGCCCTTGTCACTCTCTCTATTTTATCCATGTAAGATTTCCTTTCTTCTGAACAGAGGCCGCTGCAATACGATCTCCTAAGATCCTGCAGCAGCCCCTGTTTAGCATCTACACTTATTATTTTCTGCTTATTTTACTTATTTGCTTGTTGCGATAATATCATCAAACAGGGACTGAATATTGTTCAGACACTCTTCGTGAGTCATCGGCTTGCCTGTGCATACGCTCTCTGCATAAGAGATAAGTCCTTTTCTCCATGCATTTACAAATTCTGTGTTAAATGGTTTTGTAAAGATTCCCTGGGAAATAGAGCTGTTTGCCTTCAATTCTGCCATGGATTTAACCACCGGAAGAAGCTTATCAGAAGACTCACCGGTGATCAGAGGCATCATGGTTGTTTCAGACCACGTTAAAGCACCATCTGTTACCCAATACTCTAAAAATTCAACAGCCTCTTCTGCACAATCAGAATTTGGATTCACCATAAAGGACTGGTCTACCATTGTACACAGCTTTGCGCTTCCTTCATCGTCGATCGGAGGCAGGAAGAAATCAAATTCAAAATCAGTTCCTTCGGATTTAGCAAGCATTTCACCAATATTCCAGTTACCGGTAAAGATCATTGCCCCCTGTCCGGTCACAAACAGCTCCAGAGCCTTATCCTGATTGTTTGCCATTGCATCCATACGTGGATAAGTCATTCTCTTATCCCATACGCTTAATGCTTCATCCATGTAATCGTAATCCGTCAGCTTCTTTTCACCGCTCATCAGCTTCTCATACAGATCCAGATCACCGGCAGCTACGGCTCTTGGAACAATGATACCTCTTGTTTCAATATCACCGGTAGAACCTTCTCCGTACAGGTCGATAAATGGATCAATGCCTTTGCTGTGTAATGTTTCAACTAACTGGTCAAATTCTGTAAGGGTCTTTGGAACTTCCAGACCATTTTCCTTAAACATCTTTACATTGTAGAAAAAGCCGGATGCCTTAAAGTCAATAGGTACTGCATATACTTTTCCGTTTGCGGAAGCATCATTTAGATCTTCCGGGGAAACATTTAAATTCTTGATCACATCATTATCCGTCAGATCCATTGCATATCCGTTTTCGATCAGATCCGGATAGGTAGCCGGGTTACCCATGATAATATCAGGCTGTTCTCCAGATGCCAAAGCTGTGGATAACTGTGGGAAGTAATCTGTTCCCTGATTATAGAAGATATTTTCAAAGGTAATGTTTGGATGTGTTTTCTTAAATTCTTCTTCCAGTTTTTCAAGACCCTGCTGTTTCACGGACTGTCCCATATAGTGGAACACAGTAAGAGTCTTTTCTTCTCCTGAACCGCCTTCTGTTGCTGCCTCGCTTGCTGCTGCTTCTGTTTTTCCAGTATCAGCTGCCTTGGTCTCTGTTGTGCCAGAGCCGCCGGAACAACCGGTAAGTACCTCTGCCGCCATAACCACGCTCAGCCCTATTGCCAATGACTTTTTCAACATACTTTATTTCCTCCTTCTTACTATGTTCTCTCGGAATCTTTCTGTGCCTGATTTTGTGAGAAGATTTTTT
>OKUZ01000725.1_pt1 | contig 10506 bp, 8 predicted proteins | sample 1606681 | NCBI WGS metagenome assembly OKUZ01 (sample SAMEA3882524, study PRJEB24775) | human gut metagenome | biome: human-associated habitat; feature: intestine environment; material: feces | place: Netherlands | collected 2009/2010 | reverse complement strand
GTATACGCAGATATCGGAGATGAGCAGAGTATCGAGCAGAGCCTCAGTACCTTCTCCTCTCACATGACGAACATCGTCTCGTTCTTAAAACATGTAGATGAACATTCTCTGGTGCTGTTCGATGAGCTTGGCGCAGGGACAGACCCGACGGAGGGCGCAGCCTTGGCGGTTGCCATTATCCAAGCCTTGCTGGAAAGAAAAATCCGTACCGCAGTGACCACGCATTACAGCGAATTGAAGGTATTTGCGCTGACGACAGAGGGCGTGGAAAATGCCTGCTGCGAATTTGATGTGGAAACGCTCCGTCCGACCTATCGCCTGCTGATTGGGATTCCCGGAAAAAGTAATGCGTTTGCGATTTCCAAGAGACTGGGCTTGCAGGAATACATTCTTTCTGCGGCGAAGGAATTTATCAGTCGGGATGAGGCAAGATTTGAGGATGTGATTACCGATTTGGAAATCAGCAAGAAATCCGTCAAGTTTGAACAGGAGCGCGCAGAGGAATACCGCAGAGAGGCGGAGGAGCTGAAAAAAGAGGTTGAGCGGCAGAAGGAAAAGACGAGAGAGCAGAAGGAAAAAATTCTTGCCAAGGCGAGAGAGGACGCAAAGCAGCTTTATGTGCAGGCGAAGGAGGAAGCCGACCGTATCATCAAGGAGATGAATAAGCAGGCGAAGGAGGCAAACAATCGCACGAAGGCGCTGGAGCAGAGACAAAAGCTGAATGAAAAGCTTTCCTCCATGCAGCAGGATTTCCTGAAATCGAAAAAGGTAAAGCCGAACCATAAGGCACCCGAAAATCTGAAGCCGGGCGACAGAGTGTATGTGATTTCCTTTGACCAGAACGGCGAGGTGCTGACTGCGCCTGATAAGAATAAAGAGGTTATGGTGCAGATGGGGATTATGAAAATGAAGGTGCCGATGGCGGAGCTGATGCTTGACGATACCCCCAGACCGAAGGAAAAACAGAAAAGACAGCAGCCGACAAAGGCAAAATTCTCCAAGAGCCAGTTTATTTCGGCGGAGATTGATTGCCGTGGACAGCTTGTGGATGAGGCGATTGCCAATATTGATAAATATATTGATGATGCGTATTTATCCGGACTGAAGCAGGTTGTGATTATCCATGGGAAGGGCACAGGCGCACTGCGCGCAGGGGTGCAGAATTATCTGAAAATGAATTCTCATGTAAAAAGCTACAGACCCGGTACCTTCGGCGAAGGCGAAGCCGGTGTTACGGTGGTGGAATTAAAATAAAAGGCGGATTTCTGAACAGAGGTGAAGAAGATGGAAAAACAGAAGATTTTGGTTGTGGATGACGATAAGCATATTGCGGAGCTGATTTCTCTTTATATGATGAAGGAGGGCTATGAAACGCAGGAGATTTATGATGGAAAGGAAGCTGCCGCGGCAGTGGAAGACTTTCAGCCTGATTTAATCCTGCTGGATCTGATGCTCCCCGGAATGGACGGCTGGCAGGTATGCCGGGAGATCAGGTCCTATTCCAAAGTGCCGATTATCATGCTGACGGCGAAGGGCGAAACCTTTGATAAGGTGCTTGGCTTGGAATTGGGTGCGGATGATTATATCGTAAAGCCCTTTGAGCCAAAGGAGCTTGTGGCACGAGTGAAGGCGGTGCTGCGCAGATACGAGCCAAAGCAGGAGGAGGACAAAAATATTCTGAAATTCGGGGAGCTGGAAATCAATTTGTCGAATTATTCCGTCCTATATCATGGGAAAAGTCTGGATTTTCCCCCGAAGGAATTTGAACTGCTCAGCTTTCTGGCGCAGCATCCCAATCGGGTATTCACCAGAGAGCAACTGCTTGACCGCATCTGGGGTTATGAATATGTGGGGGACACCAGAACGGTGGATGTCCATGTAAAGCGCATCCGTGAAAAGCTGAACAGCGAGGATGAATGGGGCATTCGGACAGTCTGGAGTGTCGGCTATAAATTCGGACAAAAATAAAAAGGGGGAATACCCCTTTTTATATGTCGGATTCTTTTTCAGCTGTTTCGGCAGGCGCTTCGGCAGGAACAGGTGCGCCGTCAACGGTCATATCCTCTGCGGAAACCGCTTCCGCAGGCGTATCCTCTGCGGAAACCGCTTCCGCAGGCGTATCCTCTGCGGACTGCTGCGTTGCCTCATATTCTGCTTTTTTCTTCAGCAGCTCCTGTCGTCTTGCATCCTTACGCATGTTTGACCAGCGCAGCATAAAGCAAAGAACCAGCAGGAAAAGGATGAGATAATGAAAGCTATTCATGTGCCGCCAATCCACACGAACAAGTACGAGAACAGCCAGAGCGATGAGAAGCATATCTCTGGGTGCCATTTGCTTTCTTCTGGGCGGTGTAGGCTGAGGGCTGTTTTGTGTATTATTTTCCATAGGGTAATAATCAGGCAAAAAATGCCGTTCTCCTTTCTAAAATTTCTTGTTTTTTGAGCAAAACAGGTACATAAGAACAGTATATCATTATTTTAATGATTTGTAATGCTTTTTTTCTTTTTTGGAGGAATGAAGATGAAAAACGATTCCATTGTGCGCAAGCAGATGATGCTGTATATGGCAACCATTGCGATATTTGTTGCGGTGGTTTGCGGCGCGTTGACAATACTTTATACCAAACATTATATGGCAGAGAAACGGGAGGAATTGATTCAGCAGGGAGAAAAAATCGCACAGGCCTACAAGAAGGGATACCGGACAGGCAATCTGAGCGAGCTAAGCTATGAACTGCAGATTCTGGAAAGCTACATGGGCTCAGGGGTTTTGGTTATCAATGAGAACGGTGAGGTTGCGCTTGCATCTCCGGGGTTTAATGATGAATTTCTGGGGGATAACAAAATCAGCCAGACATTGATTGAGCGTGTGCAGAATGGAGAAATCGTTTCGGTACAGACAAAAAGCGGACAGGTTTCCGATACGCCCATGCTGGTGGTCGGATATCCGTTTTCGGAGGGACATCTTGCAGGAATTCTGATGTGCCGTTCCCTGCCGGAGATTGAGGAATCCTTGAAGGAAATGTACCAGATTAGCGTAATCAGCCTATTTTTCGTTTCGCTTCTGGGGCTGATTGTCAGCTATGTGACGGCGAAATATGTTGCGTTGCCGCTGATGCGGATGAACCGTGCGGCAAAGGTTATTGCAAATGGGAATTTTGAGGAGCGCGTGGATGTGACAAGCTCGGATGAATTGGGTGAGCTGGCGCAAAGCTTTAATCACATGGCGGAAAGCCTGCAAACGCATGAGAAGGTGCAAAAGGATTTTATTGCAAATATTTCGCATGACCTGCGTTCGCCATTGACCAGTATGCAGGGCTTTCTGACGGCAATGCTTGACGGAACGATTCCGCCTGAAAAACGGGAGCATTATCTGAAAATCGTTCTGGAGGAAACGGAACGGCTTTCTCGTATGACACAGAGTATTGTGGAGCTGAGCCGCGCACAGAGCAGTGCGATTTTGCTGGATGAATCGGATTTTGAATTGAATGAGCTGATTCGTTGGAATATTGAAATGCTGGAACCGCAGTTAGAAGAAAAGAACGTACAGATTCATGGCATTTATGAAGCGGAACAGACCATGGTGCATGGGGACAGAGACAAAATTTCCCGTGTGCTACAGAACCTGTTGGGCAATGCAGCAAAATTTTCACCGCAAAATGGTATTATCGAGGTGGAAACGACACTGGATAAGAAAAAGGTTCTGGTTTCTGTAAAGGATCAGGGACCGGGCATCAGTGAGGAAGACCAGAAATATGTCTTTGACCGTTTCTTTAAAACGGATACGACTCGAAATATGGACAAGACGGGCAGCGGAATCGGTCTGGCGATTGTGAGAGAATTTTTGCAGGCACATGGCGAAACGATTACGGTAAAAAGTGAGAAGGGAAAGGGTGCAGCCTTTGTTTTCTCGCTGAAATTGGCAAAAAAAGAAAATTAAAAGGAATTGAGGCAACGAAACAGGAACTGCCCCTCACCTGTCAGACAGTATGCGATACGATTTAGCAGGTGGGGGGCAGCTCAGAAGAATATGTGATTTTTATTGTTTATTTGCTAGTTTTCATTTTTTTCAGCATGGTTTCCGTTGTTTCCATGTAATAGGAAGCATCCTGTATCCCCTTGATTTTTAAATCGGCGGGTTTGCCCTTGCTGTCTACAAAGACGGTGGTCGGCAGACCCTCCAGATTATCCGTAATCCAAGTGGCAAGGTTTTGGTCCGGCATGATGCCTGTGAAGGTAACGCCGGCTTTTTTATACGCATCGGTTGCGATTTTTTCTGCCTTCTGCCCGGGAGTGTCAATGACAACCTGCACGAAGTTTACGTTTGGATGCTTTTTCTGCAAATCCTTGTAGAAGCTTTGCAGGGTATCCAGTTCATTGATGTTGTCCTCCTCGCAGTAGCTTGCCCAGAAGTTTACCACCGTCATATCGTAATCATAGAAAACAGCGGAGGTGACAGGGTCACCATCAAGGGTATTGGAAATGAAGTTGAGATATTTGCTGTTTTCCTCTGCTTCATCCAGCACCGCTTCCTCATCCGGCAGGGAAATTTCAATACTTTCGCGCAATTCCGGCAGATAGCTTTCCAATTCGCGGAAGGTTGCCTGTGCTTCTGCGGAGAAGTGGTCGATGCCGTCGGCATAATCGGTCAGGAAGAAGAATTGGAAATCACCCTTTACACCGATTTTTTCCACACTCTTGAAAAAGTCCATTTCCTCTTTTACTTCATCTGTTTCCAGATTTTCTGTTCGCACAACGAGCATTTCCACGATAGGGGTCATCAGTTCTTCCACAGCAATGGTGGATTCGGCATCATTCAGCGGCTCCATATTTTCATCAGGCGCATAGTTATACTGAATTTTTGCATAGATATCGCCGTTCACCCTGACATAGGACGCGGGGATGAGGTTTGTATTTTCCATTTCTACCCATGCATCGGGGATAGTGTAGGAAAGGCCGCATTTCGGCAGGTTAAATTCTGTCTGAATTTCTTGTTGGGTATCGTCGGCAGTATCGGTTTTGCCACAGGCGGCGGAGCCAAAGAGCAAAAGGGCAGCCAAAAGCAGAGCTAGCTTCTTTTTCATATTTTAAATACCTCCTAGATTCTTTTTTATGGTTCGGATAATATTATAGCGAAAAAGCTTTTTCTCTGCAACCGCAGAGAGGAAAGATTCCGAAGATTCACCTGTGATTTTTATATTTTAATGACATTTTAATCTATTTTGAAACTGCCTTTAAGAGAAAAAAAGCATACTAAAAGGAATAAAAACAAGACAAACAAAAAAAGAATTGTTATACTGATAAAAATATGATTGAAGGAAGTGGGAAAATGGAACGAAAAAAAATCCTTCTGATTGAAGATGAGGTAAAGCTGGCTCGTTTTGTGGAGCTGGAATTGAAATATGAGGGCTACGATGTAACGACCTGCCATGACGGCAGAGTGGGGATGGAGATGATCACGAATCAGGAATTCGACATGATTTTGCTTGACCTGATGCTGCCGGGGCTGACCGGTATTGAAATCTGCCGCCGGGTACGGAAATTTTCGCAGGTACCAATCATTATGCTGACGGCAAAGGATGAGGTAATGGATAAGGTTGCCGGACTGGACAGCGGTGCGGACGACTACCTGACAAAGCCCTTCGCGATTGAGGAGCTGCTTGCAAGAATGCGCGTGGCATTCAAGCACAGCGAGGGAAGTAATATTGCAAAAAAGACGATTTTACAGGTGCAGAATCTGGAGATTGATACGGAAAAGCGAATGGTAACGGTCGATGGCAAGGTGGTTGATTTAACAAAGAAGGAATATGAGCTTCTGACCTATCTGGTACAGAATAAGAATATCGTTTTAACGAGAGAACAGATTTTGAATGAGGTCTGGGGCTATAGCTACATTGGCGAAACAAATGTGGTGGATGTGTATATCCGCTATCTGCGTGCGAAGATTGATGAAGCCTTTGGGAAAAAATACATTCTGACCATTCGAGGGGTAGGATATTATGTCAAGGAAGAATAAGGAGTGGCTGAAGGGAATTCAGCACATGGCGATTGCCAAGCGAATCACGCTGCTTTACGGGGGGATTTTTTCGCTGTCCCTGCTGTTTATCAGTGGCTTTATGATGCTGAATATCTCCGGCTTGCAGCAGAGCGAAATGCGTAGAGAATTGCAGGAGACTATGACGCAGGTGCAGGAATTTTTGCAGACAAATACGGAGCTGAGTGATGAAAGCCTGAGAGAGCTGCTGGGGGATAAATATGTTGAGGTCAGCATTTACAGCAGCGAAGCAAATGAAACCTACAACAATTTTGTGGGAGAGATGCCGCCGTTTCTGTTTCGTCCCGAAGGGGAGCCTCCGAGCAGGCAAAAGCCGCAGAACGGCGCGGACAAGCCGCCTGTGATTGGAGAGAATGAGCTATACAGAGAGGGATACCAGATTAACGGGCGGAGAGAAAACAAAAGCGGCAATGTGGAATATATTCTGGAAAACAGCACAGACCAGCAGTTTATGCTGCTAACGAACCATTTTGAAACGGATACAGATGCGTATCGAATTCAGGTGTTCAAAATGATGGGGAATAACGCCTATATGATGCGGAATTTTCTTGTAAAAATGCTGATTGTGGATATTCTTGGGATTTGCTGTGCATTTCTGATTGGGAAATATATCAGTGACCGCATTCTGCGCCCCGTTGAAGCGATTCGCTCGGCGGCAGAACGGATTTCCATCGAGGACTTGAGTCAGCGGATTTCCACGGAAGGCCCTGAGGATGAGATGAAGGAGCTGACGATTACGTTTAACTCCATGATTGACCGATTGGATGGGGCGTTTCAGCGGCAGAGTCAGTTTATTTCCGATGCGTCCCATGAGCTGCGGACACCCATTGCCGTCATTCAGGGTTATGCGAATCTGATTAACCGCTGGGGCAAGAGCGATCCTGAGGTTTTGCAGGAATCCATCGATTCTATCCTGACAGAAACCGACCACATGAGTGCGCTCATCCGTCAGCTGCTTTTTCTGGCGAAGGGTGACCAAAATAAGCTGCATGCGCAGAAAGCGAGGGTTTCTCTGAACGAGATTGCGGCAGAGCTGGTGCGTGAAATGGATTTGCTGCAGGAGGGCAGAAGCATCACCTTTACAGCGGAGGATGAGGTGGAAATTTTTGCGGAATATGATTTAATCAAGCAGCTGCTGTGGATTCATGGCGAGAATGCCTTAAAATATTCCCCGAACGGCAGTGAGATTGCGGTGCGGGTCTGGAAGGATGCAAGCTTCGGCTATGTTTCCGTGGAAGACCACGGCGCAGGCATTGCGGAGGAGGACCTGCGTAAGATTTTCGACCGTTTTTATCGTGCGGATAAATCCAGAAATAAGGAGGTTTCCGGTACAGGCTTAGGGCTTGCTATTGCGCGCTGGATCATCGATTGCCATGATGGAGAGGTTCTGGTGGAAAGCAAGGTAGGGGAAGGAACGATTTTCACCGATAAATTCCGGCTGTTTTCCGCAGAAAAGAAAGCAAAATCAAAATAATAAAGAAGCAAAACAAAAGGAAAGAAGGCAAAAAGAGGTGTTTCGAAACAGAAGGACGCTTCTTTTTTGCATGAAATTCATAAAAAAAGCTTAATTTTTCTTTGTTCTATTGTTTGGAAGGGAAGTCTTTGCTATAATATTCATAGGTTAAATCTGTAAGATAACCAAAAAAAGGTTGAAAAAGGAGGCGTTTACTTATGAAAAAGAAGCTGGCGGCACTGCTTTGCGGTGTTATGTGTGTGGGAGCATTTTCGGGCTGTTCGACGGATGAGCTGGGCTATCTGAAGATGGCAGCAAATGCAATGGATACCATGAAGACCTGTGAGGTAAAGGGAACGATGCAGGCGGATATCAACTTTGATGCATTGGAGACGTTTATGACAGATGTTGCAAAAGCAACAGGTGCGGATATGGTTGCGACAGTTGGGGAATTCCCTGACGGCAGAAAGACCATGCAGATGGATTACGACATGAATCTGGATATGGATACAATGAAATACGATATGTCCTTTGATGTGAATTACGAAGGCAAGAAGTACGATCTGGGTACGGTGTATTACAGCCTGGCGGATGGCGTTGTTGTGACAACAGATACCCTTCTGGGTGCATATCAGCTTGCGGGGGCTGTGGAAGAAAAGAATGACAGCTATCTTTTCACAGAGGCCTTTGCAAGAGATTTCAAGGCAGCACTGGGACAGCAGAAATATATTACACTTATCTCTGCCGAGGATATGACAGGGGTTGACATGGAAGGTGTAAGCATGAGCGGCTTACAGGATGCCGTATTTACCTTCTATGAGGATGTATTCAAGGGCTTTGAAACAGGCATGGTAAAGAAAATCAGCGGCGGCTATGCAATTCAGGCAGACGGACAGCAGGTGGCACAGCTGATGATCAATATGCTTGATTTCATCGGCAAGAACCCTGAGCAGGTGCTGAATGCAACCGAAGCCTACATGATGACTGTAATGGACAGCATGAATGCAAGTGCAGAGGATAAGGCACAGATAAAGGAAGGCTTTGCAGAGCTGAAGGCATCGGAGCAGGACTTCGTAGACGGCGCGAGCGACCTGAGTGCAATGTTAAAGGAAATTGTGAAAGAACCCAGCATTTCCATGGTTCTGAACAGCTTCAAATATAATGCGGAGGTAAAACAGCTGGCAGAAGGCTTCCGTTCTACAGAGGTGTATGATGTAACCCATAACGGCAAAAGAGTTGCGAAGATTACCACAGATTCTACCATGATGAGCTCCAACGAAACCGTAACGATTCCGAAGGGCGGCATGACATTGGAGGAGCTGCAGAATCAGATGGCGCGTCTGGAAAATAAATATAACCCTGTTGTCGGCGTAACCGTGACATGGGGCTGGGGCGGCGATAACGAAGCGAGCCTGGAGGCAAACAGAAAAGAAGGCAGTGCGGTATTCGGTGGCAATTATGATTATACCGATCTGGTTGTGAAAAATGGCAGAGCATACCTGCCCTTGCGTGATATCTGCGATATGCTGGGTGAGGATGTCGGCTGGGAAAAGACCACAAAGACCTCTTATGTGATGCAGAACGGCAAACGCGTGAATATGAATGTGCTTTTGCAGGACGGCAAATCATTCGTTGGCGTAAGAGCCTTTGAACAGCTTGGCTATACCGTAACCTACACTCCTCTGGAGGACGAAGAGATGGTTGAAATTATGAAATAAGCCGAAACAAAATAAATGGAGGACGATGAAAATCGTCCTCTTTTTGCGTTATCGGCGTGTTCTTTTTTTCAGATTTTCCCAGAAGGCATAGGGAATGGCGAGGTTATTTTTCCCACTGCCAAGATAGATATCGGGTTTATTTTTTCCGTGAAAATCACTGCCGCCGGAGGGGAGCAGACCCAGTCGCTTGGCAAGTACGGTGATCTCCTTTGTCTGTTCGGGGGTATAGGTGGAATATTGGCACTCGATGCCGTCCAGACCATAGGGAATCAGCTCCCTGCAAAGAATTTCCAGCTGCGCTACATCCAGCTCATAAAGCGTAGGATGCGCCAGAACCGCCGCGCCGCCTGCCGCCTTGATGGTTTCGATGCAAAGGGCAGGAGAGAGAAATTCCCGCTCCACATAGCCCGGCAGACCGGGGGAGATATAACGGGTAAAAGCGTCCGCCTTCTTTTTGATATAGCCCTTTTCGAGCAGAATATTCGCAAAATGCGCCCGTGTGATGATTTCACCGCCTGCGTTTGCCGCCACCTCGTCCAAAGTCAGATGCAGACCGATGGAGGAAAGCCTTTCGCACATCCTGCGGTTGCGGATATCGCGGCTGCTTCGGATGGTTTCCATGCGGCCCTTGAGAACGGGATGCGCCGGGTCAAAGCCTAAGCCGACAATATGGATTTCGGGACGGTGGAAATGCTCCCAGAGTGCGGCAAATTCAATGCCTGCGATGGCTTCGATGCCGAGGGCGTTTCCTGCGGCTTGAAATTCCGCCAGACCGTCAATGGTATCATGGTCGGTCAAGGCGATGGCGGAAAGCCCGATTTTCTGCGCCAGCGCTGCAACCTCTTTGGGGGCATAGGTGCCGTCCGATGCGGTGGAATGGCAGTGTAAATCTATAATAGAGGAATCGTGCATAGCAATGCCTCCTTTCTATTTTATCGGTATATTTATCAGTATAGCATACTTTTTCCAAAAGACCCATAAAATAAAACCAGAGAGGTCTGTTTGGATAGGATGTGATTTTTTGGGGAAGGAAAAAGGAAAGAAAGAAATGGTTTGAATTATCCCATATACGGGATAATCATCCCAGAAACGGATACGCAAAGGAATATGATGAGAGCAGGGCATGGTGCGAGACTCAGAAGATGCAGGACTGTTATATCCAAAGCGTGGATGGATTAAAACTCCACGGATTCTATCTGCCGGCAGAGCATGCAAAGCGGTTTGTTATCTTAAGCCATGGTTACAGGGGCAGCAGATTTGGTTCTCTGTCATTTATGGCA
>OKUZ01000718.1_pt1 | contig 10559 bp, 9 predicted proteins | sample 1606681 | NCBI WGS metagenome assembly OKUZ01 (sample SAMEA3882524, study PRJEB24775) | human gut metagenome | biome: human-associated habitat; feature: intestine environment; material: feces | place: Netherlands | collected 2009/2010 | reverse complement strand
ATCTGCCGCACCTCGCTCGCCGTATCGGCACTTAGAATTATGCGGTATTGCCCTATGTTTTCCCGCGCCGGACAGGGCCGATACGGGGGTATTTTGATTTGACCTTTTAACATTATAAGGCATAAATGTGGAAAAATAAAGAACAACCGGTGGTCAAAACAGGTAAAATGTGTAGAATTGCGCAAAATTATGAGCATGGCCGCGCCCTGCCCTTGCACGCAGTGCGCTGGTTGGGTATAATGATAGACAGTCAAAATATTCCGTTAAGGAGAATGAGTACAAATGAAATTAGGTATTGTCGGTTTGCCCAATGTTGGCAAATCCACTTTGTTCAATGCGCTGACCAGCACCCAGAATGCTCAGGCAGCCAACTATCCGTTCTGCACCATTGAGCCGAACTCCGGCATTGTTCCGGTTCCTGATGCCCGGCTGGACAAACTGGCCGAGATCTGGCAGACAGACAAAAAGACCCCCGCCATTGTGGAGTTTGTGGATATCGCCGGTCTGGTCAAAGGTGCCAGCCAGGGCGCTGGTCTGGGAAACAAGTTCCTGGGCCATATCCGCGAGTGCGATGCCATTGTACATGTGGTGCGCTGCTTTGACGATGACAACATCATCCATGTTGTGGAGGATGTGAACAAGCCGGAAAGCGTTGACCCCATCCGCGATATTGACGCCATCGACCTGGAGCTGATCCTGGCCGACCTGGAAGTTGTCAGCAACCGCCTGGGCCGCCAGCAGAAAGCCGCCAAGACCGGCAATAAGACCGCTGCTGCCGAAGCTGCCTGGCTGGCAGAGCTTGCCGCTCATCTGGAAGGCGGCAAGCCCGCCCGTTCCTTTGCCTTTGACCCGGATGACGACAGCCAGAACACCGCTCGCAAAGAACTGGGTCTGCTCTCCGCCAAGCCGGTGATTTATGCCTGCAACGTGGGCGAGGATGACCTGCTGGGCGGGTTGGACGAGAACCCGTACTATCCGTTGGTTGCCGCCCGCGCCAAAGAGGAAAACGCACAGGCAATCCCCATCTGTGCCAAGACCGAGGAAGATATCGCCGGTTCCAGCCAGGAAGAAAAGCTGGCGTTCCTGCACGAGATGGGCATTGAATCCACCGGCCTGGATAACCTGATTAAGGCAAGCTATGATCTGCTGGGCCTCATCAGCTTTTTGACGGACGGCAAAAAAGAATGCCGCGCCTGGACCATCAAGCGCGGCACCAAAGCCCCGCAGGCTGCCGGCAAAATCCATTCTGACTTTGAGCGCGGCTTTATCCGCGCCCAGGTCATCAGCTATGACGCACTGGCCGACAACAACTTTGACTATGCTGCGGTTAAGGCCAAGGGCCTGCAGCGCACCGAGGGCAAGGAATACGTTGTGAATGATGGCGATGTGATCGAATTCCTCTTCAACGTCTGATAAAAAGGAGCAATACCATGATCATTGGCATTATGGGCGCTATGCCCGATGAAGTTGACCAGCTGTGTGCCAAGCTGGAGCAGGTGACCAAAGAAACTTACGCCGGGGTGGAGTACCACCAGGGCATGCTGAACGGCCGCCAGGTCGTTGTGTGCTGCGCCGGTATGGGCAAGGCAAACGCCGCTTCCACCGTGCAGGTTCTAATTACCAAGTACGGTGCCGAGAAGATCATCTTCTCCGGCATTGCAGGCAACATGACCAGCAAGATCGGCATTGGTGATGTCTGCGTGGGCGAAACCGTGGTATATCACGACGCCCAGAACGACATGATTGCCCAGAGCGCACCGTTCACCGCAGAGTACCACGGCGACCCGGCCCTGGTCAAAGCTGCACTGGATGCCTGCAACGCCTGTGGTGTTAAGGCCATTGCCGGCAAGATTGCCACCGGTGACCTTTTTGTTGGCGATGCCGCCACCAAAAAGGCTATCGAGGACAAATGCCAGCCCGACTGCGTGGAGATGGAAGGCGCTGCTGTAAGCCAGGTTGCCGCCCGCAACGGCGTACCCTGCGTCATCCTGCGCGCCATGAGCGACAACGCGGACGAGAGCGGTTATGAAGTTCTTGTCGTGAAAAAGTTCAGCATCGGCGAGTACATCAAAACTGCCACCGCCATTGTGGCAAATATGATCGAAGCACTGTAATTGGGGAAAACACTTTTAGGGAAAGTATAAAACAGATGAAAATTACACGTGAAGAAGAAAGCAAAATAAAAGGCACACCTGAGGTTTCTGCTCCGGCCCCGACTGAAACGCCGGAACAGCCCGCAGCGGCCGCAAAGCCTGCCACGCGCTGGGCGGCTATTCCGCTGTGGGGGCGGGTACTGCTGATTCTTGGCATTGCACTCCTCTTGTTGGTATTCGTTGGCTATGCCGCTTTGCAAGGCATGCTGGGGCGCATCCGGCGTGCATCGGCCACCGAGGCAGTCTCCCAACAGGAAGAGACCTTTGAATCGGACGAAAACGCCGATGATACCTTGAGCCCGGAGGATGTAATCTGGAACGGGGCCGACACCAGCGTGATGCAGGACAAAGACATTGTGAACCTGCTGCTGATTGGCCAGGACCGCCGCGAAGGCCAGGACCGCCAGCGGTCCGACAGCATGATCATGGTCACGCTGAACAAAAAGACCAAACAGATCAGCATGACCTCCTTTATGCGGGACCTGTATGTACAGATTCCCGGCTACAGCGACAACCGCATCAACGCAGCCTATGCCTTTGGCGGCATGGACCTGCTGGACAGCACGCTGAACACCAATTTTGGTGTAGAGATTGCTGGGAATGTGGAAGTTGACTTTGGCGAGTTCCAGACCTTAATCGACAGCATTGGCGGCATTGACCTAGAACTGACCCAGGACGAGGCAGATTATATCTGCGGCAGAAAGCGAGATGTAACCTACCCACAGCAGCTCCGCACGGACTGGAACCTGCATGAAGGGGTAAACCACCTGACCGGCGAGCAGGCCCTGATCCATGCACGCAACCGCTCCCTGGGCAACGATTATGCCCGCACCGACCGCCAGCGTGCTGTGCTGATGGCGATCATCAATAAAGTGAAACAGATGGATGCTGTTTCCATCGTCAACTTTATTAACCAGGTTCTGCCACTGCTGACCACCGACATGACCTCCGGCGAAATTCTGGGGTATGCGATGGAAGCTTTGCAGATGAATTTTGACAGTGAGCACTCTTACCGCATCCCGGCAGAGGGCACCTATACCGGCGCGGTAATCCGCGGCATGCAGGTACTGGTACCGGACCTGGCTGCCAACCAGACCTACCTGATGGATGTTCTGTATCATACAGACAACAACCAATAAACACATTACAAAAATATCGCCCGGCATGGAACTGCAATGTTCCCGCCGGGCGTTTTTTTTGAGTTATGCGCCTGCCCGCGGCATGATAAGCACGGCGGCAAGGTACATAACATAAAGTATCAGGCATACCCTGCCCTGCCAGCGGTAAAGCCGCTTTTTGACCAGCGGCGGCAGCAGCAGGATCAATGCCATCAAAACGCAGAACGGGATATCATACTGGCGGAACTGTTCACCCACCGGCAAGCGGCGGCGGTACATCAGGCTGGAAACAGGCAGCACCAGCGTGATGCTCAAAATGGCGCTGTTCAGCACCTGCATGGGCAGTGCCTGCGGCGGGTAGATGCGGCATTTTTCCGCAAATCGCTTCCAGGCAGAGCCAAGGGGATGGTCGAACACTTCCACCAGCAGGGGCAGACAGAGGCCAAAGGAAATCAGGGTTGCCGCCCACTGGGCCTGAATGGTGCCAGTCAGGTTGGCCAGCGCCACGGCGCTGTTCAGCAGGGCCCACGCTCCCACGCAGAGCACTGCCATGCCGCCCACCACCCCGGCCAGGTTGCGCAGGCTGGTGCGGATGCTCATAGCCGGGAACAGGACGGTCCGCCCGGATGGGTCTTCCGGCGGGGGCTTTTCGCCTTTTTCCTTCTGGACAGTGATAAGCTCCAGCCCCTCCCGGAACGCAAAGCGGTACTGGTAGGCGATGCTCTGCATGACAAACAGAACAAACAGGCCCATCAGCAGGCCGGTACCGGTATAGCTCAGGGTGCCGTCCCGCACAAACAGGGCCACCACGCCGCAGGCCACCAGCAGCAGGGCGCATTTGCGCAGCAGCTCGCCGCGGTCCACCGTGACATTACAGCGCAGCAGGCAAAGCGCCAGTACCAGCCCCAGCTGGGTGACAGCGCCCGCCAGAGCCGTACCAACGGCCAGCGCAGTAACGGACATACCTGCCGCCAGAAACGCCAGCACCAGCTGCGGCAGCGCCGTACACACCGCCACCAGCGTGCCGCCCACCATCCACATAGGCAGCCCGCACAGCGCCCCGCACCACGTTGCGCAGCGCGAAGCCAGCCTGCTGCCGATACCAGTCAGCAGCAAGCCCAGAGCATAGAGCAGCAATGTAGGGAGAAGAAGCATAGTTTTTTAGTTAGAAGTTAGGGGGGTGGCGTCCTCGACGCCCCGGACTGGTATGAAAATTACCGGACATTTGCCATTTATTGCGCGGTAGGGCGGCCAGCCCTCTGGCCGCCGGAAAGCTGGAACATAGCATATATTTTAGGCTCTGCGCAGGGAATCACCCTTCCGTCCGCTGCGCGGACAGCGCGCAAACAGCGCCCGGTCCCCTCTGTCGCTTCGCGACATCTCCCCGCCCCGCGGGGAGTCACCCTCAAGGCAAGCCAACGCATATCTTCGGATTGATACCAAAATCACAAAGACATCTCTCACAAAGTCCCGGAACGGTCACTGCGCCCGCAGGCGCGTTTCGGAGGCCAACCGGGATTTTAATCCCGGTTCTTAGGCCGGAGATAGACCGTTCCCTACGGACTATTTTGTAATGGGCAACAAAAATCAAAAATAGCCACACACCGATCGTGGCACAACAGCGGTGCCCTATATATACCCTGAGTTTCCCAAAAAGCACCCGTTTCCCCATACAAAAACCGGCAGTGCCGCATAAAACAGCACTGCCGGGATTGGCTTAGTATGCGATGCCCCAGACGACCATGCTCTTGGCAGGCTTGCCGCAGACCGGGCATACGTCGGACAGGTGTTCCTGCTCGAACGGCATGCAGCGGCTGGAAAGCCCTGCTTCGGTCTTCATGGCTTCCTCACAGGCCAGGTCACCGCACCACATGGTTTTGACAAAGCCGGTCTTTTCGGACACGATCTTTTTCACTTCGTCCATGGTGGTGGCGCTCCAGGTGCGGTTTTCGCGGTTCTGCAAAGCGCGGTCATACAGATCCTTGGCCAGAGCTTCCATTGCGGCGGGAATTGCGGTGGCCAGATCTTCAAACTTCACAAACTGCTTTTCGCGGGTATCGCGGCGGACCAGCACGCACTGGCCGTTCTCGATGTCGCGAGGTCCGACTTCCAGGCGCACGGGCACGCCCTTCATCTCCCACTGGGCAAACTTCCAGCCGGGCTGCTTGTCGCTGTCGTCCAGCTTGACGCGGGCATACTTGCCGATCTCGTCGGCCAGCTCGCGGCACTTGTCCAGCACGCCGGGCTTGTGGGCAGCCACGGGCACGATCACGACCTGAATGGGCGCGATGGCCGGGGGCAGGATCAGGCCGTCGTCGTCGCCGTGGGTCATGATGATGGCGCCGATCAGGCGGGTGGACGCGCCCCAGGAGGTCTGGAACGGATACTGCAGGGTGTTGTCGCGGCCCGTGAAGGTCACGTCATAGGCGCGGCTGAACTTGTCACCGAAGTAGTGGCTCGTGCCGCTCTGCAGGGCCTTGCCGTCCTTCATCATGGCTTCGATGGTGTAGGTAGCCTCGGCACCGGCAAACTTTTCCTTATCGGTCTTGCGGCCTTTCAGCACGGGGATGCACAGATCATGCTCGGCAAAGTCGGCATAGCAGTTCAGCTGCTGCTCGGTCTCGGCCTTGGCCTCCTCGGCAGTCTCGTGGATGGTGTGGCCTTCCTGCCACCAGAACTCACGGGTGCGCAGGAACGGGCGGGTGGATTTTTCCCAGCGAACCACGCTGCACCACTGATTGTACAGCATAGGCAGGTCACGGTAAGAATGCAGCACATGGCTGAAATGGTCGCAGAACATCGTTTCGCTGGTGGGGCGCACAGCAAGGCGCTCTTCCAGCGGGTCAGAACCGCCTGCAGTGACCCAGGCAACTTCGGGGGCAAAGCCGTTTACCAGCTCGCCCTCCTTTTTCAGCAGGCTTTCGGGGATCAGCACAGGCATGGCCACGTTTTCGTGGCCGGTTGCCTTAAAGCGGCCATCCAGAATTTTCTGGATGTTCTCCCAAATTGCATAGCCATAGGGGCGCAGCACAACAAAGCCCTTGACGCTGGAATATTCAACCAGCTCTGCCTTGGTGCAGATATCCGTATACCACTGCGCGAAATCAACTTCCTGCGCGGTGATTGCTTCGACCATTTTTTTCTTATCGTTTGCCATTGGTTCCCCTCACACTTTCTTACAAAACTGCATGCTGCCATGCCGCATTACTGCATATGCTCTTCCACATAGGCAACCACATCGCCCACGGTGTGGAAATTTTCGATCTCCTCGTCCGGGATCTCGACCCCGAACTCGTCAGACAGGGTAGTGATCATATCGATCACATCCAGGCTGTCTGCGCCAAAATCATTGATAATATCGCTTTCGGGGGTGATTTTTTCAGCCTCGATGTCAAGCTGGTCAGCCAGATAATCGCGGATACGCTCAAAAACTTCGGATTCCATAGCTTTTACTCCTTACCCGTATCAATATCGTATTTCTGCCATGCCGGTATCAGCACGCAGGGCACACATATATAGAATGTCATAGTACTTTTATATCGTATCTGCACAGCCTTGTCAAGTTTCCCGGCAACTTTTTTATCCGGGAGCTTTCACATCCCTGTACGCCGGTGCAGCGGGATGCTATAATATAGGATTAGAAGTAATGGGCAATACCGCACAATTCTAAGTGCCGATACGGCGAGCGAGGCACGGCAGCTGCCGGAGCGGTGCTTAAGCCGTCAGGCGGGAATTGTGCGGTGTTGCCAATGAATAATAATGAATAAAGAATCATGTTGGTGCGCCGCCCGCGGCGGCGCGAATAAAACAGGCGGGCTGCTCTGGCTAGAATGCTTTTGCCGGAGTGGATGGCCTGATTAAAATGTGACGCCATGCGCATCACACAACCATTATTCTTTTTTCTTTATTCTTTTATTTGATTCTTTCCACACCGCACAACAAGGAGGCACTTTATGCAACTGCACTTTACCAAAATGCACGGCTGCGGCAACGACTACATCTATCTTGACTGCCGCGAAACCGGCCTGCCGCTGACGGCGGACGGCGACGCCACCATGCGGATGTTCAACGCGGATGGCTCCGAGGGCAAAATGTGCGGCAACGGGGTGCGCTGTGTGGCGCAGTTTTTGTACACGCACGGCGTGCCGAAGGATGTGATCGAGATCGACACCCTGATGGCGGGCCGTAAAACGCTGCATCGCAAAGGCAAAGGGCTGTGGCAGGCCGAAATGGGACATTTTTCTGCGATGGCGGACACCCTGCCCGCCGTTGGGTTGGGGGCCGGGCCGCTGGTCCACGCCCCGCTGACGGCAGCGGGCAAAACCTGGGATGCCGCCTGCATCAGCACCGGCAACCCGCACTGCATCATTGAATGGCCGGATTGCGACACTTTGCCCACCGGCCACGCCCTGGCCGCAATCGGCCCGGAGTTTGAGCACCACCCGGCGTTCCCCGAAGGGGTCAACACCGAGTTTGTTTATATCGAAAGCCCCACCAGCGTAGTGATGCGGGTTTGGGAGCGCGGCAGCGGCGAGACGTTCGCCTGCGGCACCGGCTCCTGCGCCACGGTGGCCGCTTTGGTGCTGCGCGGCGTGTGCCCCCGCAATGTTCCGGTGGATGTACACCTGCTGGGCGGCACCCTTTCCATCACCATCACAGCGGATGACAACATCCTGATGACCGGCCCGGCGAAGACGGCGTTTGTGGGTTGCGTGGAAGTGTAAAGTTCGTTAGGAGTTAGGAGTTTTCTCAAATTAGAAATTGGAGGTATGGTGGGGTTGACGGTAACACACTGAACCATATGAAGCCATATAAAATTAAAGAAATCTGGCGAAAATACTGTTTATCATAAGGGGTAGATTTTCGCGGTTTTTCTTGAATGTGGCGGCGTTTTATGATACCATACAGACATACATTCCATAGTATTAAATATTCCTAACCACCATGTTGAAATGCAGAGGGAGCGAAAGATGAAACTGAACAAGCATTATTCCGAGCTGAACGAAAGCTATCTTTTCAGCACCATTGCGCACAAGGTTGCTGCTTACCAGAAAGCCAACCCGGATAAGGATATCATCCGCCTGGGTATTGGCGACGTAACGCTGCCGCTGGCCAAAAGCGTGACCGACGCCATGCTGAAAGCCGTTGAGGAGCAGGGCAAGAAAGAGACTTTCCACGGCTATATTCCCAGCGAGCAGGGCTATGAATTCCTGCGTTCCGCTATCCAGAAATACTATGCCGGCCACGGCGTGGAGCTGGACATGGCCGAAATCTTTGTATCCGACGGCGCCAAGAGCGACCTGGGCAACCTGCTGGATCTGTTTGATGTGGACAATACCGTGCTGGTTCCGGACCCCGTTTACCCCGTTTATGTGGATGACAACGTGATGGCCGGGCGCAAGATCCTGTACATGTCCGCCAGCGCCGAGAACAACTTCCTGCCGATGCCGGATGACAATGTTCATGCCGACATTGTGTACCTGTGCAGCCCCAACAACCCCACCGGCGCCACCTACACTGTGGACCAGCTGAAAGAGTGGGTGCGCTGGGCCAAGGCCAACAACGCCCTGATCCTGTTTGACGCCGCCTATGAATGCTTCGTCAGCGAACCGGGTCTGGCCCGCAGCATTTATGAGGTTGAGGGCGCTAAGGATTGCGCCGTTGAGGTTTGCAGCTTCTCCAAGATCGCAGGCTTTACCGGCACCCGCTGCGGCTACACCGTTGTGCCGCAGGCCATTGTCTCTGACGGCCAGAGCCTGAACAAGATGTGGCTGCGCCGCCAGACCACCAAGTTCAACGGCGTTGCCTATGTGGTGCAGCGCGGCGCCGAGGCCGTGTTTACCGAGGAAGGCATGAAAGAGATCCAGCACAACCTGGACTACTACCGCCAAAACGCTGCCGTGATTGCAGCAGCACTGGACGAAGCCGGTGTGTGGTACTGCGGCGGCAAAAACAGCCCGTACATCTGGCTGCGCTGCCCCAACAACATGGGCAGCTGGGAGTTTTTTGACTGGCTGCTGGAGACCGCCAATGTTGTTGGCACCCCCGGCGAGGGCTTTGGCGAGTGCGGCAAGGGGTATTTCCGCCTGACCGCATTTGGCGATGCCGCCAAGACCAAGGAAGCAGCCGCCCGCATTGTGGCCGCACTGAAAACCCTGTAATAATTACCCGGCTGCCCCGCAGCCGAACCTGATAACACGCGGATGATTGGAGGAGCAACCATGACCCCAAGCGAAGAAATTATGCAGTTTTTGAAGGACAACCCGACCTTTTATCTTGCCACAGTGGATGGCTATCTGCCGCGCGTGCGCCCGCTGGGCTTTGCCATGTGGTACAAGGACCACCTGTGCCTGGGCATCGGCAAGCACAAGGCCGCATACAAGCAGCTGTTGGACAACACCAACCTGGAAATCTGCACCTGCAACGAAAAGGGCGAGTTTTTGCGCGTGCAGGGTACTGCCAACTTTGACAATACCCCCGAAGCACAGGCCGCTGCATTCAAGATTATGCCGCAGCTGGCCGATATGTACAACGAGGAAACCGGCCTGAAGCTGGGTATTATCTACCTGGACCACCTGTCCGCCAAGCTGTTCTCCATGTCCGGCAGTGTAAAGGACATCATGGCCTATTAAGCGATAAGCAAAATAAGAGCAAAACCAACGCCCGTGCGTTCCGTTTATGGGGAGCGCACGGGCGGTTTATTTTATATCAAAATCAAATGGTCTTGAGCAAAATTTCTTTCATCGGGCGTTTGGGCACGCAGTAATCGCGGGCATCGTCCAGGTAATACTTTACATTGCCGTTCTGCATGGCAACCAGGTGGCTTTTATGGGTGGGGTAGCCGAACGCCACCACGCTGTGCAGGCGCAGATTTTCGCCCAGGCCCAGCAGCTCCTTGATGGCGGGGCGGTCGATCGCCCCCATGATGCAGCTACCCACACCATGCGCCCAGGCGGCGTCCGTCATGTTGGCAAGGGCAAGTCCGGTATCGGTATCATTGCAGCCGGGCAGGCTTTCATCTTGGCAGACAGCCACAAACAGTACCGGGGTCTCATCCGGTTTGGGCTGGCCCTGCTCCGGCGGCAGGTAAGCAGCCCAGTGCACCAGCGGCTGCATTTTGGCAACCATCTCCGGACTTTGCACCAGCACATATTTCAGCGTCTGGCGGTTGGCACCGCAGCTGGCAATGCGGGCGGCCTCCATAATTTCCCGGGCAATGGCAGGTTCCACCGGCTTTTGTTCAAAGCGGCGGTAGGTGCGGCGGGTTTTCAAAAATTCCATTATATCC
>OKUZ01000711.1_pt1 | contig 10688 bp, 8 predicted proteins | sample 1606681 | NCBI WGS metagenome assembly OKUZ01 (sample SAMEA3882524, study PRJEB24775) | human gut metagenome | biome: human-associated habitat; feature: intestine environment; material: feces | place: Netherlands | collected 2009/2010 | reverse complement strand
GGCGGCGGAATATATCCTTTGGACTTCCGGCTGCTTCCGACAGGGGGATTCGGCTTCCTTCCTCTATTACGGGTTTGATGTTCTGCTGACGGGCTGCATATTCGCTCTGCTGCCTGCCACAGGAAGGGCGGTGCAGGCATGACATATATGGAAAATATTTTTATCTGCATGGCATCGCCTTTGCTGATTGCCGCCCTGTGCATGGGAAAACGGCATACAGGGGCTTTTCTGTTCTGCTTTGCGGGAATGGGCATGTGCCTGCTTTCTGCATATCTCAATACCTTTCTCGCGGCGCTGTATGGGGCGGATGCCTTTGCCGCCACTGTGGAGATTGCGCCTGTGGTGGAGGAAGGGATGAAGCTGCTGCCGCTGCTCTTTTATCTTTTGGTATTTGAGCCGCAGGCGCGGCAGATTGGGATTGCCGCAGTGATTACTGCGCTTTCCTTTGCGACCTTTGAAAATATCTGCTATCTGATTCAAAACGGAGCCGCGCATTTCTCCTTTATTTTCTTCCGTGGCATCGGAACGGGAGCAATGCATGTCATTTGCGGAGCCATCGTCGGCGGCGGGCTTGCGTATGTGTGGCGGCGGACGTGGCTGAAAATTGCCGGAACCTGCGGACTGCTTGGGGCGGCGATTACCTTTCACGCAATTTATAACCTGCTGATTGCCTACGGCGGCACAGCGCAGTATATCGCGTATCTTTTGCCTGTGGGGATTCTGGCGGCAGGCAAGCTGATTGCCCGTTATCTGAAGGCGGCAGAAGGCTGATTTTGAAAGCCGCTTTTGTGCGGATCTCTATTTTTTTATTTTTTTAAAAAAATTTGATTTTTAGGTGAGAGTTTTTCTGTTTTTTTGTACCTATATAAGTGAAAGGCTCTTTCTGCGGTGTCTGCATGACACAGAAAAAAGGAGGGAGCGGGATACGGAAAAGGAAACAACATGACAGCAATGGAGGGAGGAAAAACGAATGAAAAAACAAAGAAAACGGATTTACACGGCACTGCTTTGCACCTGCTTCCTGTTTTCTACGGCTTCTGTGCCGGTATCGGCGGCAGAAACGGAGCAGGAGGAAATGACTGCCCTATCAAATACAAAGGGAGTCATTACCGTGGAAAGCGTACAGGCTATGATTGACGCTTTGCCGGATGCGAAAGATATCAATGACGATACTATCGAGGAAGTGAGGACGCAGTTTCAAGCCGTTGTAGATGCAATGCAGCAGCTTACCGCCGAGGAACAGAAGGAACTTGATACATCACGTTATAGGAAAGTTGCTGCTGTGCTATATGGGCCGTTTTTGGGTGTCCCTATACCTATCCCCGGAACAGATGTTGAATGGATGATCAGCCAATACGAGGACGGGGTGCTTACGGACTGGACGCTTACCATATCAGGTGAGGGTGAAATGCCTGATTTTGAAGGTACTGGCGATCCGGTTTGCCCGTGGGAGAACGAAAAGCAAAAGATTAAAAAGGTAATCATAGAGAAAGGCGTGACCAATATTGGCAGTAGCGCATTTAAGGGATGCTTAAATCTTGCCGAGGTACATATTTCCAAAACAGTCAAGAAGATAGGGTATTCTGCTTTTCGAGGCTGTACTGCCCTTACGAAAATTGATATTCCTAATAGCGTCCTTTTTGTGGGATCGTCCGCATTTGCTGGATGCAGGAAACTTCAGGAGGTTCATACCCATTGGAAGAATTCGGATGAAATCATCTTTGGACACCTCGTATTTTATGAGCTTGGGTCTTCCTGGCCAGGGAATCGAGTGATATATGTTCCTGACGGGTATAAGGACAGGTTTGTAAGCGGCGCATGGGGGGATTGGAAGGTAGAGGGCGAAGATTATACCGTCTCTTTTAACGGTGGTAACGCATCTGGCTCCATGGAATCGGTTCAGACATCCGGGGATTATACTCTTCCGAAGTCCGGCTTTACGTATGATACGGCTGATTTTGAATATTGGACACTGGAGAGATCTGATGGAGAGAGAGCGGGCTCCCCTGGAGAGGTTTTTCCTGTTACGGAGGATGTGACACTTTACGCCAACTGGAGACTGCACATAGTGATACCGGACCCCGAGCCTCCGACAGTATGTATCCACGAATGGAGCGAATGGACTTCCAACGGCAATGGGACGCATACCCGCACCTGCTCGAACAACAGCAGTCACACCGAAACGGGCAACTGTTCCGGCGGTACGGCTACCTGTACGGAGAAGGCTGTCTGCAAAATCTGCAATACAGCCTACGGCGAATTAAACGCAAGCAATCATACGGGCGGCACTGAGGTGCGCGGCAGAGTTGAGGCCACCACCAGTGCGGACGGCTATACGGGTGACACCTACTGTAAGGGGTGCAATACCAAGATTGCGACAGGTGAGAGTATTCCGAAAAAAGACAGCGGCGACAGTCCAAGCGGCGGGAGTTCGAGCGGCGGCAGTTCAAGCAGTAGCGGTGGTGGTGGTGGCACGACCTACTACACGCTGACCTTTGAAACCAACGGCGGCGGCAGCATGCAGGCAATCCGCGCCGCTCGCGGCAAAACGCTTGACCTTTCCGCCTATACCCCGATGCGCGACGGCTATGACTTCGGCGGCTGGTATGCCGATTCGGCATTGACGCAGAGGATTACGGAAATCAAGCTGAGCGGCAGCAAAACGGTTTATGCAGACTGGAAAAAGAGAGAGCCGGATGCAGTGAAGAATCCCTTTGCGGATGTCAATGCAGGCGATTGGTTTTATCGGGATGTTTTGTTTAGCTACGAAAAGGGACTGATGTCCGGCATGGATGCGGCAGCCTTTGCGCCTTATGCGAACACCACCCGTGCGCAGATTGCGGTAATTTTCTACCGCATGGAGGGCAGCCCTGCTGTCGAGGGAGAAAACAGCTTTACCGATGTTGTGCGTGGCTCCGGTACGGCATGGTTTTATGATGCGGTGACATGGGCACAGCAAAACGGCATTATGGGCGGCTACGGCAACAGCAGCTTTGCCCCGAATGATCCGATTACCCGTGAACAGCTTGCGGCGATTTTCTATCGCTACGCGCAGTATAAGGGCTATGATACCACACAGGGCGGCATGGCAATTCGGGAGTTCGACGATTACGAGAGCATTTCCGATTATGCAATGGGCGCTATGGCGTGGGCGGTGAATACCGGTCTTGTAAAGGGCGACAGCAATCTCCTTTATCCGAAGGGCACTGCTACGCGTGCCGAGATTGCGGCGCTGTTCCACCGCTTCGCTGAAAACGGAATGAAATAAGCAAACAAAAAGCAGAAGCTCCTGCGAAAAAGGAGTTTCTGCTTTTTTATTGGCGTTATACCTTCAAAACGAAATGGTTTTTATGAAAATCCAGCAGACCCTCATCCCGCATTTTCCCAAGCTCCAGAGAAAGTCCGCTGCGCTCCACCGCGAGGTAATCCGCAAGCTGCTGTCTGGAAAAGGGAATATCAAATTCATATTTTCCGAGCCGCTGTGCCTCTGCGGAAAAATAGGACATCAGCTTTGCGCGCGTTGTGCGCTGCCCCATGTGGGTCAGCTTTTCGCTGAAGCGGAGGTTTTTCTCTGCAAGCTCGCCAAGCAGATTTCGGATGATATGGCTATGATGCGCACAGGCGGAGGAGCACACATGCAGCACACGCTTTATGTTCAAATACAGCACCGTAACAGCCGTTTCTGCCACAACGCTTACATTCAGCACAGAGCCGGGCGCGCAGGCATAGGCGGCGGCAAAGGTCTGCCCCACCCCTGCCTTGGAAATGATGTTGCGGTTGCCCCAGATATCCTCCTGTATGATTAGAATACTGCCCGACAGCACAAGACCGATGGCATCTGCCGTATCCCCGATGCGCAGCAGCAGGGCATCCTTGGGAAAGCTTTCCTTTCTTGTTTCCAGACAGGAAAGCATTGCGGTCAGCTCCTCCTCGGAAACGCCCGAAAAAAGCTGAGAGGAACGGATGATGGGAAAAAATTCTTTCATAAAAACCCTCTTTTCGTTGAAAATTCAACCGACTTGTTGAATTTAGCATACTATAATGAAAACAAAAAAGCAAGGAGGTTTTTATTGTGAAAAGAAGAATCATTGAAATTGATCAAAATAAATGCAATGGCTGCGGTGCTTGTGCCGCCGCTTGTCACGAAGGCGCAATCGCTATGGTAAACGGGAAGGCGCAGCTGATGCGCGATGACTACTGCGATGGTCTGGGCGATTGCCTGCCTACCTGCCCCACTGCCGCGATTACCTTTGTGGAGCGCGAAGCGGCAGCGTATGATGAAAAGGCAGTGGAGGAAAATAAGCGCAGAAGGCTACAGGAAAAAATGCAGACAGAAGGGATGACACTCCCCTGCGGATGTCCGGGAAGTCAGTCCAGAACAATCGCACACGAAGAATCCGCCGCGGCTTGCAATACAGAGGCGGTCAGCCGCCTGTCCCAGTGGCCTGTGCAGATTAAGCTGGTTCCCACACGCGCACCGTATTTTGACGGCGCAAAGCTGCTGATTGCCGCAGACTGCACTGCGTATGCCTACGCCGCCTTCCACGAAAAATTCATCAAGGGACATATCACCCTTGTGGGCTGTCCGAAGCTGGACAGTGTGGATTATTCCGAGAAGCTGACCGAAATCATTCGTGAGAATGATATCAAAAGCGTCACCATTGTCCGCATGGAGGTTCCCTGCTGCGGCGGTCTGGAATTTGCGGCAAAAACGGCATTACAGCAGAGTGGGAAATTTATTCCATGGCAGGTTGTGACCATCTCCACAGACGGCAGAATTCTGGATTAAAAAGAGGACAAAGAAGAAAGCGAGGGTTTCAAATGGGCAACAAAATGTTTTGTTTTCAGTGTGAGCAGACGGCGGGATGTACCGGCTGTAAGGGAAATGCAGGCGTTTGCGGCAAAACTGCTGATGTGGCACAGCTGCAGGATGAGCTGACAGGGGCGCTGATTGGGCTTGCGCGCGCAACGGACAATGCCCCCGATGTGAATGACGGCACATGGCGGCTGATGATTGAGGGATTATTTACCACCGTTACAAATGTAAGCTTCAACGAAAAGACACTGCGCGAGCTGATTGACCGCGTACATGCGGAAAAGGCAAGGCTTGTGCCCGACTGTTCGGACTGTGCTGCTCCGTGCGGTCGCGCTGCCGATTACGATATGGCAAGGCTCTGGAATGCGCAGGAGGATATCCGCAGCCTGAAATCCCTGATTCTGTTCGGGGTGCGCGGCATGGCGGCCTATGCGCATCATGCGCTGGTGCTGGGCTATACCGATGATGCGGTGAACGATTTCTTCGCAAAGGCGCTTTTTGCTGTCGGCGAGGATTGGGGCATGGAGGAGCTGCTGCCCATCGTGATGGAGGTCGGTGAGAAAAACCTCAAGTGCATGGCGCTTCTGGATCAGGCAAATACCGAAAGCTATGGCACACCCACACCTGTTACCGTTCCGCTGACTGTGGAAAAGGGGCCGTTTATTGTGATTTCCGGTCACGATCTGCATGATCTCAAGCTACTGCTGGAGCAGACCGAGGGCAGGGGTATCAATATTTATACCCATGGCGAAATGCTGCCTGCACATGGTTATCCCGAATTGAAAAAATATGCGCATCTCAAGGGCAACTTCGGCACAGCATGGCAGAATCAGCAGAAGGAATTTGCAGAGCTGCCTGCGCCGGTGCTGTTTACCACCAACTGCCTGATGCCGCCGAAGGCAAGCTATGCCGACCGCGTATTCACCACAGAGGTGGTATCCTATCCCGAAATGACGCATATCGGCGCGGATAAGGACTTCACCCCTGTGATCGAAAAGGCACTGGAGCTGGGCGGTTATGCCGAGGATAGGATGCTTACAGGCATCAATGGCGGCAATACAGTGATGACAGGCTTTGCTCGCGGCACGGTGCTTGGGGTGGCGGATAAAGTCATCGAGGCTGTGAAGGCCGGCGCAATCAGACATTTCTTCCTTGTTGCAGGCTGCGACGGGGCGCGTCCCGGACGCAATTACTATACGGAGTTCGTAAAGCAGACCCCTGCGGATACGGTTGTGCTGACGCTTGCCTGTGGCAAATACCGCTTCAATGACCTTGACCTTGGCACCATTGGCGGTCTGCCCCGTCTGATGGATATCGGGCAGTGCAATGATGCTTACAGTGCGGCGTGAATGATTTGCCGCTGTCCATGGTGCTTTCCTGGTATGAGCAGAAGGCGGTGTGTATCCTGCTGACCCTGCTGTATTTGGGCATCAAGAACATTCGCCTTGGCCCGACTCTGCCGGCATTTGTTTCGCCCAATGTGCTGCAGTACCTTGTGGAGAATTTCGGGATTGCACCAATCACGACTCCGGAGGCGGATTTGAAGCAGCTGCTGCAGGAGGCTTAAATAAATAAGATATCTTTTATGAGAAGGCAGTCCCCTTGGATTGCCTTCTTTTTTATTGTAGTGCCTTTAAACGAAACAAAACCATCCTCTTGTGAAAAAAATATTACAAATTAGGATATTTTTTATAAATTAAGGTTGTAATGAAAATTCATTTTTGCTATAATTCAAATTGCATGAAATAATAAATTCCGAAGAAAACAAGCATAATTCGGCAAAGTAGGCGAAAGCCTATGACGCAAAGCTACAGGGCCTTTCAACTGGTAGCCAGCTGCAAAAAAACGAGCATTGCCGGATATGGGCGGTGCTTTTTTCTGTTTGTGAAGAAAAAAGGAATTTATTCGCATTGGGTATAAAGAAAGTACAGATAAAAGTGAGGGAAAAATATGAAGAAAATTATTATGCGAAGGCGCTTGCGCTGACCGTAGCGGCAAGCATGGTTTCTGTGCCGGCATTCGCGGCGGAGGGGACGGATGCCCCTCAGGCACAGGAGGAAACGGTGAAGCAGGATGAGCAGAAAGGGGAAAAATCTGCGGAGGAAGAGCAGGGGAAGACCGAACAGCTCGTAAAGGAAGAAAAGATAGAAGATGGAATTTCCGCAGCTTCTGATGATGACCAAGAAACTGCCGTTGCAGAAGGGGAAGTTTTTGCAAAAGGGGACTGCGGTGCAACGGAAGAAGATGAGGTTTCGTGGAAACTGGTAAAGAATGACGATACATTATACCGCAAGGCGGAAGAAAACGGATATTCCTACGCAACAACAGATGAAGACGGATACGAAAAGGTAGATGGCTATACCTTGACCATTTCGGGCGAAGGCAACATTGCAGATTACTACGGGGAAAATATTACGATTGATAGCTTTGAGGGGGATATTGCTCCTTGGAGAAGAGCCTTACTCAGCGATGTCGAGGCTGACAGAACAACACAGGAGGTTGTTCCAATCACAAAGGTTATTGTAGAAGATGGCATTACAGGAATCGGTACAGATGCATTTTCTTATTTGGCGCTGAATGGGACAATTACATTTAATGAAAACGTAACCTATTACGGCAGCGGTGTTTATTCGTACTGCCCTTTGATTACGACGGTTGATTTTACAAATTTCAAGCCTAAAAATGTTTCGGATTATTGGATACCGGGTCATGAAATGCTGACAGGCAGTGCCGTTCCTTACGGATTTTTTGACAGAGATAAAAGCCTGAATACCTGTATAGTAGACGGAAAAACCTACACCGGTGAGCTTGCCCTGCCGGAACGGATTGACACCATCTGTACGGCGGCATTCCGCGGAACAGGATTTGACACTATCAATTTTGACAATGGCTTGCAGGATATAAAAGAAGTAGACCCCTATGGCATGAGTAATCTGGCAAATATTGATACATTTACCTATCCGGGGAATGTGGACTTTTATAGCGGCGAGAATCCCAACGGCAACAAAACGTCCAGTGTTGTATTAACTGGAAGCAGCATTAAAAAACTGATTATTCAGAAGGATGTAAAGGAATTGCCTGACGCTTTTGCTTATCAGCTGAAAGCGTTAGAGGAAGTTATCTTTGAGGGAGAAATAGAAAGTATTGGCTCGAATGCCTTCGGCGGATGCGAAAAGCTGGAATCCGTAGAGCTTGGTAAAGTGAAATCGATGGGGAAGGGTGTATTTATCAACTGTCCTTCTCTGAAGTCCCTTAAAATCGAAGGGGATGAGAACTTGGTTCTTTCTTCTGATACCGTAGCGAGCTGGGGAACAAACTGGCCCGGTGCCGCACCCTTGGAAACCTTTGAACTGGGTGCAGGAACAATCAATTTCAACCTGAACGGGAAAAAGGATACTCTTAAAGAGGTAAAGCTTGGTGACGGGGTTAAGGATATTCCCAATTATTTTTTAAGTGGATGTACCAAATTGGAAACTCTTGAAATCGGAAACGGTATTACAAAAATCGAGAACCATGCTTTTGAACATACAAATATCACAAGTATTACGATTCCGGACAGCGTAACAGCTATCGGGGAACAGGCATTTAACGGATGCACTTCTCTTACGGAGGTAAATATTTCAAAGAATTCTAAACTTGAAACAATTGGAGACGGTGCATTTTATGATACAAGGGTGCTGAAAATGTATCTTCCCGGCGGAGTAAAAACGCTTGGCGGCAGTGCTTTCCAGAAAACACCTGTAGAAATTTATGATTTGAGTGATGTCTATTCTTCAGATTTTACCATCGGGGATTGGTGTATCAATAACTACTATAAAGCTGGTGAAGAGACACCTGCATGGGCAAATAATCATAAAGATATTTATGTTAATAACAGTGGTATTCTGGCAAAATTCCTTGAACCGAATAAATCTCAGTCTGTACAGAAAAGCTGCTATGTGACAAATGGCGGAACGGTTGATATGATGAAAAATGGTTTTGAGGCTGTTTCTCGTCCGGGCTACACTGTGGAATGGCACAAAAACGCAGATTTTTCCGATACGGCATATACAGGTGTGCCTAAGGACGGCGGAAATTATTATGCAGAATGGACTTTGTCTGCAAATGCGATTGAAGTTACTTACGACGCGAATATCAGCGGTGTAACGGCAAAAACGTATGCCGTATTTACAGGCGGTAAACATGAAGCAGAAGAAAGCAGCTTTAGACGTGCCGGCTATACATTCACCGGATGGAACACAGCGAAAAATGGCACAGGCACAGCCTATGCGGTTGGTGATATTATTCCCACGACCGCGGATATTACCGTTTATGCACAGTGGAAGCTGAATGCGCCTACAGTTTCCGTAACAGGCAATGCGACAAAGCAGTATGACGGCGCGGATGTTACCCTCACAGCGACAACGCCTGTTTCCGGTGTTACATATCAGTGGCAGAAGGACGGCGTAGCTATTGAAGGCGCAACAGAAGCTACATATACCGTGAAAAATGTTGCGGACAGCGGAAGCTATACCGTTAAGATTACGGATACAGAAGGTAAAACAGCCGTAAGCAGTGCGACAGCAATTTCCATTACAAAGAAAGAAGTGGCAGTGCCTACGGTGAAAAGCAAGACCTATAACGGCACAGTATTGACAGCAGATGTAACCGCAACAGCTGATTACGAGGTTACAAAGAATGTAGGCGGAAAGAATGCCGGTGCGTATGACGTTATTTTAACCTTGAAGGATGCAGAAAATTATAAGTGGGCTGACAGCGAAGAAGCTGCAAAAACGATTCCTTTTACAGTTGCACCCAAGAAGGTAGAATTAACTGTAGATAATAGCACATTGAAAGGTGCAGGCAGTGTTACATTTACGGTTGACGGCGTTTGCAACGGAGATACAGCAAAGGTTGTATGCGACGTTGACAGCATTAAGGTAGAGGGCTTAAAGGCTTCTTTGCCGAATGCAACTATGGAGTATACATTTACAACAGACATGGGCGGCAATTATGAACCTGCAAGCTGTGTTGTTTCCGTAACACGCAGAAAATCCGGTTCTTCTTCCTCTGACACCTCCGCCCCGACCTACGGCGTAAGCACAGGTAAGACGGAAAACGGCGAAATCTCCGTTACCCCCGCGAAGGCAGAAGCCGGCGAAACAGTGACCATCAAGGCAACCCCCGACAGCGGCTATCAGCTGGACAAGATGACGGTAAAGGACAAAAACAACAGCGCCGTGAAGCTGAAAAAGGTGGACGAGAACGAATACACATTTACCATGCCTGTCGGCAAGGTTTCCGTGGATGCGACATTCGTGCAGAAGGATGCGGCGGATGATAGCAACGCGGCTGAAGCAGGCAAGACCATTAAGCTGCAAATCGGCAGCCGTATCGTTAACGTGGATAACGAAGCAGTGATTTACGATGCTGCACCCGTCATCCGCAATGACAGAACTCTGGTGCCTATCAGAATTATCACCGAGGCTCTGGGCGGCAAGGTGGATTGGAACGGCGCGACCAAAGAGGTTACGCTCTCCATCAACGATAAGGAAATCAAGATGACTATCGGCAAGACGCTTGAAAAATATTGTGTTGCACCTGTTATCATCGACGGACGTACCTTCGTACCCGTGCGCTTCGTGGCAGATGAGCTTGGCGCAAACGTCGCTTGGGACGATGCAACCAAAACAGTGACAATCAAAACCGCTCGATAAGGCAATTCGGCGTTCATCAGAAATGGTGAACGCCATTTTTTTGTCCCGTTTGCGAAAAAGTATTTGACAACAGGGGGCGTTTTTGGTATACTAACTATTGCAGTAGGCGTTTTGTGGAGATGTACTCAAGAGGCTGAAGAGGTGCCCCTGCTAAGGGCATAGGTCGCGAAAGCGGC
>OKUZ01000706.1_pt1 | contig 10745 bp, 7 predicted proteins | sample 1606681 | NCBI WGS metagenome assembly OKUZ01 (sample SAMEA3882524, study PRJEB24775) | human gut metagenome | biome: human-associated habitat; feature: intestine environment; material: feces | place: Netherlands | collected 2009/2010 | reverse complement strand
TCTCCATCCCATACACCTAATTCTTTTAACAATGAAAAGATGCCCTCTGTTAATTGATGGCCGAAATCTCTGGTAATGCGCATGCCTACTCCCATTTCTACTACCAATGTAGGTACTCCCGCATCATTTAAGCTGTGAGCCAGCGTAGATTCCTGAACAGTAGCTGCCGAACTGATCCAGATAAAATCTGTATTCAGTTTTTTTGCATATGGAAGAAGTTTTTCGGCCATTTCTGCACTGACCCTTACCTGTGGAATTTCCCTGAGGAAAATATTGCTGGCATGGATATCAATGCAAAGAGAAGCACCTTTCAGATCCTCCATGATCTTATACGCTGCGTATTCCGGCAGGGAGCTTTCCTCAGAACCCGGAAATACACGGTTCATATCAAGATCAAATCCCGGAACACCTCTGGTGATCGAATTTACTCCCAGAGGATTTAACGCAGGATAAATTTCTACGATTCCCTTTAAATATTCCAAATGTTCTTCAATCCGTCTGTTTAATTCATAACAGACAAACTGCCCCTCCAGTTCATCACCGTGGGTGCCGGTTACAATACATACTCTTTTTTCACTGCCTGTTATCACCATTGGTTTTAACACATTCTTCTTTACAAGAAGCCGCTCACCGGCAGGCAGTCCTAAGGATACTACTGTCTCTATCATTACTTGTATTCTCTGCCTTTGTCTAAGTTTTATGTCTGTTATAAAGATAATCCATCCCTCTTTATTCGTCAAGTTTTATTCATCTTTACAAAATAAAGTCACCCGTGATAGAATATAGGTAATTATAAGGAGGACTTAATAATGGATATTAATTATGAATTATACAAGGTATTTTATCACGTAGCCGTTACACTTAGTTTCTCGGAAGCTTCCAAACAGCTTTTTATTTCCCAGTCTGCTGTAAGCCAGTCCATTAAGGTCCTTGAAAAGAAGCTGAAACAGCCGCTTTTCATCCGCAGTACCAAAAAAGTACAGCTGACACCAGAGGGCGAAATTTTATTAAAACATATTGAACCAGCCATGAACCTGATCCAGAAGGGGGAAAACCAGCTGTTAGAGGCCCATACCTTAAACGGAGGCCAGCTGCGTATTGGCGCCAGCGACACCATCTGCCGCTACTATCTGGTAACGTATCTGAACCGTTTTCACAAGGAGTTTCCCAATATTCACATCAAGGTTACGAACCACACTTCCATTGAATGTGCCAAAGCCCTGGAAAATGGTCAGACTGATTTTATCATTGCCAATTATCCTAACTCTGCTCTCGCAGGCAACCTGCACACCCGGGTCATCAATGAATTCCATGATGTATTTGTAGCCAGCCGTCAGGCCTTTGACTTGGAAGGAAAGGAACTGACCTTAGAAGAGCTGTTAAAATACCCGATCATGATGTTAGACCGTAAAAGTACCACCAGTGAATTCCTGCACCAGATCTTCCAGAAAAGTCATTTGGACCTGGTACCGGAGATCGAGCTTTCCAGTAATGACCTGCTGATCGACCTGGCCCGCATCGGTCTCGGGATTGCTTTTGTTCCGGATTTCTGTATCCCGGCTAATGATAAGGATCTGTTTATCCTGGAACTTTCAGAAAAACTTCCTGCCCGTCAGATGGTGGTTGCTTTCAATGAAAGCCTTCCTGTATCCCAGGCTGCCAAGCAGTTTATGGATATGTTGTAAAATGGCAACCTTTCACAGAAGTTCTTTGACCACACGTCAGACTGCTGCAGCCACTACACAAACTGTCCCCAGAAATCATCTACCGCCTGTTTTACATTAAAGCGGTTCACAACCGTATAACGTTCCCATTCCCTTGGAAATAATGCCACATATTCAGGCAGCAGGAAACGGTCATCCAAAAGGGCAATCACCCCTTTATCATTTACAGTGCGGATGACCCGGCCTGCTGCCTGCATTACTTTATTCATCCCCGGATACTGATAGGCGTAATCAAAGCCACCTTCTCCCTGTTCGTCAAAATATTCCTTTAAGATCTCCTGTTCCGGATTTACCTGTGGAAGTCCTGTTCCTATGATGATCGCTCCGATCAGTCTCTCTTCTTTCAGATCGATCCCTTCTGAAAAAATACCGCCCATTACACAAAGACCAGCAAATGACTCCTTTGGTTCTTCCTTAAAACTTAAAAGAAATTCTTCCCTTTCTTCTTCTGACATATTCGATGACTGGGCTTTCCATTCAAATTTTAACTTTCCCTGTTCCTGCCGTTCCTCAAGAACCTTCTGTACCTGAAACAGAAACTGATAGGATGGGAAAAAGATCATGTAATTTCCTGTCTTTCCTCCTATGACCCCTTCTATATAGTCAGCGATCCGCTCATACTGGGTCCTGCCCCGTCTGCTGTAACGGCTGCTTACATCAGAAGCCGCAAGTACCAGCCGTTTATCTGCCTGAAAAGGAGATTTTGCATACACGGCATATTCTTCCTGGCTTCCGCTTAAAAGTTCCTTATAATAACGGATCGGCAGCAGCGTTGCAGAAAAAGACACTGTACTCACGCCCCGGTCCAGGCATTCCCGCAGGCAGCTGGAAGGATTGACACACATCAGTTTTACCATAAAAGAGCCATCCGCCAGTAAGCGGCTGTATATCCTGTAATTTTCATCCAGCCGGTCACTTACATAAAGGAAATCACGGATCTTAAAATACAGATCAAGGACTGTCTCCCTGTCATCAAATTCGCTGTTTTCATTTAAAAATACTTCCATCTCCCCAAACAGCCCCATTAACTCCAGGGAAAGAAGTTTTACATCCGAATGCATGCGGTAATGTTCCCCCAGAACCATCCGTGCTCCCCCTTCAAACGCCAGTTCCATGTCTGCTTCATCAGAAAAGGGTTCTGTCTCCCCCAGGCGTTTTAGATCCAGCATCCTGCGATTACACCGTTCTAACAGCTTCAGGACTTTTCCTGCCTCGGGGATCCCTTTTAAGATCCTTTTTGCAGCAAGCAGCTCTTCCTTTATAAGAACAGCACTGTACATCTCCCTGGCTCTTGAAACCAGGTTGTGGGCCTCATCTACAAGGAAAATATAATTTCCCCTCTCTTCTCCTTCTGCAAAATAGCGTTTCAGGCGCACATTGGGATCAAATACATAATTATAATCACAGATGATGCCGTCTACCCAGCTGCTGATGTCCAGACAGAGTTCAAAGGGGCAGACCTGGTATTTCTCTGCATATGCAAGGATCGTTTCCCTGGTAATCCCCTGCTCTTCCTGTATGATCTCATAAACAGCGTCATTGACCCGGTCAAAATGTCCCTTTGCCCTTGGGCACGCAACTGGATTGCAGTCCGGTTTTTCCAGGATACACAGCTTTTCTTTTGCAGTAATGGTCACAGTACTGAAATACAGGTTTTCCCGCTCCCTTAACAATTCAAACGTCTCTTCTGCCACGCTTCTGGTAATAGTCTTGGCTGTGAGATAAAACAGCTTTTCCCCATAGCCTTCTCCTATAGCTTTCAGGCTTGGAAAGACACAGGATAAGGTTTTTCCGATCCCTGTAGGCGCCTGTATGTAAAGATTTCTCCCTCTGGCAATACTTCTGTATACAGAAACCGCCAGTTCTTTCTGACCTTCCCTGTATGCATAAGGAAACTGCAGTTCTTTTAAACATTCTGTTCTGCGGATGCTGTGATGGTAAAGGTATCTGGCCCACTTTACATATTCATGGATCAGACCCTGAAACCATTCTTCCAGTTCTTCCCTTGTTTTTGCCTGGCGGAAACGGCGGATCTGTTCTGTTTCTATATTACAATAGGTAAGCTGGATCCCCACACTGTCCAGATCCTGCTCACTGGCATACATATATCCATAACACAGGGCCTGTGCAAGATGAACCGGATCCGGCTCTTCCAAACGCTCTACGTCCATGTAAATACATTTGATCTCATCGATCACGATCCCGGACGTTTCTGTAATGATCCCGTCTGCCCTGCCTTCTAAAAGGATACTGAATTCATCTTCCCGCACCTGATGTTTCAAAGCAACTTCTGAACGGTAATCCGCTCCCATGCGTTTCTGGATCTTTCTGTGCAGCCTGCTCCCCGCCTGCATAGCCTCTTTTTTTCCGCCCTGGCTCCTGCGGTTATCCAGATCTCCGGACCGCAGGACAAACTCTACTAAATTGCGGACAGAGATGCGGATCTTAGACTGTGCTTCTGTCATCAAACTGCCTTCCAATGTTTCCCTCCATCTGTACTCCTAAAATTCATGACTTTAGGATAACACAAAAAGAGCAGGAATGCAAACTGATGTTCGTTCCCGCTCTTTTTCTTATTTCTGATTCTTATTCTGCGATTGCCATGATCCTGTCATCCCACTTTAAGCAGCAGTGGTAGATACAGGTGCCAGGGTATCCAGGTATTCTTCAAATTCTGCATTATCACCATTCATCTGTACGGTCAGTACCCGCGCCAGATCCAGGCTTAAAACACCTAAGATCGACTTGGCATCAATGGTCACACGGTTATAGAATACGTCAATATCAAAGTCACATTTCGTTGCCTCTGCTACAAAATGTTTTGCTTCTTCTACAGATGGCAGCATGATTTTCTTTTCTTTCATAATTCAAGACTCCTTTTTAAGATTTCCACCTGTTTTTTACAGGTAGATCATCCTGGTTAAAGTGCTGTCCGTCCAGTCATTCCTGAACGTTGGAATATATATAGCACTATTATTTTTCAATGTCAAATTTTATTCCTCTTTTCAGATTATGCCCTTTTTCGTAAATATTTATATAAATCGCTGTAAATCATTTTTACATTGTATCTGATTTTATGCATAAAAGAAAGGTGGCTTCCCATATCCTGGAAATCCACCTGAATAGTTACTCTTTTTCTTTTGTTTCGGGAGTTTCTTTTTCCACCCATTTATAACCGCCGGCTGTTTTCTGAGCTCCTGTCATCGCGCAGGAAATACTTCTGCGGCTGATATTTAAAGCACGGCTGGCATGAGCAATAGAAAGATATTCTGCTACTACCTGTCCGTCTAATGTCAGCTGGATCAGCGGTCTCTTATCATGGTATCCGATCTTGCTGCTTAAGTCCACCTGGATCGGTTCCCAGGGCAGGTCTTCCGGAACTACACGCCACAGATAGCCTCCTCCTGTCTTACGCTCGCCATGGGCTGCTCTGGCAATGGAGCCTAAAGAAACACCTGTTGCCTCGTGGGCCAGTCTTGAACTTTTATAATCTGCTATGGGCATTCCATCTTTGGAATACTGCCGATACACATGTCCTGCTTTAATTGTCCGACTCATTTGTACTCTCTTCCTTCCGCTCGTAAAATTTTCTTTCTAGCCAATGGAGTAGTCGCCATTTGCTGGTACGTTTTATTTTTCACAGACCAACATAGTCATTATAACAACTATTGTTTATTTTGTCCAGATTATATCCTAAACTTGCGAAAGATAATATCTTATTTTTACAAACCCAGGGGGAGTATTCGCTTTTTCTTATACTTCATCTGCAGAGCGGATCCCCGTTGCCACCGGACGGATCTCATCAGATCCGGAAGGATCCTGTGTACCATTTTCTTCTTGCCATGGTGCTGTATCTTCTGCCCCTTCTCCTGCCGTCTTGCGGTCTGCCAGTGGTACAGGACGCACAGAGATACCATTGATCTCCACATGTTCGTTAATAGCGATCACAAGGCAGGGCCGTCCGTCGATCATACGGTTTTCCACCAGATAGGTCTTATCGGGGGCTACCTTAATGGTCACATCCGGGGTTTTGATCTCAAAGCTCTTTGTATTCACTACATTTGATACAGCGAAACTGGTTTCAGGACCGTCCTCTATATCTGCATAACGACTTTCAAATTCCTGAAGTTTTTCCGGTGCTGCCCCGTTGTTTTCCAGAAGCTGTTTAAGCTGTGTTTTATTCAGTACCGGCGGTGCAGGTTCATCTTTTGTCTCTTCCACCAGTTCACTTAAATTTTCATGGATGCTTTTTACAGTCTCAAAGTCGCAGTTTTCCCCTAAAGTTTCCTCTACGATAGTCTGGAAGGTCTCTTTCTGGTTTTTGGCAGACATAGGGATATGGCAGCCCAACACTTCATCGATCAGTGTATCCGGCAGCTGTTCTCCGTTTTTCGCATAAAGTAAAAGGCTATGGATGTCTGTATTCCGGTCATTAAATGCAGGAAACAGGAAACTGGTCACAGGTGCCTCCACCAGCCAGTCACGGATCCTGTTTTCAATCACATTGGTAGTGGAATTATAGCACAGACCTGCCTTGGAAAGCTTTACAGGGCAGATTGTACACTGGATAAACTCATACACATAATCAGAAGCGTCAAACATCTCAGAACCGTCTGTAGCCTTTGCAGGAATGTCATATGCACAGTGGATCAGGATAATATAATAATTCTCTGCATAGTCAAAATTGGCGATCACACGGTCATAAAATTCCTCGATCAGCCCATCGTCTTTTAATTCACTGTCCCGAAGCTTTAAAAGGAAATTCTGGGTACCGCCCTCTTCTTCTGTGTGAAGGGGAAATTCCATATTGATCAGATTTTTTCCAATGGTTCCTGAAAGGCCATTGCGGAAAATGGTAAAATATTTAAAGGCTTCTTCTTCCGGAAGGGATAAAAATGCTTCCTTCAGTTCTGTTTTTTTATTTTTCTCTGAGTCTACATAGCAGCCGCAGATCCGGCTGATGGCACAGTTTGCCGGAGTGAAAAGTTTTTTTATTTCGTTGCATTCTTTTTTGTTCATGTATGTATCTCCCCTGTTTTTGTAGATTTTAACACAAAAGAAAAAGCCCAAAAGCCATACGACTTCTGAACTTCCTTCGGGTTGGGCTATTCTCTCAAATAGTCAGCAGGGGAAGAGGGGCTCGAACCCCCATCTACGGTTTTGGAGACCGCTGCTCTACCATTGAACTATTCCCCTATGTTCTTTTGTTTTTTGTTTTGTTCCCTCGAACGAGTATTATAATATCACAGGTTTCCAACACTGTCAACAACTATTTTGAATTTTTTTCAAAGTTTTTTCAAAAAAAGTAATTGCTTATTTTTTTCTGTTTTTTAATACAGTTTTATTGAAACATAAACCTGCCTGACACCGGCTTTTACACCAGGCACAGGCAGGTGCTGTTCTTTTTACGCTATATTTTTATAACAACCCGATGGCTTCCCGCACATTCGACACCCCGATCATGCGGATCCCCTCTACAGGCTTTATCTTATCCATATTTACTTTCGGAAGCACACAGGTGGTAAATCCTAACTTAGCTGCCTCTGCTACTCTCTGGGCTGCCTGGGATACACCACGAACTTCGCCGGAAAGACCTACTTCCCCAAAGATCAGCATACCCGGATCTACAGGCCGGTCTTTATAGCTGGACATCAGTGCCATGACAATGGCAAGGTCCAGAGCCGGTTCACTCATACGCATGCCGCCGGTGATATTTACATAGGCATCCAGACGGGACAATTCGTAGCGGCACCGTTTCTCCAGCACTGCCATCAAAAGGTTTACACGGTTGTAATCCGTACCTGCCGCTGTTCTTCTTGGCATACCAAAATTTGTCTCCGCTACCAGTGCCTGAACCTCCAAAAGGATAGGCCTTGTGCCCTCTAAGGAACAGGATACCACTGCTCCTGATGCCTCCTGAGGCCGTCCATCCAGCATATATTCAGAGGGATTTTCTACTTCCACAAGACCCTCTTCCCGCATTTCAAATACACCGATCTCATTGGTGGAACCAAAACGGTTCTTTACGCCTCGCAGGATCCTGTAAGAAGCATGTCTGTCCCCTTCAAAGTAAAGGACTGTATCTACCATATGTTCCAATACCCTTGGACCTGCCACTACTCCCTCTTTGGTCACATGACCTACTACGAAGATGGCAATTCCACGGCTTTTTGCGATCTGCATTAAAACGCCGGTAGACTCACGCACCTGGCTTACACTTCCAGGCGCAGAGGTGATCTCTTCCCGGTACATGGTCTGAATGGAGTCGATCACTACGATCTGAGGCTTTTCCTGATCGATCACAGCCTCAATGCGCTCTAAATTCGTCTCACTTAAAAAGCGCAGTTCCCCTGTGACCGTTCCGATCCTGTTTGCCCTCATTTTGATCTGTTTTAATGACTCTTCTCCGGAAATATAAAGTACCTTCTGTCCGTCTGCTGCCAGATGGCGGCATACCTGCAGCAAAAGGGTTGATTTTCCAATACCCGGATCACCGCCTACAAGCACCAGGGAACCGGCTACAATGCCGTCTCCCAATACCCGGTCCAGTTCCTTAAAACCAGTGGAGATCCGGTCTTCCTGTTCCAGACGTATTTCTGAAAGAAGAGCGGGTTTAGCCACAGCTCTCCCCGCTCCTCGATCAGAAGACATACGTCCTTTTCCTGCAGCCGAAACTGTACCTGCCACCGGTTCCTCTACCAGAGTGTTCCATGCCCGGCAGGCGGGACACTGTCCCAGCCATTTGGATGACTCATATCCGCATTCTTTGCAGAAAAATGCAGTTGTCTTTGCTTTTGCCATATTTTCTATGCTCTCTTTACTGCCTTTACCTTAACGGAAGTTCCTTCTTCTAACTCTACGCTGACGCTTAACTTTCCGCTCATGTTGGTCTTCATGCTTCCCACAGCAGCTCCGTCTACATATACTTCGTAGTCAGTATCATTTTCCAGCTGAACTGTGATCTGGGCATCCTTATCGCCCTCTACTTCAAACTCTATACTGTCATCTGTTACTTTAAAATGTTCTGCTACTGTGCCCGGAACAGACTCATATACGAACATTTCGTTGCGCTCTAATTTTGTGATTTCGTTGTAAGTTTTAACCTTATAGATATCTCCCTGGTATTCAAAATCGGACTTCTTTGACTTCTGTCCTAACTTGTAATTTCCAAAACTGATGGTGCCATCCTGCTCTGTGCGGATCAATTCTTCAACAACTGGCATCTTTTTATCCTCCTGCTCTTTATCTGTAAATTCTCTGGTCGTACCTTTTCATCCGGCATTCCTGTCAGACTTTATGGGTTTTCACCGTATTCCCAGTAGATCATTTATAACGGGTATCTATAATTATACAACAATTTTCATAAAATAACCAGTATATTTTACGCCTTTGCCTCAGGCTTTGAAGCAGTATCTGCTGCCTGCGCTTTTTTCTTTCTGGCTGCTGCTTTCTTCTTTACTGTAAAGGTAAGTTTTCCTTCTTCACAGTCAACTTCCACATTTACACCCTTCTTCAGTTTTCCGTCCAGGATCTCTTCTGCCATCTTATCTTCTAACAGGCTCTGGATGGTACGGCGCAGCGGTCTTGCACCGTATTTATCATCATAGCCCTTGTCGATCAGCAGATCCTTTGCCGCCTCATTTACAGTAAGGGTAATGCCAAGCTGTTCTTTGCTGCGTTTTTCAATGCCTCTCAGCATAATATCCGCAATTCCCTTCATATGCTCTTTCGTCAGCTGATGGAATACGATGATCTCGTCAATACGATTTAAAAACTCCGGCTTGAACAGGCGTTTTACCTCTTCCATCACACGGCCCTTCATGAATTCATGATCTGCCTTTGCGTCTGTGGCAACTCCGAAGCCAAGACGTTTCGGTGCGATGATATTTTCAGCACCTGCATTGGAAGTCATAATGATAATGGTATTCTTAAAGTCGATCTTTCTTCCCTGGGCATCTGTGATGTGTCCGTCATCTAATACCTGCAAAAGGATATTAAATACATCCGGATGGGCCTTTTCGATCTCATCAAACAGGATCACGCTGTAAGGATTTCTGCGCACTTTTTCACTGAGCTGTCCACCCTCCTCATAGCCTACATATCCTGGCGGGGAACCGATCATCTTGGAAACACTGTGCTTTTCCATGTACTCAGACATATCTACCCTGATCAGGGAACTTTCTGTACCGAACATGGCTTCTGCCAGTGCCTTTGAAAGTTCCGTTTTTCCCACACCGGTAGGTCCTAAGAATAAGAAAGAACCGATGGGACGCTTTGGATCTTTTAAGCCGATCCTGCCTCTTCGGATGGCTTTTGATACAGCGGTAACAGCCTCCTCCTGGCCTACGACTCTTTCGTGGAGGATGCCTTCTAAGTTCTTTAAACGCTCTGACTCTTCCTGTGCCAGTTTCTTCACCGGAATCTTGGTCCATCCGGCTACTACATCTGCCACTTCATTTTCACCTACTACCAGTTTTCTGGTTTCTTTCTCTTTTTCCCATTTTTCCAGAGTCAAGCGGATCTTTTCTTTCAGTTTTTCCTGTTTTTTCTTAATATCTCCTGCCTTTTCATAGGCCTCATCACGGATCGCAGACTCTTTTTCTTCTTCCAGATCATCGATCTGTGCCTCGTAATCCTTGATCTTGGACGGCTTTGTATAATTTGACAGGCGTACTTTGGAAGCTGCCTCATCGATCAGGTCAATGGCCTTATCCGGCAGGAAACGGTCATTGATATAGCGGCTGGAAAGCTTTACAGCTGCCTCTAAGGCATCATCTGTGATCTCTACCCTGTGATGTTCCTCATAACGGCTTCTCAGCCCCTTTAAAATGGCAATGGACTCTTCTTCTGAAGGCTCGTCCACAGTAACCGGCTGGAACCGGCGCTCTAAGGCCGCATCCTTTTCAATGTACTGGCGGTATTCATTTAAGGTAGTAGCGCCGATGCAGTGCAACTCGCCTCTTGCCAGCATGGGCTTTAACATATTGCCCGCATCCATGGATCCCTCTGTCTTTCCTGCTC
>OKUZ01000681.1_pt1 | contig 11015 bp, 7 predicted proteins | sample 1606681 | NCBI WGS metagenome assembly OKUZ01 (sample SAMEA3882524, study PRJEB24775) | human gut metagenome | biome: human-associated habitat; feature: intestine environment; material: feces | place: Netherlands | collected 2009/2010 | reverse complement strand
CACATGAAGGGAAGTCCCAGGCAGAAGCCCCGCAGGAATCTTGTGCCGTAGGCCACAATGGCATCCGACGTTTTCGGCGTGAGGTCTTGGATGAGGAAAACGCCGTGGAGAATGCTGCGCATTTCTTCGAAGAGCGCATCAATCTGTTCGGTGAGTTTCGCCTGCCGGTTGCCTGGCACCACGTCGGCGATGAGCTGGTGGTGGCGGGCTTGCAGTTCGTCGACCACGGTGCGGTAAGCCGCGTCAGAGCTGGCCGCCTGTTTGGAAACGCTGATGAGTTTGTCGGTCACACCGCCAAGGGCCGACACCACCACGATGACGGGTTGTTCGGTCGACTCAACGATGCGCTTGACGCTGGATATGCTTTGGGCGGTGCCTACAGAACTACCGCCGAATTTGAGAACTTTCATAGGTTGTTTGGTATGGGTCTCCCAAGACGAAAGGACGTTTTGCCTTCTTTGAGAGATTAGGGACGTTCAATGTTAAGGTATCGGTTCTTGTTTAGGAAGTATGGGCGCCGATACGGAATGATTTCCTGGTACTTACAATTTCACCTTCTTCTTCACCGCCTTCGATTCGTTTTGCACGCGGTCGAGCGACGTCACGACGTAGGTGTATTTCTCCTTGCCGTTTTCATAGGGCAGTTTCACCATCGTTGAAGGCGTCACCATTATGAGGTGTTCTGCATCGCTGAGGTTCACCTTCTCCCCCTTCTTAAAGCGGTAGATGGCGTAGAAGCGGGCCTCGTCCATGACATTCTTTGCCTTCGGAGCCGTCCAGAAGAGGTAATAGCCGTCGGGCATCCAGAACGCCTTCACCTTGCGCGGCTTCTTCGGGGCTTTGTTGTCGATGAAAGGCATGAGCGGCTGCAGGGCGGGGCGGCGCTGGTAGGTGTTTTGGAGCGCGTTGGCGATGTTCCCGACGTTGCGCACCACAGCCGCCGAATACCAGAGACAGTTGCCGTCGATGTTGGGCAGCGTGCGTTGTAGGCGGAATTTCTCCGGCACCTGGTTGATGGCCGGATTCTTCAGGTCGGCGGCCTTCACGCTGCGTTCCACGTCTTGGCCGATAATCAGCGGGCGACCGGCGGCGTAGCGCGACCACCAGCGAATGAGCTTGTCATAGTCGGCAGCCTTGTGGCCGATTTCCCAGTAGATCTGTGGCACGTTATAGTCAATCCAACCTTTGTTCACCCAGAGGAGCACGTCGGCATAAAGGTCGTCGTAGTTCTGCGTGCCGTTGGTCTGGCTTCCCGGTATGTTGCTTCCAGGCTTCGCGTTGTGGTAAATGCCGAAGGGCGACACGCCGAACTTCACCCAGGGCTTCACGGCCCGCAAACTGTCGTGGAGCTCGGCGATAAAGCGGTTGACATTCTGGCGGCGCCATTCTGCGCGGTCTGTCATGCCATTGCCGAAGCGGGCATACGAGGCGTCGTCGGGGATGGCCCCAGCCGTTGGGTAGGGATAGAAATAGTCGTCGATGTGGAGGCCGTCGACATCATAACGGCGTACAATGTCAGATGCCACACGGCAGATGTAAGTGCGGTTTTCCTGTAAGGCGGGGTCCATAATGAGCAGGCCGTCGTAACTAAAGCAGCGCTCGGGATGGCGTACAGCGTAATGCGTGTTGGCCAAGAGCGTCGTTCCCTTCGTCTTGGCGCGGAAAGGATTAATCCAGGCGTGGATTTCCATGCCGCGCTGGTGGCATTGCTGCACCATCCAGGCCAGAGGGTCCCAACGCTGTTCGGGAGCCTTTCCCTGCTGTCCGGTCAAGAAACGCGACCAAGGCTCGTAGCGGCTTTCGTAGAGCGCGTCGGCCTCACCGCGCACTTGAAACATGATGACGTTCACGCCGCAGCGTTGCATCATGTTGAGCTGGTTGATAAGGTTGCTTTGCATCTGCTGACGGCTCATGCCTTGAAACTGGCCGTTGATGATCTGAATCCAAGCACCGCGAAATTCGCGCTTGGGCATGGGGGCGTTTTGGGAATAGACGGTCAGAAACGCCAAACTGAACAATGCTAAAAGAATAGAGCGTAGTTTGTACATCGGGTAATTAGTGGTAATCTGAAAGTATGGGGCGGCGTTGCGCGTTGCTGGTTGTCGTTGCGTGTTTCGCGTCTCTCCGCCGTGTGGTTCTTGTCGTTGTTGGTTCAGAACATTTTGTGTTGTTGGAGGTCCTGCCAGTGGCCGTGGGTAAAATCGGGGATGCTCACTGGGCGGCTGCCTTCGCGGGCTGAGCGCTCGCTGAGTTCGGCGAGGCACGACCATTCGGCGGCATCATAGACGTCGATGTCGAGCGGCAAGCCTTTTCTCAGGCAGTGGATGAGGCGGCAGTCCATGGTGTAGTTCATTTCGTTTGGCACCTGTTTGCGGTGTCCTTCGCGCCATAGTTCCGCTGCTTCGCTGCTGGCAAAGCGCTTCATCTCCTCCAGGGCCTCTTCGCCGGTGAGGATGGCCTCCGTGTTGACCGTCTTGAGCGTTGGCAACGGATATTTCTGCACATATCCCTGCGTGCCACACACCGTTTGCAGGCGACTGTAAGGGCGCATGGTGGTTACGTCGAGTTGCAGCACGATGCTTGCTCCTCTGACCGTCCGTATAAGTGTCGTGTTGACGCGTCCCAGCATTTTGTCTGTTCCGCAACCGTCAGACGTGAGCGATACGAGATAGTCCATGCGGTCGCCGCGGTGGAGATTCAGCAACCATCCGATGGGGCCTATGCCATGTGTGGGGTAGGGGTTGCCGTCGTGGCTTGCACACGACTTCTCCATCCAGTTGTGGTTGGCGTCTGATGCGTTTCCCGTCAACCCGAACGTGTCGCGCAGGTTGTGGATGTAAGCCCCTTCGCAGTGCGTCACTTTTCCAAGCATGCCTTTGCGTTCCATTTCCAGAGTGGCCAGTGCCACGTGGTCGTAGCAGCAGTTTTCCGTCATGAAGCAGTGTCGGCGCGTAGCCTCCGCTGTGTCAACCAGCCGGTGGCATTCGTCGATGGTGGTGGCCGCCGGCACCTCCACGGCTACATGTTTTCCGCAACGCATGGCTTCCACCGCCATCTGGCAGTGTGAACTCCAATCGGTGCAGATGTACACGAGGTCGATGTCGTTGCGTTGGCAGGCTTCGCGCCAGGCGTCCGCTCCGATGAGCTTGTCGGCTTGCGGTCGTCCGGTGGCGACGAGCGTCTGGTTGGCAGTCTCCAGCCGCGCGGGGTCAACGTCGGCCACGCAGCGAATTTCCGCCCCGTCGATGAAGGCGTAGCGTTCCAGTGTCTTCATGCCGCGCTGTCCCAGCCCGATGAGGGCGATGCGTACAAGGGGAATGGGGGCACAGCGTAATTCCAATACGGTGTCCATATAATATAAATATATAGGTGTCCAATAAAAAAGAACAACGAAGCAGGCGCTTTGCCAGATGCTGAATAATCCCCAGCTGCCTGTTTGCGTTTGTTTATATTCAATGGCAAAATTACTTGTAAACTGCCTAACTGAAAAATATTGCAGGCTTAAAATGCGCGTCGGCTGCCCAATCGGGGCGTTTTTTTCTTGCAAACGGCCCCCAAACCTGTATTTCCTTGGAAACAAAAAACGGACGCATCAGCAAAGATGCGTCCGTTTTTGTGATGTCAGTGTTAACCCTGTCATCTCATACAAGTTGTATTCAGAGGTGAATCTGATTACTTCTTGCGAGACTGTCCGTAGCGGCTCATGAACTTGTCTACGCGGCCGGCAGTGTCGACGAGCTTAGACTTACCAGTGTAGAACGGGTGAGACGTGTTAGAGATTTCGAGCTTTACCACAGGGTAAGTCTCGCCTTCGAATTCTACCGTGTCAGTTGTCTTGCAGGTAGAACGAGAAAGGAACATGTCGCCGTTGCTCATATCCTTGAACACTACGGGACGATAATTCTCGGGGTGAATACCTTTTTTCATTGTTGCTATAGCTTTTTTTAGTGATTATCTTGATACGTGAATTGCTGGTAACAATTGCGTGTAATGGTCTGAATCGGCTGCAAATTTACTACTTTATTTATTGTTGACCAAGTGTTTGAGGCATTTTTGTGGCAGAGAAGGAATAAAATGCCTTGCCTGATGCTTCGTTCTTAGCGGAATGGGCTGTTTTGGCGCTGGAAACGGAGAGAACGATATTGGCTTTTCCATATATTTCTTCTTGACTTTCAATATTTTCTAAAAAAATGGTGCCGCGTATCATAAAATTATTTATATTTGCAGGTTGTTGAGACATTCATAGCAAACATCAAGCATATAATCAAATACAAACACCTAATCTTATGAAGAAAACCTACGCATTTCTCATGGCTCTTTTCTTCTGTGTTGCAGCCGCAGCGCAGGGTTTGTTGCCAGAGTTTTCAACAGAAGACAACCCCGTTTGGTATCGCGTGCAGTTTAAAACAGGCAGCGCGTTCCTGACCGACAAAGGCAACGGGGCAGAACTTCAAACCGCTGCGGGCAGTTCAAGCGACGCCCAGAAGTGGCAGCTCATTGGAAACAAGGACAATTTCAAGATGAAGAGCAAGAGCGGCCGTTACGTCAACTGGAACGGCAGCAAGTACACCGCCAGCAAAACAGCCGGCGTGGCGCTCAAAATCGTTCAGAGCACCAACGCTTCTGCCACCAACTGCTGGGAAATCCAGCGTGCTTCTGGCAGTCAGTCGATGAACCAGTGGGGCGGCGCCGGTGCTGGCAAGACGCTCGGCGAATGGACTCTGGGCGACGCCAACAATCCGCTCTCTTTCGTTGCCACGGCAGCTAAGTTGCCCGTCTTCAGTAGCGGCGATACGGAAAAATGGTATTTCGTCCAGTTCCGCAACGGCAACCGTACGCTCCAGGCCAACGGCCTCGACGAATGTATCCGTCTTGCTGCCCCCGACCCCGTTGACGGACAGCTCTGGAAGCTCGTCGGAACAGCTGACAACTTCCAGCTCGTGAACCGCGCCGGCCAGTATGCAGTGGTCAGCAACACCGCTGCCGCCACGGAGACGCCGCGCAACGACACGCCCCTCCGTGCCTCGGCAAAACCTTACGACAAAGGCTTCAAACTTCTCGAAACTACCAACGCCACTTATCTGCCTTCATGGGAAATCCAGCCCATCGGAAAGAGCGGAAAAGCCCTCAACCAGTGGGGTGGCACAGCCCTTGGCAATAGCATCGGCGTTTGGAACACGGCAGATGCCAACAACCCGTTGCTCTTCGTTTCTCCCGACGATATGGTCTATGCCGACTTCAAGGCCGTTGGCATCACGGGCTATGTGCCAGAGAACAAGCTCACCCTTTGGTATGACAAACCAGCCACGCTGACTGGTGTCGGCAACGTTTGGATGGAATACAGCCTGCCAATCGGCAACGGCCAGTTTGGTGCCAGCCTCTTCGGCGGCCTTGCCAAAGACGAAATCCAGTTTAACGAAAAGACCCTTTGGAGTGGCCGCAACACCGACAACGGTGGAAGCTACGGCTATTACGAAAACTTCGGTTCTGTTTTGGCAGAAGACATCAGCGGCACGTTCAACTACAGTTCTGCTGGCGCCGCACAAGACTATTATCGCCAGATTGACCTCACCACCGCCACTGGCAAGGTGTCGTTCAAGAGTCCAGACAAGAAAGTGACCTACACCCGTGAATATTTCTCTTCCATCCCGCCGGTGTCATTGTGGCACGCTATGCGGCCGACAAGAAGGGACAGCTCAGCCTCCGTTTCACCCTCAATCCAGGCAAACCAGGATTGAGCGCCATGGCAAAATATGCCAACGGCGAAGCCTATTTTGCAGGCAAGCTTGCCACGGTGAGCTATAACGCCCGCATCAAGGTCGTTCCGACGGGTGGCGAGATGACCACCACCGATGAAGGCATCACCGTCAAGAATGCCGACGAAGTGCTCGTTGTTCTCGCAGGCGGCACCGATTTCGATCCCGCCTCGAAAACCTATGTCAGCAACACCGCCAAGCTCGCTTCAAACGTTCAGGCACGCATCAATGACGCCGTAGAAACTGGTTTCGACGCCCTGAAGAAAGCCCATGTGGCCGACTATCAGTCGTTCTTCAACCGCGTTGACTTCGACCTCGAAGGCACCGCCAATAATATCCCGACCAACACCCTCGTCGACAGTTACAACCAGGGTAACGGTGCTAACGCCCGCATGCTCGAAACGCTCTATTTCGCCTACGGACGCTACCTCGAAATCAGCAGTTCGCGCGGCGTTGACCTCCCGTCAAATCTGCAGGGCATCTGGAACAACGTCAGTCAGGCTCCTTGGCACGCCGACATCCACTCAAACATCAACGTGCAGATGAACTACTGGCCGGCCGAGCCGACCAATTTGAGCGAAATGCACCTGCCGTTCCTCAACTATATCATCAATATGTCGGCTGGCATCCACAACGAATGGGCTGGCTATGCCAAGGCCGCCGGACAGAAGCGCGGTTGGACTTGCTACACCGAAAACAACATCTTCGGCGGTGTAGGTTCGTTTGCCCACAACTATGTCATTGCCAACGCATGGTATTGCACCCACCTCTGGCAACACTATCGTTACACCCTCGACCGCGACTATCTCAAGCGTGCCTTCCCCGCCATGCTGAGCGCCGCCCAGTTCTGGCTCGACCGTCTCGTGCTCGACAAGAAAGACAACACCTATGTCTGCCCGAAGGAATACTCTCCTGAGCATGGTCCCGGACAGGAAGACGGCGTGGCCCACGCACAGCAGCTCGTTTACGACCTCCTCACCAACACCAAGAGCGCCATCGAAGTGCTCGGCAGCGATGCGGAAATCTCTGAGGCCGACCTCAATTTGCTCAACGACCGCCTCTCGAAGCTCGACCGCGGTTTGGCCACCGAACAATACACCGGTGCTTGGGGCAACCCGAAAAACGGTGTGAAGAGCGGTGAACTCCTCTTGCGCGAATGGAAAACCAGTGCCTATACGGCCGGTGAGAACGGACACCGCCACATGTCACACCTCATGTGTGTCTATCCTTTCAACCAAGTGACCCCTTCAAGTCCCTACTATCAGGCCGCCGTCAACTCCATGAACGTTCGTGGCGACGAATCAACTGGATGGTCTATGGGATGGAAAATTAATCTCTGGGCACGCCTGCAAAACGGCACCAAGGCCCACGGCATTCTCACAAAAGCCCTGCGTCATAGCACGTCGTATGGCACCGACCAGAGCCGAGGCGGTATCTACTACAACCTCTACGACTCTCACGCCCCCTTCCAAATCGACGGTAACTTCGGTGCCTGCTCAGGTATCGCTGAAATGCTCCTTCAGAGCCACACCGACACCATCCAAGTGCTCCCGGCCCTCCCGAAGGCATGGAAGACGGGTCACGTCACCGGCTTGAAAGCCATTGGCAACTTCACGGTCAGCGTGGCATGGAAAGACGGCAAGGCCACCCGCATCACCATCGTCAACAACGGCGGACAGAAAGGCATCGTGAAATATCCGGCCATCGCCACCGCCAAGCAGTATGTCGACGGCGTTGCCAGCGAAACCGCTGCCGAATCGGAAAACGTTGTGAGCATCTCAGCCGAAAAGGGCAGTGTCACCGTCTTTGACTTCGACGGCACTTACGATCCAACGGGCATTCACAACGCCAAGGCCGACGCTCCCGTCGTTGCCACGAGTGGCCGCACCGTCAGCGTGTCGGGCTGCAAAGTGAAGAGCCTGGAAGTTTATGACCTTCAGGGTCGTTTGGCCGGCGCCACTTCACGCGCCAGCCTCAGTGTCGGCAAAAGCGTCGGTGATGTAGTCATCGTCTGCGTGACGGCCAAGGACGGCCAGAAGCACACGGTGAAGGTGAAGTTCTGAGAAAGGAATTTCCGCTTCCCCTGAAAAACCATTTCATCATCCCCTTCCAGCGATTTCCTGGAAGGGGAAACAACACAGAGGGTGTTCTGAAAAAAAACGGTATGACGTGTCATATTCAGTAGCAGATTTTTTTACTATGAGAATATGCCTGTTGTCGTGCCCGAATTTTCAGAACACCCTCTTTCTCTTTTCTCCGAATATGGCAAAAAACAATGTGTTTCTCCGAGTGTTCCGCTTCTATGCCGACGGTTTCCGGAGCATGACGCTCGGCAAGGTGCTCTGGACCATCATCCTCATCAAGCTCTTCGTGATATTCTTTGTGTTGAAGCTTTTCTTCTTCCCCGATGTACTCAGGCAGAGGGCCGACGGCGACAAAGCGTCTTACGTGGCGCGCGAACTCGTTTCGCGCTGACGCGACACCGTGTCCCTGCGGTTTTTTCCGCCATACTGCTTTCGTCAGAACACAGCCCGTCACAACGGATTATTTTTTACATCTCATAAAAACCAAACACCATGATCAACCTTTTGACAGTAGACGCAGCGGTAATCGACTGGTCGCGTGCCCAGTTTGCGCTCACTGCCATTTACCACTGGCTCTTTGTGCCGCTCACGCTGGGTCTTGCCCTCATCATGGGCATTATGGAAACCTGCTATTATCGCACAGGAAAACAATTTTGGAAAGACACCGCTATCTTCTGGCAACGCTTGTTTGGCATCAACTTCGCTATGGGCGTAGCCACGGGCATCATCCTCGAATTTGAGTTCGGCACCAATTGGAGCAACTATTCCTGGTTTGTCGGCGACATCTTCGGAGCGCCGCTTGCCATCGAAGGCATCGTGGCCTTCTTCATGGAGAGCACCTTCGTTGCCGTGATGTTTTTCGGCTGGAAGAAAGTGTCGCGCGGCTTCCATCTGGCCTCCACGTGGCTCACGGGCCTCGGTGCCACCATTTCCGCGTGGTGGATTCTCGTGGCAAACGCATGGATGCAAGACCCCGTTGGTTGCGCGTTCAATCCCGACACCGTGCGCAACGAGATGACCAGTTTCGTTGACGTGGCCCTCTCTCCGTTTGCCGTCAACAAGTTTTTCCACACCGTCACCTCCACTTGGGTGGTCGGCGCCGTCTTTGTCTGTGCCGTCAGCTGCTGGTATCTGCTGAGGCGCCGCGAACAGGAAATGGCCCGCCAGAGCATCAGGATTGCCAGCATCGTCGGCATTGCTGCCGCCCTGCTGACGATGGCCACGGGCGACTTCTCAGCCGTGAAGGTCGCAGAACGACAGCCGATGAAGCTCGCCGCTATGGAAGCACTCTACGACGGCGGCGAAGGCGTTTCTCTCACGGCCTTTGCTGCCATCAATCCGTTGCAACAGCCCGACTATGCCAAGGGCGGCGAAGCCCCGATGCGCATCGCCATCCCGAATGGGCTTTCTTTGCTCGCCACCCACCAGACAGACGGTTATGTGCCCGGCGTCAACGACCTGCTAAATGGCTATACGCGTGCTGACGGGAAGCGCGAACCGTCGGCAGAGGAAAAGATGGAACGCGGACGCAGGGCCATTGCCACCCTTGCCGAATACCGAAAACTGAAGGCGGCCGATGCCAGCGACAAACGTTTGCCCGAACTCGCTGCGAAGCTGAAGCAAGACATGCCTTACTTCGGTTATGGATACATCAAAGACCGCGACGAACTCGTGCCGCACATTCCGCTCAATTTCTACGCCTTCCGCGTCATGGTCGGCATTGGCACCTTGCTGATGCTTTTCTTCCTCGTCATCGGACACATCGCTTGGCGGAAAGACATCACGGGCAAACACCATTGGCTGCACAAGACCGCCTTGCTCATGCTGCCGCTGACCTATCTCGCGAGCGAAGCTGGATGGATTGTTGCCGAACTCGGCCGGCAACCCTAGGCCATTCAAGACATGCTGCCAACGGTGGCTGCCGTTTCCGACCTCCAGCCAGGCAGTGTGGCCCTCACCTTCTTCCTCTTCCTCGCCCTCTTCACGGCGCTTTTGGTGGCAGAAGTGAGCATCATGTGCCGCGTGATACGCAACTACAATGCCGACAAATGATTTCTCCAGAGTAAATAAATCTAAATAAACCTCCTTATGAGTTACGAATTCTTACAACAATATTGGTGGCTTATCGTCTCCTTGCTCGGGGCGTTGCTCGTGTTCCTGCTCTTCGTTCAGGGTGCCAATTCAATGGTCCACAGCATTGGCCACACGGAAGAAGGACAGCGCAAAGTGCTTGCCTCAACGGGTCTCAAATGGGAAATCACCTTCACCACCCTTGTCACCTTCGGCGGCGCCTTCTTCGCCTCCTTCCCCTTGTTCTATAGCACCAGCTTCGGCGGTGCCTATTGGTTGTGGATGATCATCCTCTTCTCCTTCGTCTTGCAAGCCGTGAGCTACGAGTTTCAGATGAAGAAAGGCAACCTGCTCGGCACGCGCACCTACCGCTGGTTTCTCGTGTTGAACGGCATCATTGGTCCGCTACTTCTCGGCGGTGCCGTGGCCACCTTCTTCAACGGTTCCAACTTCCTCGTTGAGAAAGCCTCCTTAACAGACATCGGTTCGCCTGTCATCAGTCGTTGGGCCAATGCCTCCGCAGGTCTCGATGCCCTGCTTGACCCTTGGAACCTCATGCTCGGCCTCGCCGTGATGTTTCTTGCACGCGTGCTCGGCGCCCTCTACATCATCAACAATATCGACGACGAAGACCTCCGTTCGCGTGCCAGTGTGCGCCTCGTTGGTGCCGCCGTCCCCTTCCTCGCGCTCTTTCTCACCTTCTTTGTGCGCCTCCTTTTGAAAGACGGTTATGCCGTTGATCCGCAAACGCAGCAAGTGTTTCTCTCGCCGATGAAATACCTCCACAACTATCTTTCCATGCCCCTTCTCGCGGCAATGACCCTCGTTGGCGTTGTGCTGTTGCTCTATGGCGTTGGGCGCACGGTTGTCAGCAAAACCTACGTCAGAGGCATTTGGCCTGCCGGCATCGGTGTGGTCATGGTGGTGTTCTCCCTACTCCTTGTGGCCGGTCTCGGCAATACCGCCTATTATCCCTCCAATGCCGACCTGCAAAGCTCGCTCACCATCTCAAACAGTTGCAGCAGCGAGTTCACCCTCCGCACCATGTTCTACGTTTCGCTCCTCGTGCCCTTCGTCTTCGCCTACATTGCTTACGTGTGGCGCG
>OKUZ01000674.1_pt1 | contig 11100 bp, 10 predicted proteins | sample 1606681 | NCBI WGS metagenome assembly OKUZ01 (sample SAMEA3882524, study PRJEB24775) | human gut metagenome | biome: human-associated habitat; feature: intestine environment; material: feces | place: Netherlands | collected 2009/2010 | reverse complement strand
GAGGAGAAGTACCGCACGTGGACGCTTCCGGCGCTCTCGCTGCAGCCGCTGATCGGCAATGCCGTCAAGCACAATACCATAACCCGCAGCAAGCCGTTCCATATCTCGATCCGCACCGAGCAGGGGTGGCTGGTGGTCGCCAATCCCAAGGTGCCGAAGATCGAACCCGAACCGTCGACGGGCATCGGCCTGGAAAACCTGCGCAACCGCTGGCACCTGATTACGGGCCGCGACATCGAGATCATCGACACCGACAAGGAGTTCGTCGTGCGCATGCCGCTGCAAAAACCCGCCATCGGATGAAGGCCCTGATTATCGAGGACGAAACCGCCGCCGCGCTGAACCTGGAGGCCATCCTGAAACAGGTGGCTCCCGGCGTGGAGATCATCGGGACGCTCGAAAGCGTCGAGGAGAGCGTCGAATGGCTGCGTGCGAATCCCCAGCCCGACCTGTTGTTCATGGACATCCACCTGGCCGACGGCGATTCGTTCCGCATCTTCGACGCCGTGGAGTTTACCGCACCCGTCGTCTTCACGACGGCCTATGACCAGTATGCGCTCGAAGCCTTCAGGGTCAACAGCATCGACTACCTGCTCAAGCCGATCAGCTATGCCGACTTCCTGACGGCCGCCAACAAAGCCTTCGAATGGTTCGAACTCAAGCGCCGCAGCGTCGGCAAACCATCGCCTGCAGAAGCTGGGCCCGGAAGCATCTTCGTCAAGACCGAATACCGGCTTCGGCAGATCGAATTAGATAAAATCCTCTACATCGAAGGACTCAAGGACTACGTAAAGATTTACGTCGAAGACGAACCCCGCCCCGTGCTGTCGCTCATAAGCCTCAAGACGTTGGAAGAACAACTACCCGCCGAACGTTTCGTCCGGGTACACCGCTCCTACATCGTCCAACCCTCCAAAATCCGAATCATCGAGCGGGGCCGGATCGTCTTCGGCAAAACGTACATCCCCGTTTCAGACGGCTACAAGGAGGCTTTTTACGCATTTCTGGAAGCCCGCTCCCTAATGCCCAAAAGCGATAAATAAGCCTACCTCCACCCACGAAAAAAGGTCATCGTTTCCGCGATGACCTTTTCCGTACCGATCCCTTCGGATCAGCGCCGCCCGATATCTTCGTAAGTGGTCTGCAACATCGCCTTGCCCCACTCCAACCTTTCGGACTGCGGGCCGGTTTGAGAAAGCACCGTTTCGCCCGTATTGTCATAGACCGTTTCGCCGTCGGCGTCGATCACGCCGAACCCGTCGCTGAAACAGTAGTAACCAAACTTATGGGGCGGAGTCGCTCCGAAAATATTCTTGCTGTAATCGAATTCGTCGTGCGGAAGGCCCATCTGCGCCAGAAGCGTAGCGCAAATGTCGATTTGCGAGGCATACGTATCTACTGTTCGGGAGGCGGTCGCAAGTGCGCCTCCGAGCCAAATCATCGGAATCCGGTGTCGCAGCGGAGCGTTGTAGGCCAGATCGTACGGATAGGGGTAGCCGTGATCGGCGACCAGCACCACTAATAAATTGTCCCACACGGGCGACTCCCGCAGCCGGTCGATCAGACGTCCGATCTGTGCATCGGAGAAGGCCATGGCATTCAACAGCTTGTCATCGAATTTTGCGAACGGCACCTCGAACGGCTCATGGCTCGAAAGGGTCAGCAGACCCGCCAGAAACGGTTGTTCCTCTCTGCCCAGCGCTTCCACCTCGTCCCCGAAAAGATCGACCACCACGTCGTCGGCATAGCCCCATTTCGAAGTCGGGGCGTCGAGCTGCATATCCTTCTGCCAGATCAGCTCCTCCCAGCCGGTCGAATACATGAACGAAGCCTGGTTGGTGAAGTTCAGGTCGCCGCCGTACATGAATACCGAACGATAACCTTCCCGGCCGAGAGAACGGGCCAGCGAAGGCAGCGTGGCGCTTTTTCGCGGCAGCTTCATGATCGACATGGTCGTTTGGGCCGGAAATCCGCACAGGACGGCCACCTGTCCCCGGTCGGTACGGAACGAATTGGCGAAGAAGTTTTCGAACCAGACACCCTCCCGCTTGAAACGCTGCATGTTGGGCATCACAGGCTCGCCGTTCACCGTTTCGTCCATGATCGTTCGGCCGAAGCTCTCCAGCAGGATCAGTACGACGTTCGGCCGGTCGCTGCGCAGCAGTCGGGGCGTACCGGCATCGGCCCCGGGACGGTTGCCCCGCAACTCTTCGAAAAGAGTCTTCCGCCGCTCCTCTTCGAAGAACGGATAAGCCTCGGCATAGTTCTCATTGTCCCCGACCGAGGAGAGAAACGAAAAAACGGGGTTCGTCGCAGCGTGGTTCAGGAACATGTTCGAGCTGAAATAGACCTTGCTGACATTCGCCGTGGCGACCGTCACGCCACCCCGGATCGCCAGAAAAGTCAAGCCGCCGATCAGCAGCGCCGCAACCGTCGGGACGACCCGGCCCCGCAGGGGAACGGGTTCGACCCGGAAAAGCCGTAAAATCCACCGGTAACTCCAGATCATCGCCCCGGCATAGACCAGCATGATTAAAATCTGCCGCAGAACTTCGCCCCAACTGGCACTCGCAAGCGCCTCCCCAGGATCGGAAAGGTAGATCAGCACCGAACCGTCGAGCCGAAAGCCCCAATAGCCGTACAGGTTGAGATCGACGGCGAAGATCGCGGCCGTCACCAGTGCGATCAGCGAAAAATAGACCGTCAGAACGATCCGCCACACCCGCTGCGAAAGGGGAATCCAGAACGATGCCAGCACGACAAGTACCGGAAAAGCGGTGACGTAACCCGCCACCGTGCAATCGAGCGAGAGTCCGTGCCAAAGAACTCCGAGCCACTCCCCGAAAGAGGCCTCTGCTGCCCGGGCATGGTAGAAAAGCAGGAAAGCCGGCTTCTGCAACAGCATCCAACCTACTGTCGTACAGAAAACGGCCCCCAGAAACAACAGGCGTCGCACGTCAGATCTTCTCACCATAAGCCAGATCGCCCGCATCGCCGATACCCGGCACGATATAAGCCCGCGAAGTCAATTCCTCGTCCACCGCAGCACACCAGATCGTGGTCGTGCGCTTGGGCATATTCTTCTCCACATATTCGACCCCCTGTTCGCTGGCGATAACCGCCGCGACATGGGTATGCGCGGGCTGCCCGCCCCGTTCGCACAGCGCATTGTAGGCCAGCACGAGGGAAGAACCGGTAGCCAGCATGGGATCGACCAGCAGCAAAGTCTTGCCCTCCAGCTCGCCACACGAGATGTATTCGACCTTGACGGTAAACTTGCCGTCCTTGGTACTCTTGCGATAAGCCGAAACGAAAGCGTTCTGCGCGTCGTCGAAGTAGTTCAGGAATCCCTGATGGAAAGGAAGTCCCGCACGAAGGATCGTAGCGATCACGACCTGGTCGGAGATCATCGCTACCGAAGCCTCGCCCAGCGGAGTTTCGACCACTTTCACCGCATACTCGAACGTTTTCGATATTTCATAGGCCATGACCTCTCCGATACGCTCCAGATTACGGCGGAAACGCATCGAATCCTTCTGAATCGACTTGTCGCGGATTTCGGCGACAAACTTGTTGAGAATGGTGTTCTGACTGTTGAGAATGTGCAACATAAGGTTGTATTTATTTAACTTTTGTTTCAGGTCAATAGAGGAAGTTGTTGAATGGATAGCGGCCCGAATGGATTTCACGGACCATGCCGTACAGATCCGAACGCAGCTTCTCGATATTGATCTTCTCGACTGCCGAAATAAAGATGCAGGGCGTATTGGCCCGGGCGATCCAGCTCTGTTTCAGGTCTTCGAGCGAACGATTTTCACGTGTGGAAGGCGTCAGGTCGTCAGGCTCCTTCTCCACATAAGTATAAGCGTCCACCTTGTTGAAAACCAGATAAACCGGTTTATCCCCGGCACCGATATCCTGTAACGTCTGCTTCACCACGGCGATCTGGTCCTCGAACTGCGGATGCGAAATATCGACCACGTGCAGCAACAGGTCGGCTTCACGCACCTCGTCGAGGGTCGATTTGAACGACTCGATCAGTTCGGTCGGCAATTTGCGGATGAAACCCACGGTATCCGACAGCAGGAAAGGCAGGTTGTCGAAAACCACCTTTCGCACCGTCGTATCGAGCGTGGCGAAGAGTTTGTTTTCGGCGAACACCTCGCTTTTCGAAATCAGGTTCATCAGGGTCGATTTGCCGACGTTGGTATAACCCACCAACGCCACACGCACCATCGAACCCCGGTTCGATCGCTGGACAGCCATCTGACGGTCGATCTTTTGCAGATCCTCCTTGAGTTTGCTGATCCGGTTGCGGATGATTCGACGGTCCGTTTCGATCTCGCGCTCGCCGGCACCGCCGCGCGTTCCCGTGCCGCCCCGCTGCCGCTCCAGGTGCGTCCACATACCCGACAGACGCGGGAGCATATACTGGTAATTGGCCAACTGCACCTGGGTCTTGGCATAGGCCGTCTGCGCCCGCGACATGAAAATATCGAGAATCAGACGCGTGCGGTCGAGAATCCGGCAGGGCATGGCCGCCTCGATGTTGCGCGTCTGCGACGGAGAGAGTTCGTCGTCGAAAATCGCCACGTCGATCTCCTCCTCCTTGCAATAGGCAGCGATCTCCTCCAGTTTCCCCGGACCGACATAAATACGGGCCGACGGCTGCGGAAGGCGCTGCGTAAAACGACGGACACCTACGATACCGGCCGTTTCAGCCAAAAATTCCAATTCGGCGAGGTACTCTTCCGCCTGACGCGGATCCTGTTGATCCCGGATGACCGCGACCAGTACGGCCCGTTCGAACCCGGCCCCGGAAGCGGGTCGATCGTTCTTCGTTACAATCTCTTTATTCTTATTCTGTTCCAATCTGCCATACGATTTCTGCACGACTATGCGCCTTCGGAAAGACACATCTTCCTGCACGGTGAAAATAAGGGTATCCCGGCTTCACGCAGGATACCCTTATCAAATGTTTCAAACAAACCTTAATCCGAAATACGGAAATCGATCGGAATGACGAACTTCTGACGAACCGACTTGTTACGCTGCTTGGCGGCGGTCCATTTCGGAGAAGATTTGATAATACGTACCGCCTCGTCCGACAAGGTCCTGTCGGGGGTTCTCAACACCTCGATATTGGATACGGAACCGTCCGTATTCACCACGAACGAGATGGTTACCTTACCCTGGATGCCGTTTTCCTGAGCGATCGCGGGGTATTTCACACGCTGCTGCACCCAGTTGCGGAAAGTACCTTCGTCGCCGCCCATGAAAGACGCTTTCTCCTCCACGACGATGAAAATCTCCTCTTCGAAGACCTCCTCGGTCTGAACGGGAGCCACCTCGATCGCCTGGTTCACATCAAACTCCGCAAAATCGATCTCCGTTTCGATCTTGGTATCGTTGGTTACGACTTCCAGCATGTCGCTCACGACGGCCATATCGACTTTCTTGGGAGCTTCGGGCGGCTTCTGGTCCTCGCGGGTAACCTCGACAATTTCCACTTCGACGGGAGCATAGCCAAGATCGACTTTCTCGATACGATGTTCCTTCGGAGTCACGGCGAATGCACCAATAACAAGTACCAACGCCACGACCAAACCGATTTCAAGGAAAAGACCCCGTTTGTTCTCCAGGTCGGCTTTCGGTGATTTCTTAATTTCCATTATTGTTCCTGTTTATTGTTATCCTTTCAAGTGACCCGAAGGCACACTAACTACCGACAAATATAGGGATAAAAAATCAAAAACAGCGCTTTCGGTCTGAAAAATCTTTATTTTTGACTAATTTTGTTCCCGAAAACTCCCTCACGACCGCTTTCCATGCCCCGACACGAATATCTTTACGGACAAACCCTGCCCCAATTGGAAGCTCTCTGCAACCGGTTGGAGATGCCCCGTTTCGCGGCGAAACAGATCGCACGCTGGCTTTACGACAAGCACGCGACAACGATCGAGGCGATGAGCGATCTATCCGCCCGGCACCGGGCCCTGCTCGCCGAAACGTACGAAGTCGGACTCACCGCTCCCGAAAAAGTCAGCATTTCGACCGACGGCACGAAAAAATACCTCTATCGTACCTCGCAGAACCATTTCATCGAATCGGCCTACATCCCCGACGGTGACCGGGCGACGCTCTGCATCTCGTCGCAGGCGGGCTGCCGTATGGGCTGCCGTTTCTGCGCAACTGGACGACAGGGGCTCCAGCACTCCCTTTCGACGAACGAAATCCTCAACCAGATCGAGTCGCTGCCCGAACGGGAACGGCTCACCAACGTCGTTTTCATGGGCATGGGCGAACCGCTCGACAACCTGGACAGTCTGCTGCCGGCGCTCGAAGTCCTCACTTCGGCGTGGGGATTCGGCTGGTCGCCCACACGAATCACGGTTTCGACCGCCGGTGTAGCCTCCCGGCTCGAACGATTTCTGGAGGCGACCCAGGTGCATCTGGCCGTGAGCCTGCACAACCCCTTTCCGCACGAACGGGCCGAAATCATGCCCATAGAGAAGGCATGGCCGATCCGCGAAGTCGTGGAAATCCTGCGCCGATACGATTTCACGCACCAGCGGCGGGTATCGTTCGAATACATCGTCATGAGCGGCCTGAACGACTCTCCGCGTCACATCCGCGAGCTATGCCGCCTGCTGGACGGCATCAAGTGCCGGATCAACCTGATCCGTTTCCATAAAATTCCCGGATCGCCTTATTTCTCCCCCGACGACCGGGCCATGATCGCGTTCCGTGATGCTCTGACCGCCAAAGGCATACACACGACCATCCGCACCTCTCGCGGCGAAGATATCCAAGCGGCCTGCGGCCTGTTGAGTACGGCGCAGAACGAGGCGGCACAATTTTAGCAGCACCCGTTTCGTTATTCTTAATAAAATACGAAAATGAAAAAAATTCTTTTTACCCTTTTACTCGTGCTGGGCATCAGCACCGCAGCCGACGCGCAGGTACGGTTCCTGGACTCTTCGACCGATGCGGTCCGCAAAGAGGCCATCGCTCAAGACAAATTGGTTTTCATCGATTTATACGCCACCTGGTGCGGCCCCTGCAAGGCGATGGAGCGCGACGTCTTCTCGAAAAAGGAGGTGGGCGACTTTATGGACGAATATTTCGTCGCGGCCAAGTACGACATCGACAAACCGACCGGGAAAGCCCTGGCAGGCAAACACGGCATACGGTCGATCCCGACCTACCTCGTATTCAATACCGAGGGCGACCTGCTGGGCAAGATAACAGGATCCATGCCGGCCGAAGAGTTTACCGCCGCCCTTCGGAAGATCATCGCCGAAACCGGGAAGAAATAGCGACCGGCGGATGTAATAAAGAACGGAAACGATTCCTGTATGAGGATCGTTTCCGTTCTCCTTTTCCTTCGTGCTCTGAATACGACTTGACATCAGATTATTCTGTTTCATGTCCCGAAATTTTGCTTGCAACGGACGTTGCGCCGCTGTTCCCGGCGACAGGTACAGTCAAGTTTCCTCGGAGATAATTTCCCCATACAGACAACCCCCGGCAGCAATTAATATTACCTGAAGTTACCTGTTCCCGCCGGTCCGATTGATCGGGCTACAGTATAAGGTCGGCTATAGTCCCGTTTTCGGCGGATAGTCGATCGAAGTCGATTTTGTACGTCCGTCGGTGGTGGTCATCGCAGGCTCGGCAAGCGGTTCGATTTCGATCGGCCGCAAATTCTTCCGGCCGTCCCACGGATTCTTCGGATTGAAAGGGATCATCTGCAAATGTTCCGGCCCGATCCGATCCATCCTCTCGCGGCAAAGAAGCGGGGCCCCGTATTCATCCCTCTGTTTCCAACTCCGCACCGATACCCGGAACAGGTCGTCGAGCGGTTTGCCGGCCGGATGCTCCTCATCCCAGTCGGCATCGCTCGTGATATGCATCGAAGTGAAATTATCGGCAAGGGCAATCTGATCGCCGAAATACAGACCGGGAGGCGTGCCGCCCTCGTACGCACCGATTTCATCCCCGTTTCTTTTTGCGATTTCGAGATATTTCGCCTTGTTTTCGGGAGTCCAGAACTCTTGCCGGCCAAGATTGTATTTCTCCATATCCGGATTATAATACTCTTCGGTGTCGGCCCAGTCTATGTAAAGCGTATTCGATTTGCCGTCCGTCGCAGCGGTCCGGGGAATATAGTCCAGCTTCATATCTCCTTCCACGTAACGGGCTATCAAATAAGTAGGTCCGATGACAGGTCCTCCGATCGGCTCTTCCTTTTCCGAACATCCGCATAAAAACGGCAGCAACAATAGCAATAAACTCTTTTTCATGGCTCTTCTATCTTGTTAAATCGTACGTGACTGCACGCAGGTTATTCTTTCGCATTGACCTGCGGCCGGCAAGTGAGCGAGGCGGTCTTGACCTCCCCCTCGACGGTGGTCCATTCGACAGTGAGCGTGTGAATGGGATCAATGGTCGGGGTCTTTGTGAAATAGATAATCACATAGTCACGTATCATCTGCATATCGTCGGCTTTCAAATCCTCGACGAGCATCTGTACATTGTTGCCGCCCCCTGTTTCGTATCCGCTACGGATATAATCGGCGTAGGACCAAAATTCGGCCCACAGGATATCGTCCAGCAATGTCCCCGCCGGATGCTCTTCATCCCAGTCGGCATTGCTGGTAATATGCATTGTCTGAAAATTATCGGCAAAAGCAGAGGGGTACTCCCAAAACTCGAGCCAGCGGTTATAACCGACGTCCCCGTTGCGAATCGCCAGGCGTTCGAACTCCTGAGGGTCGCTTTCGGGGGAAATCCACTCGCAATCGGTCAATTCTATCCAAAAATTGCGTATGGGGGTTTGCGGGTCTGCCGGGATTTGCGGGGGGGGGCGGTCCGGACTTCGGGACAGCAATACCAAATCCCCCTGACAATAGTTTTGGATGTAGTTCTCGCAAAACCTCAACTCCGGACCTTCATGTTTGTTGCAGGAGTTCAGTGTCAGGAGTGAGAACAACAATAATATCAAGTTTTTTCGTGTCATAATCATACGTTTTTTAAGGACAATTGGTGTAAGTGACTATCAATTCCATATCGTAATACTTGTCGCTGGACGAACTCGTGTCCTCACCGTCATAACCGGCCTCCGGTCCGTTGCGCAGATCGAAAGCTCCGTAGTAATAATACCCGTTGGCTGTCCCTCCCCATCCGAAATTGCAATGGATCAAACGTTTGTCTAGAGCGTCTTTCTTGCGAAACAGGACTGGAGCGGCAAGAATTTTAGCCCGTATTGAAGTTCGACCTTATATTATGCTGTTCCTGTCGGCTATTTATTGCAACGCAGGATCGACCTCCGGCGTGCAGGTGACCGAGGCAGTCTTGACATCGCCCTCGACGGTCGTCCAGCGAAGCGTCAGCGTATGCTCTTTTTCGAGCGTCGGGGCACTGGTGAAGACGATTACAGGGGATTTTGTCTGTGAACTGAAATCTGTCAATGAATAGTAAACCATTTTCATGTCGGCAGCAGTCAACTCCGACGGACGCTTTTCGATGGTTTTGAGATAATCGTAATTTTGCAGAAATTCATACTTATATTCTCCCATATCGTAACCGTCGTGTACGAAATCGGAGGAAGAGTTGATGCGCACCTGCAAAACATCGTCGAGCGATGTCCCGGCGGGATGTGCTTCATCCCAGTCGGCATTGCTTGTAACGACCATTTTACTGAAATTATCGGCAAAAGTGGCGACCATAGGTAAAGCACCGTTAGCTAATACCTGATTAAAATCAATATCGTTGTTTCTTGCAGCCCATCGGTTGAATTTTTCGATGTCTGGTCCGTAAAAAAAATACATTTTGGGAGATGGTATGCATATGACAAATCCCGCAATCTGTTTTTTCGATAACCTATGTGCATCCCCCGAACATTCGTTTTGAAATTCAGTCAACATGATCTGCCCATCGACATACAATTCGACAAAATTTTTATGGAACCCACCTAGTCCATCCTTTTCCGATTTTTCGCAGGCGACACATAATGTAACGATCGACAACAGCACGCCCAAATATTTGATTCGTTTCATAATAGGAGATTTTAAGGTATTTCCGTATAAGTAATCATTCGCAAATCGTCAGTGTAATTTCCATCTTGGGTACCTTCTACATTATCTATCCCACTTTCCTGATCAACAGGCTTTGTCGTCGTGTTAAAACTACCGCTAAAATAATAACCGTTACATAGTCCATTCCATCCGAAATTACAATGAATAAGCGTTTGTGGAACCTGCTCCTTTGAAGAGATTGATGTAGTACCGTTACGATAATAAGTTTTTATATAACGCATTCGATATAACCAACCATCTATATTCCACTGATGATTAAGTTTTCTGCCAGTACTAGAATGTCCTCTTACTATAGTTGTTTTTTTTCGATCCAACATCATCGTACGTACATAACTATCACGGTAAGTGTGATCATTTACTCCCTTATAAAGGACATAAGTCAAACCATCTCGAGAATCTTTTAGACTCGCAGAACTTCCATCCAAACCATAATCCATATTCAGGACAACGCCGATTGCGTATATTAACATAGACACAGCTTTGGCTTCAGGAGTAAGAGTGGACGGTTTTCCTTCTGTGGCTATAAGAAGATTAGGATTCTGAATCGCACGTCTGATCAATGTCCAATCGATCGGAGTTCCTTTGATCGACCCGACTACAGAACCATAATGCCAATAATTTGATACTAAAACCTGTGCCACAGCAATAGCCGAACATCCTGCCCAACAACATTTTCCATTGATTTGTGTGACACTTGCATTAAAAGGATACCCTTGTCCCCATTTCACCGGGATCAGTGGTCCGACTTTTTCTTGAGTGACATAAACATATTCTCGTCTTAAAACATCGCCGCCTAAATCCCCCGTGTGACGTCCGTCGTCGCTCATAGGTGCGACTCCTCCATCAGCATCTGTATCGGCGTTTTCGATTCCGATGATCGCAGCCTGTGCAACCAATTGCAGCGGGAAAACGAATTTTCCGTCGGCTTGTGCCTGTTCATCGGTTATGGTTACGGCATACCGGAACTCTTCGGTCGTGAGGCTTCCTTCATCGACGACCG
>OKUZ01000662.1_pt1 | contig 11248 bp, 4 predicted proteins | sample 1606681 | NCBI WGS metagenome assembly OKUZ01 (sample SAMEA3882524, study PRJEB24775) | human gut metagenome | biome: human-associated habitat; feature: intestine environment; material: feces | place: Netherlands | collected 2009/2010 | reverse complement strand
CTATGGACTGTACAGGTGAAATCACTTTGCCGGAAGGAACTGAAATGGTAATGCCGGGTGATAACGTAACTATTACAGTTGAATTGATTTATCCGGTTGCATTGAACGTAGGTTTGCGTTTCGCTATCCGCGAAGGCGGCCACACTGTTGGTTCCGGCGTTGTTTCCAAGATCGAGAAGTAATTTTCGGCTTGTGATATAGCTTTCAAGGCTCCTGCTGTTAAGGCAGGGGCCTTTTTGTTGTGTACGACTATGGGGCGGGGAGGGGGCAAAGGCCGGGTGTGGAAGACCAAGGAAGGCATCATGAAAACATCAGGAATTGTAGATAGGGGAGAGGACACCATTCGGAACTGTGAAAAAGTGGAGCAGGAGGGGGCACTCACACCGCCCTACCTTGGGAAGGTGTATTTCAGGTCGCGGTTAAGGGGCAAGGGCTGATCTATCCCTAAGTTTTCGGAACGGTCAGGAACGCTCTCTACAGTACAATTTATAATGGGCAATTCTCAACCTCCAATTTTCCCTTCAAGTTTCCTCCAATCTCTGCCAAATCTCTCAACAACAAGCCAAACCGAAATGGCAAAAAATGCGCGATCACAATACCGGGTGATTGGATTAAGAGATTGCAAAGAACATTATCGGGGTAAATGTTTAATCATTTGATAAAATCAGGAATAAACCATTCAAAAATGTTAATAAATACCGCCAAAGGGTCACCGCACCGCAACGCAAATAATGTGCGAAAAACAGGTTTCAGTTGATTCAAGGACAAAAATTTACATAGAAACCGCTCTAATTAACTATGCAAATTCTGGCAACTGTGATATAATGTATATACCTAGATGTGTCGGAATGGTTATCATTTGCAGGATCAAGGCATGCAGCCGGTACAACGTTTTGTCAGCCGCTGTGCCGGGGCCAAAAGCCCCAAAAGCAGGCCGCAGCCCGGCAGGGGATCGCCAGACCGAGGGGGCATAACCAGGCGTTTTGCAATCAACACCTGCAAAGTGCCGCACATCTGCCGTACCACTTTTCACACAAAAGGGGAAAGTAGTAACACTTAAGGGAGGATAAAACTATGAAGAAAAACCTTCAGCGTTTTGGTGCATCCGTGTTGGCAGCAGCCATGGTTGCCCAAAGCGTGGCGCTTCCCGCAGCAGCCGAAACTACCAAGATTGATTCTTCGGTAGCGCAGTCTGTTGCGGCTAGCGCAGCAAGCGCGGCCAGCGCTGTGCAGTCCCTGCCCAAGTTCACCAGCACCGCAGACCTGATCAAGCAGACAGCCCAAACGCTGGCTGCCCAGGGCGAAGTGCATGAACTGGAGCAGGACGATGCCAAGCTGGAAGCGACTGCACAGAGCAAGGCGGGCATGAGCCTTGCAGCGTTGGAAAATGCACTGGCCGATGCTATGTACGCCAACGCCGCAGCCGGCAAGATCAACACCGAAGCCTATGGCCTGAACAAGGACGAGATGGCATCGGTGATGGCTGCCACCATCAAAACGTATCATCTGTCCAGCGCCGTTACCGACCTGGGCTATGAGACGAACGCCGCAGGCGTTGTGACCGCCGTTACCTTTACCGGCAGCTCCGGCATGACCTCTGCGATGGAGTCCATGACCAACAGCGATGATGAAGTGATTGCGCAGCAGGCTGACAGCTACGCACAGGCTTACGTTGCTGAAAACTCCGATACCTTTGCGGCCAGCGCCGCTGCAGACGGCCATACCTATGGCGAGCCGAAATGGTACTGGAATGACACCAACCCGGAGGATGGCCACACCCATACCTGGAAGGAAACCCCCGATGGTTACTGGACCAAGACCGATGACGGCTGGGCTTACACCGCTGTGTATACCTGTGAAAAGGGCGATGCCTACCAGAAGGTAGAAGGCACCGTAACCAAGGATACCACCGAGGCAAAGCCCGGCGTTGCCGGCAAGACCGTTTACTCTGCCAGCGTGCCCGCTGACAAGAGCCCGGTTAAGAAGGAATACAAGGAACCCACCACCCGCACCGACGACATTGCCGCCCTGCCCTGCCAGAGCCATGTCGTGTCCAAGGATGCAGATGGCAACTTTGTTGCTACCTTCAACTGGGAAATGAAGAAGGTCGAGGGCGAGCTGGCCGCTGACTACAGCAACGCCCAGCTGTTCTATGACAGCGAAACCGGCAAAATTTCTGCCGGCGCTCCCGTTACCATTGACTGGGAATGCACCAGCGTCACCTTCAAGTGCGCTGTCTGCGGCGAAGAAATCAAAACCCAGCCGGTAATGACCATGCCGGTCAGCGTTGTGGTAGACCAGAATGACAATTCCGTCTACATCAATGTGGGCGGCACCCTGGATACCACCTCCGGCGGCACCGGCGTTACCCTGGTGTCCGCAATGAAGGACGGCAACTGGTACGATATGCAGAACAACCCGGTTGACGCAAGCAAGGTGAACTTCACCTATCAGAGCGGCGACAACAAGGGCAAGAACAGCCTGCTGCTGTACGACAGCCAGAAGACTGCCGTGTATGTGGACGACCAGGGCAACCAGGTCACCAATACTTACGATGTCTCGACTGCGCAGATGAACTACTACTACTTCCAGCTGTCGCAGTTCAACCAGGACGAAGCAGAGTACTTCGGCGTGGTTGCCCCGTTCTGGACCTCCAAGGGCGTTCAGAAGCAGGGCGAGGATGGCAGCATCACCGGCACCATGGGCGCAATCAAGATATTGTGCAGCATTGATCCGAACGATGATGTCCCGCCGACCACCATGGCATTCATGCTGAACATGCTGCCGCAGGCGTTCATGTCTTACGTCATGAACTATGGCGAAGCTCTGAAAGCCATCCGTGATGCAGGCTTGGCACAGGTTGCCAAGCTGGGTGACGCTGACTATGTCACCAAGCTGCTGATCCTGCACGACTGGATCTCCCAGGTTGCAGAATTCGATATGGGCTCCATGGGCGATATCACCGGCGGCGGCAACAACGACCCCATCCAGACGACTGCTTTCGGTGCCCTGCTGGGCGGCGAGATCGGCGCTAAGGGCGTTGAGTATGGCTGCATCTGCCTGGGCTATGCAGCTGCATTTAACTACATGGTCCAGAATTTGCCTGACAACAAGAGCATCTATAAGAATGATGACGGCAGCTGGAAGACCCCCGATGAAGTAGGCGATAACGCTGTTGTTGACTTTGCCCAGATCCTGTATTACTGCGATACTTCTGATACCAGTGTTGCCGGTAATGCGTTCGGCGGCGGCATGTTCAACAACGTCCACTACTTCAACGCAGTCAAGGTCAACAAGCTGCAGGGCGACAGCAACTCTGCTACGATGACCACCGGCGAAGCCAACAAGAACTGGTACTATGTTGACGTCTGCTATGATGACGTGAACACCGAGTGCATGGCCCAGACCCGCGTTGAGAACGCAGGCGACCTGCGCCATGTCAACTTCCTGGTTTCTCCCTCCGGTCTGGAAGGCCGTTACAGCAAGTACTATGATTACATTGACTCGCTGTACGATGGCTACACCTACACCAAGAACAAGAATCCCGATGTGGATGATGACGGCAATGTTGTGTTGAACAACGGCAAGCCGCATTACTCTTACACCAAGGCGGAGAACAAGAACGAGACCCGTTACACCGATACCTGCTACGAGGATACTTGGTTCACCTCTATCTGCAGCCCCATCTACTTCGACAATAATTACTTCTATTACGTTGATACCACGACCAACCAGAACCTGTATAACAACATGCGCCGCCAGCAGTCCGAGAACGGCAACAACGGCAGCTCTGGTTCCGGCAGCTCTGGTAACAACTCCCAGATGCAGCAGTTCATGAAGAAGATGCAGAACCAGGGCCCCGATACTCTGGAAGCACGTCCGCGTAATGCGAACTACTATATCCGCAAAGAGGATTCCAGCAGCAGACCCGGCGGCTTCAGCATGAGCAGCTTTACCAAGACGGATGACCCGTTTGATATCATCCTGATGTACTACAACGATCTGAAGGAAACCAGCAGCAACTTCAATGATGACGACAGCAATGCCAAGGTCCTGGCCGAAGCTGGCACCATCTATAAGATCGATACCAGTGCAAAAGATAAGCATACCAAGGTTGAAAACAACCTGAACACCGAGTGCCTGGCAGACGCTGCTGCAAAGCGGATCTACCCCGCACTGGTACACTCTACCGCACTGTATGATGGCAAGCTGTACTTCAACGTCAACAACGCCATCTACCGTATGGACCCGACCACCGGCACAGTGGAAGAAGTGAAGGAATACAACACCGTCTATGGCGGCATTAAGCTGACCAAGGATAAGGACGGCAACATGGTTCCCGATACCCACTTTCCCGGCATGAGCATGGTTATCATGGATAGCGCCCAGGATACCAGCAGTGTGAAGTATCTGAACACCTTCAAGAACCATCCTCTGGCGGGCCTGACCCTGCGTGACAGCTACAGCTTTGCTACCACCACCCAGCAGGGCCAGACTGTGATCACCGGCATCAACACCACCAAGGATCAGCTGGTCGTTTCTGTCGGCACCAACCTGTCCAACACCTATAAGGAACTGGTGGACGGCAAGGCAGAAGTCAAGACCGATGCCGCCGGCACTTCTTATGCAAACCGTAAGAGCTACAAGACCGAGTCCTGGAACTACAACCCGAGTTACAACCAGAACATGGGCAGCTCTGACGAGAAGAACAAGAACGAAGAGTTCATGTGGTGCGCTAACCTGGTTGAAACCATGCCGATGTCCGACATGGTCAGCGACCTGAGCAGCGGCGCAACCACCGATGTTTCCGTTGAAGCATGGTGCGATACCCCCGCTTACACCCAGGCCCGCACCAACAAGTACGGCCTGACCAAGGGGGAAAAGAAGTACGCTGACGGCGCACTGCCCAAGGGCCATACCTGGAAGCTGGACGAGCTGGAAACCAAGTCCGTTGGCAACAATGTGTACCTGTGCTCTGATTGCCATACCGCAACCGAAAGCACCCCCCACACCGTTACCCTGCCCAATGCAGGTGAAGGTGTTAAGCTGACCCTGGGCACCATCAACAACAACTACCTTGCAGACGATACCGTTACCCTGACCGTAGAAAAGGAAGGCACCGATATCGTTACCGTTACCGCAAAGAACGGCGATACCGATGTTGCTCTGACTGAAGTTCAGGAAGCAGCGCAGGACGAAGCCGCAGCCCAGGCTACCACCGAAAAGGCTAAGACGGTTTACACCTTCACCATGCCGGACGGCGATGTGACCATCAGCGTTACCAAAAACGCCAAGACCTATGCGGTCAATGTTGCTCCCCTGACCAATGGTGAGATCACTGCTTCCGCTAAAGAAGCAGCTGAGAAGGAAACCGTAACCCTGACTGCTAAGCCCGCGACCGGCTATGCCCTGAAGGCTGGCAGCGTGAAGGTTACCTACAAAGACGCTGACAACACCGAGAAGCCCGTTGAAGTGAAGGCTGATACCGAAAAAGCCAACACCTACACCTTTGCAATGCCTGCTTACCCTGTCAACGTCAGCGCAGAGTTTGTTAAGGAATACAAGGTTACCGCAGCTCCTGCTGAGAACGGCACTGTTACCGTAGACCCGACCGCAGCTGTTGAGGGCACCGACGTTACCGTTACCGTTAAGGCAGCTGATAACTACCAGCTCAAGGCTGACAGCCTGACCTACAGCTATCAGATCGGCGAAGATAAAAAGACCGAAAAGCTGACCCTGACCGATGGCAAAGCAACCTTCAAGATGCCCGCTGCCGATGTTACCGTTAGCGCTGCGTTTGAGCCTGTTAAGGTTGAAACCTACAGCGTTACGACCAACAGCACCGAATACGGCAAGGTGACGGCTGACAAGACCACTGACGTGAAAGCTGGCGAAACTGTTACTCTGACTGTTGAGCCGGTGGATAACGATTCTATGCTGACCAAGCTGGCTGAAAACGGTCTGGCGATTAAAGACAGCAAGGATACTGTTATTTCGTATAAGGCCGGCGAGAAAGCCAACACCTATACTTTCACAATGCCTGCTGACAATGTAACTGTCACCCCACAGTTTACGATCGTTGAGTATGGCATTACCACTAATGTGGAACCGACCGAAGGTGGTACGATTAAGGTTACCGTTAAGGACTCTACTGAAAGCATTGTTCGTGCCGCAGTTGGGACTAAGATTGTTGCTACCTTTACCGCTGCCGATGGCTATCAGCTGAGCGAAGCTCGCTGCATGCAGGGAGCCACTGGCGGCCAGATTACTCTTGATGAGAATGGCGCATACGAGGTCACCATGCCGGCCAACCGTGTGGATTTTGAAGCGACCTTCGAGAAGAAGGAAACCACTGAACCCACCAACCCCAGCGAGGGCGATAATACCAACAACGGCGGCGAAGAAACCCAGGCTCTCGAAGCCGAGGAACGCACCGCTCACGGTGCTGCTGAAAAGACCACCATTACCGCAATGGCTGTCTTTACCTGCACCGATAAGAACTGCGCAAGCGCACAGTTCGTGGATGCAACGGTAAAGCAGACCAGCGGCGTTACCACCGCTGCTGTCAACTTCAACGGCAAGGACTACACCGCCAAGTACGGCGAGAAGAACGGCTGGGTTGAAGAAAACGGCAAGAAGTACTGGTACGAAAAGGGCGTGAAGCAGGGTACCACCGGCCGCGGCAAAGAGATCTATGATCCCGATTCCGACGCTTGGTACTGGCTGGATGCTGTCCAGGGCGGCGCAATGACCGTCAGCAAGGACGTTTACCAGGAATCCGCCGCCGGCCAGTGGGCTGATAAGCCCGATGGCACCGGCAAGTGGGTCCGTTACGATGAGAACGGCCACATGGTCAAGGGCTGGCAGACGACCGATAAGGGCACCTACTACTTTGACCTGATCACCGGCGCTATGGCTAAGGGCGCAGGCGATATTGACGGTGTACCTTGCGCATTTGACGAGTACACCGGTATCGCTCTGGACGGCCAGTGGCTGACTATCAAAGGCGCTGACTTCTGGTACGAAAAGGGCGTTCGCCAGGGCCTGGATGGCCGCGGCAAGGAAATCTATGACCCGGCTTCCGATGCTTGGTACTGGCTGGACTCTGTTGATCAGGGCAAGAAAGCCACCAGCAAGGATGTCTATCAGGAATCCGAAGCTGGCCAGTGGGCTGATAGGCCCGATGGTACCGGCAAGTGGGTCCGTTACGATGCACAGGGCCACATGATCAAGGGCTGGAGCGCTGACAAGCGTTACTATTTCGACCCGATCTATGGCACCATGGCTAAGGGCGATGCAGTCATCGATGGCCGCACTTATCATTTCGATAAGAAAACCGGCATTCGGCAGTAATCCCACAGCCGGAACAATGAGCTGTAACCCAGCCCATTAACCCCTAAATAGAAATGCCGCAGCAGATGTAACAGTCTGCTGCGGCATTTTTGTATTTGTGGGCATAGGTTCAGTGAAATATTTGCCGGGCCAGTAGGGCGGGGGACCCCATGATTGTGGTGGCTCCCCTGGAGGGGAGCTGGACGCGAAGCGGCCTGAGGGGGGCCTTGCCGCAAACCTAAAGCAATCGAATCCAACGCCTTGGAACAGTCACTGCGCCCGCAGGCACCTTGCCCTGCCACAAATCCCATCACGACCAATCGGACAAGGCCTCGGAACGGTCAAGACCGTTCCCTACAGAACAAATTATAATGGGCAGCACACCCTTAAACAATCAGTAGGGCGGGGTGACCCCACCCCGCCGAAAGCAAGAAATAGTACACGATTAAAAAATCGCAATTTACCTTACCCGCATAATAAAGGCAACACACAAAAACATGGCGAGCACATCAGGCCGGTGCAAGGGCAAAACCTACTAAAAAGCTGCGGCTAAATTTGGCAAATATGGCGCGCGAAGTATAATTTTTGGAGGATATCACAAGCAGAACAAACAAACTTTGTCAGTTCAAACAACAAAAAAACAACAAACTGGCATGAATGCCAAAGAATGCGGCCGCGAATTGTGAAAGATTTTAATATATTTTCTTCGTTTTCTCCTTACCTGTTATCATTTGAATTTGCAATCGAAATATGGAACTTGTATAATAGAATAAAAGAAAAGTGCAAACTAAATGGGTGAAGAGGATTTGGTGCAATGGAAGATAAAAATAGATTCAGCATTCTGCTGGAGCATTTGCTGGAAGTTGCGGAAGTCAAGAACTATACCCTGGCCAAGCGCCTGCAATACGATGTTTCCTATATCAGCAAATGGGTCAGCGGCCGCATGCTGCCTGCCAAAAAGACTGAAAAGCGCGTGATGGAGGGCATCAGTGCCTGCGTAGTGGATGAAGCCACCGATGATGGCCGAGACCTGCTGCTGCGGGAATACAGCGTTAGCATCCCCAGTGACCTGAAAGCCGCCATTTATGATAACCTGATTGCTGAATATGATTATTTGCAAAAGGAGCTGGACAGCGGCGAGGCGCGCATTGGCCCCTATACGGACTTTTGGGCCGAGCTGAACATGCTGCAATACCTGACCAAAATGGCGCACCCCGTGCTGCGCCGCGTCAGCCAGCTGGACATTGTGGCTGTGATGGACCTGATGGAAATGGCGCGTGAATACCGCCTGAAAGTTGCCAACCTGCAAAACGGCCAGCTGGTGGACCAGCGCAGCTATGATAACGTCTATTTCAAGCTGATGATCGATATCAGCCGCGAAAAATGGGACCCCATCTATGATGCCGCGCTCATTATTAACGTGTTGACCAACTTCAGCCATATTCATTTCAAGCTGTTTGGCAGCACCGCGGCTGCCGGGCGCGCGGTGTTTGTGGTCAAGGGCGATTTTGCCATTACCGGCCTGCTGGTCAGCCACAGCCGCTGCGCTGCCGTTACCGCCACCGAGGACCCGCAGAACTGCGAAAGCCTGTATGATAACTTCTCCAAGCTCTGCGTGCGGGATGACCAGCTTTTCCGCGATACCAGCATGCGCCAGCTGATCAGCCAGTACGACTATATGCACACGCTGCTGGCCTCCAATCTGCGGTGGATGTTCGGCCACCTGAATGAGCTTCTGCTGCCGGATGACTTGTTTGAAGAGATCCTGACCGCCCACGAGGCCGAGTTGAAAGATTTTTTGGGTGCTACCCCTGCGGAGCTGCGTAGCGTACACAACCTTGCCAAAGGTGTGGTGGAGGAAACAAACATCCGCATCCTGATTTATGAAGCTGCATTTTCCTCCATGGCGGTTTCCGGCGAGCTGGACTTTTTCAGTTACAAGGTCAGCCTTACCCCGGATCAGCGCAGCCGGTGCATCAGCTATGTACTGCAGCTTTGCAAGCAACGTGAAAAACTTGAATTCCGCTTGATCAGCGGCCGCATTGTGAACGATTTCCAGTATGTGGCGGACCCCAATATGTTTCTTTCTGGCGCTGCATCGTATCTTCGGCTGGATAACAACTGCCCCGTCAACCGGATTGCAATGGTCAACAACAGTGTGATGGAAGACCGCCTGAGTGAATATTTTGATCAGGTCTGGAATTTGGATGAGCAGAACGTGACAAAAGAGCGCAACGCCATTGCGGAGCACATCCATCATGTCCTGCAGGGAATCCATCTGATTACCCGCGCCAAAAGTGATGAAATGGAAGAACTGCAAGAGAGCTGGATGAACAAAATCTAAAAATACAACATACATACGCATAAACATAAAGCCCTGGCTGCTGCGGTAGCTGGGGCTTTTGTTGCACCGAGGAAAATGAAATTGCAAGAAAACTCCATGCCAAAGCGTGAAAATCCATGTGAAAAAAGTGAATCATGCGGAATCAATTTCTGGAAATTTGTGCCATGGGATTCGCGTGCTTTCCGTAAACAGGAATGGTATACTATATTCAGCACCGAAGATAATTGTAGCATTATGGTTCGGTGACGCTGTGCAACGATGTGCACAGCAGGGGAAAGCGCCATAAAGGTTTGGCGTGATTTGGATAATTTAATTCCCTGCAACTATAAGGGAAAGACATTTGGAGGAAATTGCAATGAATGAAAACGCGATGTTGACTGGCAAGCCCAGCATTGACCGCCCCTGGATGAAGTTCTATCCAGAAGTTCTGCGCGGTATCCAGGTTCCGGCCTGCACCGTGGAGCAGTACCTCTCCGTGCGCGCTGCAGACCCTAACGTGATTGCCATGCACTACTATGGCGTGGATATCACCTGGGGTACCGTGTTCCGTAAGGTGGACGCCACCGCCCGCGCTCTGCAGGTGCTTGGCATCAAGCAGGGGGACCAGATCCCCGTGTTCCTGCGTTCTGTGCCGGAATTCATTTATCTGCTGCTGGCAGCCGAGCGCATCGGAGCTTCGCTGCTGTGCCGTGACAACACCCTGGAAGAAAACATTGAAGCTGTTCAGAAAGCCAATGCCAAGGTGATTTTTGTTCACGACTTCTTCTCCAAGGCCGAAATCGAAGCCTACCGTGAGCAGACCAACGTGAATACCTATGTTATCGTTCCCGCTCTGGAAAGCGGCGACCGCGCCGCTATGCCGGTTTACCTGCAGCATTCCCTGGATGCCCTGTATCCGGATGTTCCCGCCCGTGGCTCTGATACCATGATGTGGGCTGATTTCTGTAACATGGGCCAGCGTTTTCGCGGCTTTGTGCCCGCTCCTGTCAACATTGACCGCCCGCTGCTGCGCGCCTACACCAGCGGTTCCACCGGCCCTTCCAAGCAGGTCATCCATTCTGCACACAGCATCATCGGCGTGCTGGCCCAGATGAACTTTTATGGCTCTTCGGATAAATTCCGCCCCACCTGGCTGCTGACCATCCTGCCCCCGGCTCTGATCGCTGTTGTGGTTTCCATGATGCTGCTGCCCCTGGCCGGCGGTATGCTGCTCATTCTGGATCCGTTTGTGGATGTGTACGATGTTGACCTGGAAATGATGCGCTACCGCCCCAACAACTGGCCCCTGATCCCCATGTTTGTGGAGGTTATCCGCCGCAGCAAGCGTCTTCCGGCTGACTATGATATGTCCCACATGCTGGCCATCGGCGCCGGCTGCGAGGCATTCAACAACAAGCAGCTGCGCAATGTTGAGGAGTTCCTCAAGCAGCATAACTGCAACCTGCGCTTTACTGCCGGCTACGGCAGCAGCGAGGCCGGCTCCAACGCCACTCTGCCCATGGCTCCGTTCCCGGTGCGTGACGGCAACGTTGGTGTGCCGATGATCCACAGCGTCATCAGCATCTTCAAGCC
>OKUZ01000643.1_pt1 | contig 11477 bp, 13 predicted proteins | sample 1606681 | NCBI WGS metagenome assembly OKUZ01 (sample SAMEA3882524, study PRJEB24775) | human gut metagenome | biome: human-associated habitat; feature: intestine environment; material: feces | place: Netherlands | collected 2009/2010 | reverse complement strand
TGGAATATCCCACCGACAGCGCCCGCGACACGGCTGTATGTGCCATTGCTGACGCCCAGCGCAGGTTTGCCGATGTACAGAGCGGTGCTGCGGCTGCTCCGGCTAGCGTTACGATTGGCAGCGTAAGCGAAAGCTACGCCGCCAACACGGCAGCAGCCATTGATGCGACACCCAAGGCACAGGCGGCAGAATACTATCGCATTCTGTGCTTGTATGCTGATGTGTACAGGGGGTGCAACTGATGCGGTATGAGGGAGCGCTTCGTTCGCCGATCTATGACCTGTGCCGCCAGACCGTTACCGTGTACCATGCGTGTTATAATCCCTTCCGGGTGACGCGCTGCGTAATTCATGGCGCGTACTTTGAGCGTAAAACCGTGCAGACCGTTGATAAAAGTGGGGGCAAATCCTGCGACGAATTTTTGCTGGTAATTCCCAACAAAAACGCGCGGAGGGCTGCCCCCGCCCTTTTTAACGGCATCCCCGGCGTGTATGTGCTGGAATGCGGGGATCGCATTGTGGAGGGTGTTGGGGAAGAAATCACAACCCGCGAACAGTGGGGCGGCTTCGTCCCGGCCAACCGCCCCGGTGTGGTTACTGTAGACTGGGTGCGGGACATGGGCTGCCGCAATGTTTTGTACCATGTGGAGGCAGGCGGTAAGCAATGAGGGTCACGCTTGATTTTCCCGCCGCAGAAGAGATTTTGCAGGAAGTGGGACTGGATGAACAGGGTGATACGCAAATGTTCCACACCAAGAATGTGCTGCGGCGCATTCAAAAGTATATGCCCTACCGTACAGGCGCGACCGTCAAGCTGACCGTCGCCCAGACCGACCCCAGCGTGCCGGAGATCGTAACCGAAGAGCCGCAGGCAGTCTATTTGTATAACGGCGTGAGCCGCAGCGGGAAACCGCTGAACTATACAAGGACAAAGAATCCCCTTGCCGGAGGGCATTGGGATCGTGCGCTTGTGGCTGCCGAGGGTGATGCGCTGGCTGCCGACTTGGAACGCTATATTGGAAAGAGGTCTGGCGAATGAGTGAACTTGAACAGGTCATTGCATGGCTGCGCACCTATGAGGGGCATGACATCTTAAAAGATTGGCATGTCGACTACACCGACCAAGTGCCCAGCAGCGGCGCGGTCTTCCCGCAGGGGCTGCAGGAAATTGAACGCCGCACCTATATCACGGGCGCGGTCTGCGTCACAAATCAGAGCAACTTCGGACTGTACTTTACTTTTGCCAAAAGTGCAGGCGATGATGAGGGCGCGAAGATCAACGCAGATTGGGTCAACGACTTCCAGCATTGGGTGCAGGAGCAGAGTGCCCACGGCCTTGCTCCGAACTTTGGCGACGCCGAAGAGCCTGTCATCGCCCGCGCCCAGAACGGCGTGCTGTACGAAGCGGAGGCCGAAGGCACGGCGACTTATATGGTCGTGCTGAGCCTGCGCTACACAAAAACCTATGAATCGGAGGATTTTGCATGAAAATCGAACGCAAATACATGGCGCATTATCTGAATGCAACCTTTGCCGCAGATGATGGCACGGCCAGCTATGTGCGGTTGGGCAAAGATTTGGAGGAATACTCCCCGGAATTGTCCGCCAACGTCGAAAAGAAAACAAACATTCTCGGCAACGAGACTGTCAGCATCAACAGCTACCAGAAGCAGGGCGAGGTCAGCCCCTACTACGCCGAGAAAGGCGATCCGCTGTTTGAGAAGCTGCAGAGCATTATCGACAACGATCTGGTTCTGGATGATCTGAAGACCGACATCGTAGAGGTCAAGCTGTGGGATGCCCAGAGTGGCGACGCGTTCCCTGCGGTGCAGGAAGAATGCTACATCGAGGTCAGCAGCTACGGCGGCGACACCACAGGTTATCAGATTCCGTTCAATGTGCATTATACTGGCGTTAAAACCAAGGGCACGTTCAATCCCACCACGAAAACATTTACCGCCGAGGCGTGAAAGGAGCAGTCAACATGGAACTGGTTATTGATCGCGGCGTCAAAAGCTATGACGTGAAAGACGCCGACGGCACACTGCTGGGCGTTATCAAAATCAACCCTGCCGACATCGGCATTTCCGGGCGCTTCGTCTCGGCACGCAATGCCATCGCAGAACTGGCGGAGCAGGCCAAGCAGGACATGACACCTGAAAAGATTCTCGCAATGGATACGACCATCAAGGCCGAACTGAACAAGGTGTTTGGCAGTGATGTGTCCTCGGTTTTCTTTGGCGGACTTTCGGCGCTGGCTCTTGCCGATGACGGTGCTTTTGTCTTTGAAAAAGTGCTGGAAGCTGTTGCCCCTCTGGTAGAGGAGGCGCACAAGGCCGGAATCACTGCCGCCGAAGCGCGGCTTAAAAAGCACACCGCCGCCTATGCCGACTTCAGCAAGGGGCTTGCCCCCGGTCAGCAGGCATGAGTGCGTGGGAATTGCCCACCACCGTCGAGGTGGCCGGGCGCAGCTTTGCGATTCGCTCGGATTTTCGCGCCGTACTGGATGCACTGGCTGCGCTGACTGACCCCGACCTGACACAGCAGGAGCAGTACATTGCCTGCCTGCAAATTCTATATCCCCGCTGGAAAGAGCTGCCCGACGCAAACGCTGCGCTTCGGGCAGCTTTTACTTTTATCAACGAGGGAAAAGAGGATGAGCAGCAGGGCTTCCACCCCCGGCTGGTGGATTGGGAGCAGGACGCCGCTCTGATCGCGCCTGCCGTGGACAAGGTGCTGGGGTATAGCTGCCGCCGATGCGGGTATTTGCACTGGTGGGAATTTCTCGGTGCGTTCCACGGCGTCGGCGACGGCCTGTTTGCGCAGGTGGTGAACATCCGCAACAAGCGGGCACGCGGCAGGAGGCTGGAAAAGTCCGAACAGGAATTTGCCCGCGAGAATGCCGCCATTATCAAAATCCATGCGGCAGAAAGTGCCGAAGATAAGGCTGAAAAAGAAAGGCTGTTGGATCTTCTGGGGAGGTGAAGCTATGGCATCCGTTGTTATCAACACTCGCTTTAACAACCGCAAGGCCGAGGCCGACTTGAAAGAACTGCAGGCCAAAGCCAAAGAAACCGCGCGAGAAATCAATGCGGTGGAAAAGGGCCTCGGCTCGGCTACGACCAAACGGAATAAGCTGCGGGACGATCTGGAAGCTGCCCGCCAGAAAGCTGCAGAAACGGCTGCCGCTCTCGACGAAGTAAACGCTCGACTGGATGCCGGACGCAAATCGAAGTTCGGCGTCACATCCAAGGGCGACGAAACGCTGAGCGACAAGCTGGCCGCAAAGTTGCAGCAGCAGGATACCGCTGTGCAGGCTGCCGCCGATGCCTACCACGCACAGGATGCCGCCGTGCAGGCACTGCAGCAACGGCACGCCGAACTGACTACCCAGCTTGCACAGGAGAAGGATGAGGCGACCCGGCAGGCCGAGGCTGTTGCCAACGCCGCGCAGGCTGCACAAGCGGCGCAGGTGGATGTATCCAATGTGCAGCGTGCAGCGAATGCGATGGATGCCTTCGTCTCAAAGCTGTTCAACGCGGCATCAGTGAGTAAGATTCTGAAAAGGTCATTGTCCGCGATAGGCTCTATCGGCGGCAAGGCTTTTGATTTTGTGAAAAGCAAGGCCCAGAGTGTGCAGGAACGGCTGGCACAGGCTGCGCAGAGCACGGAACACTTCCGCAAGCGACTGGCAGGGCTGGTGTCCGGCGCGTTGGTGTTCAATGTGCTTTCCTCCGGGCTTCGGACGCTGACAAGCTGGATGGGGACGGCACTGCTGTCTTCGTCCGGCCTGCGGGCGGCGCTCGGCAGCTTGCAGGGCGCAGCGGCCACGGCGGCTGCGCCCATCATTCAGATACTTACCCCCGCGCTGACTGCGCTGGCAAATGCGGCGGCGATGGTGTTCAGTTACATTGCGCGGCTGGTGGCGTTCTTTACCGGGCGCACAATCTCCGCCAGCTCCGGAGCAGCCAAGGCTATGAACGGCGAGCAGACAGCATTACCCCAGACTTCGACTTTTCTGCGGAGAATCCGTTCCTTGACAGCATTATGGATGCCATAGAGCAGGGCGACTGGTACAAGGTCGGGCAGCTGATCGGCGAGAAGTTGCGTGACAGTCTGAACGCCATCCCATGGCCGGATATACAGGATAAGGCTGTGCAGTGGGCAACAAACATTGCCGACTGCATCAATGGTTTTATCGAAGTACCGGGCCTGTGGACTGCCATCGGACATACCATTGCACAAGGGCTGAACACAGCGCTGCTCTTTGCGGACACGCTGATGCAGCGCATCCACTGGGACAGTCTGGGCGCGGGCATTGCAGAGGGACTGACAACTGCCGTAACTGAACTGCGCTGGGACACGCTGGGGCGTGTGCTGACGGATGGGATGCGTGCGGCCATTCTGACGCTGTACAACTTTGTGCTGCATTACAGCGGCTGGACGGATTTAGGCAATGGCATTGCAACATGCATCAATTCTGCCATCTCCAATATTCCGTGGCTGGAAGCTGGACTGGGTGCGGGCGGCTTTGCCATCGGCCTGCTGAACGCGCTGATCGCGGCGGTGCAGGGCACAAACTGGAATGACCTCGGACACAATATCGTGACGATGATTGCCGCGATTGACTGGCCGGGGCTGTTCTCTGCGTTGAGCACGCTGGCATTGGATGTGCTGCAGGCCATCAACACGATTCTCGGTCAAGTTGACTGGGACGCTGTCGGCAGCAAAATCATGGAGTGCTTGCAGGCGGTAGACTGGGTCGGTATTCTGGCGCAGGTTGCCGAACTCATTTCCAACTGCTGGCCGCTTCTTATGGCGGCGCTGGCCGTGAGCCTGCTGCCTGTGATTGGCGCGTTTATTCTTGACACGGTGCTTCCTGCTATTTTGAGCGGCCTCGGCTCGCTGATCGTCGCGGTCATCTCGGCCATCGGTGCATGGCCTGTTCTGCTGCTGGCGGTGCTGGCCTCTATCGCGGCGGTCATCATCAATTATCTTGTGACCCACTGGGACGAAATCAAACAGAACTTTTCACAGACACTTGCCGATCTGGCACAGGCGCTGAACACTGCCGGAGAGAATCTGCAGCACATCTGGGATACTCTGTGGCTGACGATAAAGCTGCTCGGCCTGCAAATCTGGGAGAGCATCACCACAGGCTGGAGCAATTTCTGGAAAGGAATTGACCTCGCCTTACGCATGGCAGGCGCGGCGCTGCAAGCAGCGTGGTCGGCCTGCTGGCTGATTATCAAGCTGGCGGCCATGCAGATTTGGGAGGACGTCACCACCGCATGGAGCAATTTCTGGAAGGGTCTTTCCCTGCTGCTGTCGATGGCAGGGGCGGCGCTGAACGCTGTCTGGACTGCCGCGTGGTCGGCGCTGGCTGATACGGTATCCTCTATCTGGGACGGCATTACCTCTGTGGTGCGCGGCGCGGTCAACGGCATCATCCGCATTATAAACGGCATGATTTCGGCGATTGTTGGCGGCATGAACGCTGTCATCGGTCTGCTGAACGGCTTCAGCTTTGATGTGCCCGAATTTGCACAGGATGCACTGGGCACGGCTAAGATTGGCTTCAACATCGACCCCATCACCGCACCGCAAATTCCCTATCTGGCACAGGGCGCAGTCATTCCGGCAAACCACGAATTTCTTGCTGTGCTGGGCGACCAGACGAACGGCACGAACGTGGAAGCACCGCTGGCAACCATTCAGCAGGCCCTCGCAGAGGTTATGGAAGCCTACACAGGGCAGCAGGACATCACGATCCGCTTCGCCGGAGACCTCGCCCAACTGGCCCGGGTGCTCAAGCCCTATATCGACAAAGAGGAGAACCGGCGAGGAGCCAAGCTGGTCACAGGAGGTGTGTACTGATGTTGATTATTGATGGCGAGAAATTCAAAGTCGATGCCCTCAGCTGCAAGCGCACTGCTGACTTTCTGGACAAGCACGCCAAGCGCACCGAGAACGGAGACCTCAAGCGCGAGCTGATCGGCGTGTATTTCAACTACAAGCTGACCATTGCGCCGGGCATCGACCGCGCGGAGTATTCCCGGTTTTGGGACAAGATCACCGAGCCGGAGGAGTTCCACACGGTCACGGTCCCGGGCACGGACGGAGACTATACCTTTACGGCGTATTTCTCCAATATCGGAGATGAACTGCTCCTGCAGCGAGGAAAAGCCAATTACTGGAAAGGGCTGACGATCAACTTCATCGCCAAGACCCCCGCCAGATTTTAAGGAGGGTCAGCCCCGATGAGAACCAATACGCGCGTGGAGTTCGGCCTTTACGATGTCACCGCCAGAGGCGACAGCGCCCCGAGCTGCACGACCGCAAAGCCTTTTTGCAATCTGGGCCGTGACCTGTTGCTGGAAAGCGTACCGAGCCAAAACAAATACGGCACACTGGAAAGCGAGCAGTGGCTCATGGATGGCAGCTTTTCCTTCTTCCCGGAGGTGCCCGAGCAGTATTTCTGGGGGCTTTGGAGCACCACGCAGAGCGACAAGAGCGGCGTGTTTTCTGACCCGCCTGTGTTGGACATCACCTTCACGCAAGACCACAGCAGCAGCGGCCTCACGCTGCATTTTTACAGCCCGACAGAGGACTGGGCCAGCCGCATCAAAATCCAGTGGTTCAGCCAAGACGGAGGGCTTATCTCTACAGCGCTTTTTTACCCGGACGCGGTCGATTATTACTGCGCCAAGAAAGTAGAGAATTACCGCCGCATTCGCATTCATTTTCTTGAGACAAACCGCCCTAGGCGATACCTCAAGCTGGCGGGCATCGATTACGGTGTCTACCTGCATTTCAGCGGACACGAGATCGTGGGCGCCCATGTTTTGGAGGAATGCGACCCCCTCAGCTCCGAAATCAGCATCAACACGCTGAATGTATCGCTATACAACAAAGAGGGCCGCTTTTCCATCTTAAATCCCGAAGGATATTTTGATGTTCTGCAGCACAAGCAGAAATTCACGGTCTGGGAGGATGTCAAGCAGGACGCACGCAGCACAGGCAGCGTGAGTTATTGCATGGGCACATTTTATCTCTCCGACTGGAGCAACAGCGGCGACACGCTAGCGGACTTTTCGGCAGTCGATGCCATAGGCCTGCTGGATGGTGCACCGTTCGATGGGGGCATCTACGACACCACCGCAGCAGAGCTCGCAGAGGCGATCCTGACAGGGTACAGCTACACCTTAGACGAGAGTCTGGCCGCAGAGCGAGTGCAGGGGTACATCGCCGCAGGGACGCGCAGAGAGGCCTTGCAGCAGCTCGCATTTGCCATAGGCGCTGTGGTCGATTGCAGCCGAGGCGAGCTTATACGCATCGCCCCTGCGCCGTCCAAGGCCAGCGGCATGATTACCTACGACCGCAAGCTGCAGGACGGTAGCAAGGTGACGCTCAATCCGCTGATTACCGCTGTGGCAGTGACCGCTCACCGATACCTGCCGGGAGAATCTACCGAGGAACTGTACCGAGACACCCTAGACCCGGGCATCTACCGGGTGACCTTCAACGCCCCGGCAGTCGTGGACAGCCTGACCGTCACGGGCGCAGAACTCACCGAGAGCGGCGTCAACCTCTGCACCTTGACGGTCGCCAAGGCGGGCGAGGTCTGTGTCGCAGGCCGCAAATACACCGACAGCACGGTCGTCCTGAGGCGCACAGCGGCGAACCTGCCGCCCAATGCGCAGGACAATGAGCTGACCGTGATAGATGCCACGCTGGTAGGCCCGAGCCGCGCAGAGGCCGTGGCCGTGCGGGTGCTGGAGCATTACGCGCAGCGATACGAGCAGAACTTCTCCATGGTCGCCGGTGATGAAAAGCTGGCCGACAGGCTCATCATTCAGAGCTTCGGCGGCGAGATGGTGCGAGGGGTGCTCACAAAGCTGGAATTTGATTTGACCGGTGGCTTTTTGGCAGACGCCAAGGTCATCGGGCGCAGACTTACCAGCAACGCAGCCGCCTACGCTGGCGAAATCCACGCCGGAGAAAGGAGCCTGATCTGATGTGGCAGCAGCCAATCTACGACCGCACCAAAGCGGATGTGTCCGCAGGCGCGGATAAGTGCTATATCAACGCGGCACTGCTGAACCGGATAGAGGGCAACTCCGCTTATCTGGCAGAACTGCTGGGGCCTAAAATCCAGACCAAGACATGGACCCCAACCGACCTGCTGACGCGCAGCGAGATGGAGCGCATCCTGCAAAACATCCAGACTCTGCGCGATGCCTACCATACCCTGCCGGGAACACCGACCTTGCCCGAGACGCCCAGCACCCTGTACAGCGACATCAATACGATGGAACAGGTGCAGTGGAGCATGTACGAGCTTTGGCGCAGAAACGCACAACGCAGCTACACCGGCGAAATCTGCGCCGGACAGACGATTGGAGTGATCTGATGTACGAACGAAAAGTATGGGTCAATCGCCAGAGCGAACACCCCTCTCGGCGCAAGCTGACCCCGACCGGCAACGATGGCGAGTACGATGTTTCCCGCTCCGAGGGCATCATCATGGAAGATGGCGATGCCTTCGATGCCGACACGATGAACGATCTGGAACGCCGTGTGGCGGCAGGATTCACCGAGCTGGACCCCACGGGCGCAGGCGGCGGTGAGGTGACCGTGCAGCCATACACCTGCGAGAAAAAGAACGGTGTATATGCGCTGGTCGGCAACGGCGCAGTAGGCCGTTGCAAGATTCCCGCGTCTTGGGCAGCAGGCGACAGCTTCACGGTCAATGGCGCAGTGGTTCCGGCCTATTGTGGCGCAGACGCAGTGGACGGAGACACCATCGTCAAGGGCAGATGGGTGCTGTTTTTCTACGACGGGACGCAGCTAAATTTTAACGGCGGCGGTGGCCTCAGCACCACGAAGCTGGCACTCGCCACCGCCACCGAGGACAATGTGCTGGCAGGGAATAAGTTCTACGCGGGCGGCAAGACCATCAAAGAGGGCACGCTCACGCTGACAGGCAATGTCACCGCAGACAAGATGCTGGAGGGGAGCAGCGGCTATGCCGATGACGCACACAGCATCGTGGCGGGCCGCATGCCGAACCGAGGCAGCTGGGGGGCAACGCTCTCCCCCGGCGGCGTGGCGACCATCCCCTCCGGATTCCACGACGGGAGCGGGCGCGTTACCGCAAGGCCTCTGCGATTTTTAGATCTTGGCGTTGGGCAGAACTTTAATGTCGCAGCAGTCTTTTCGGATTACCGAAATCTGACGGTTGACAATTTTGTCGTGTACAGCGTCAGCATGGCGCACACAGGCAACTCGGCGTGGCACCACATCGAGCGCATGAATAAAAGCTATAACGCCGCAACAGGACAATTTAATTGCTCTGTGGTGCTTGGCGAGTATTCCGATGCCATGGGTGGGCCGACAAACTACGCATACGCAAGTGTGGGTGTTAAAATCGTGTATTAAAGGAGAGGTGAAACCATGGCAGAACCAATCGTAATCAATGCTGAGACGCGAGAAATCGCAGTTCCCGAGACAGAACGCGCATTCGGTGTGGCCGGTGAGCGCAAGGTCGAGGTCAAGCACATCCGCATCGAGGGACGCACCGTAGATGGCACCGACCTCACGCAGGGCTTTTCTTGGAAAGTCAGCTGCGAGAACGCAGGCAAAGAGCTCTGCGCCGACCTGATTGACGGTATTGTTGCCGATGCAGGCAATATCGAATTTGACTGGATTGTAGGCGCGGCACCGATGGCGTACAAGGGCACGATGCACTTTGCTGTCTGCGCTGTGCGCGTGGACGCAGCTGGCAATATCCTGCAGGAATGGCACAGCAAACTGGGCGCGGGCATTGTTGCCAATGGCATCGAGGCCACCGTTCAGAATATCGGCGGGCAAGACCTGCTGGCGCACATCCAGTCCATCACGGCAGCCGCGCAGAGAGACGCCGCCGCTGCCGCCAAGAACGCCGAGGACGCAGCCAACAGCGCAGAGGCAGCCGCCGACAGTGCCGCAGAGGCGCTGAACAGCAAAAAGGCTGCCGCTGAGAGCGCCGAGAACGCGGCTGAGAACGCCAAAGCCGCTGGCGATGCGGCAACTAAGGTTATCGAGGAGGGCGTAGCCGAGAAATTAACGGAGATGCAAAACATCCAGAAGGACGTCTCGACCAAAGCCCAGACAGCCGAAACGGCGGCAAAAAATGCGGGCACCGCCAAAACTGCGGCGCAAAACGCGCAGAATGCTGCCGAGAAGAGCGCGGGCAACGCAGCCAACAGCGAATCGGCGGCCAAGACCTCTGCGGAGCAGGCTGCCGCCGCCCGCGATACGGCGCAGGAACTGGCTGGCCGCGTGACAGTGGACGACACGCTGAGCGATGCCAGCGCCAGCCCTGTCCAGAATAAGGTGATCTTCGCGGCACTTGCCAAAAAGCAGGATGTGCAGCGCGTCACTTTCGTAATCAACGACACTGACGGCGGCTTGGATGCCGTCGTGGCCGACTAATTTAAACACCGTTTAAAGGAGTTTTTATCATGGCAGAAACTGTTAATCTTCCCCGCGACAGCACGCTGCGGGAACTCGTGGCCGTGCAGAAAGCCAGCATCATTGCCAGCGGAAACACGGCGGCCATTGACCGCCTTTATGGCAGCCTTGTTCGCGCGGCCAAAAGCGTTGAGGAAGTCAACACACTCTTCGTGGACTGGTGGAACATCTGCTGGAAGGAGGGCGTGACGACGCGCAATGAACTGTGCGAGCGCTGGTTCGGCACGGTGCTGGACGACAACCGCGTGCATGGCACGAAAGAACCTCTGTTTGCTACCAGTCAGAGCGCCATCGGCGAGGCAACCGATGACAGCGTCGGACTTGTCTGCACGCCCAGCACCGAGGCTGCGGCCAACCGTGACGACTTCGCCAAACTGCCGCAGTTCTGGGCACTGGAAGTCGCCGCCGAGAAAAATGCGGACGGCACGCACACGATCTATGCTGTCGAGTTCATCGATAGCTATGACGATGTGCGCCGGAGCAAGCACCTGTGCTGGGTGCTGCAGAAGAACACCTACACGAAAGAATGGGATGAGGGCGGTTACCGCTATTTCAAAATGCGCTGCCATCCCAGTACCGGGTATGAAACATGGCCGCAGGGCACGGATAAAAACGGCACTGTCTACGGCTACATTGCAAACCCGAAATATGCTGCTGGGTTTGACAGTGAGGGCCTCATCGGCTGCGGCAGTGGCCGCCCGCCCATCAACTATTCCAGCCACAGCGACAATGTGGGTCTGTGGCGCAAGCGCGGCGCACAGTATGCGGGCGCATCCGGCAGACTGCTCAAATGGCAACTTGCCATGATCCGGCTGAAATACGCCCGCAAGGGCAACAGCGGTACGATTGAGGGCTGCACCGGGTACAATTATCAGTATACTGCGGCTGCCGGAGAATCCGGCGTGAAGCGTGTCCTGCTGACGGCAGCGCAGGCGGCCAACCTGTTTGTCGGGTCGAGCGTCA
>OKUZ01000641.1_pt1 | contig 11534 bp, 10 predicted proteins | sample 1606681 | NCBI WGS metagenome assembly OKUZ01 (sample SAMEA3882524, study PRJEB24775) | human gut metagenome | biome: human-associated habitat; feature: intestine environment; material: feces | place: Netherlands | collected 2009/2010 | reverse complement strand
GTGGACTGTACAGTCGCCTATAGTAGACTGTATAGTCTATTCCAATCGTCTGTACAGTCCACTGCCGGAGTCTGTATTAGGTGGCTGGAAGAAAAAGCTTAATGTAACAGAAGAAAATGCTTAGATGGCGGGTTATAACATCTTGGTAATTATAGTGTTGGTATAAACATGAAAGTAGTATAAATGGGTTGCCTCAATCATGAAGCTCACGGTGGCGCGTTATATAGAAACAGGAGGTGCTGAAGTAATTTCTGATATATTTTAACTGTGCCAGTACAGGATATAATTTTCGTGGCCGCAGATGGAACTTTTGTTGGTAGTGTGGGTTGATGAACCATAATTGTCTGTCGGTTATTTCGTATCCATACTTTTCAGCAAGTTGTTCAAAGGTGTCTATGGTCATGCGGCAGCGTTTGATGTCTGATAATTCTTCAATACATGATGGTGTTTCATGGAAACATCTGAGCAGAAACCGATAGAGTATACCGGGACATAAATGAATGAAAGGGAGAGAGGAGACGAACCGGTTGTGGCAAATTTGCTGATGTCCGCCAAATGGCATTTGCCAAGACGGGAATCCCCAGAATATGATGCCTCCCTTAGCTAGAAGAGGAGAGAGGCAACGGAAGAATTCTTCTTTGTTACTGATGTGTTCAATAACATCGTGTATCAGGATGAGCTGGTAACGGGAAGCTGAGGAAAAGTTGAAGAAATCCGTTGTGGTGAATTCTCCTTTGTAGCCGGAGGCGGCGAAGAAGGTTTCTGCCTGGTGTATGCGACTGGCTGCACGGTCTATTCCTGTTACCTTGCAGCCTAGTTCGGCAAAGGGAAGCAGGTTGCCTCCTTCTCCGCAACCTATTTCCAGTATGTGGGTGGAAGGGCTGAGGGAGATAAATTGTTTCACATAGTCTATATAGAAACTACGGGACGTATTCGCCAGCTCGTTAAAATAACATTGTCTGTCTTTATGTCTTTTTTGCATGATTGTTTTTTTATCTTATAGATACAAGGATGGACAAAAGACTGCATGAAGTTTCCTTAATAATTCCAGCGCACCCCCAATTGCAGGTTGAAATGGAGCGGGTGTTTGTCACGTATGGTGTTTTTAAAGCTGCCGTCCTTGAAATAAAAAGCTGCTCCGGGCTCTATGAAAGCACCTAGGGTGGGATTTATATTATATTGTATTCCCAATGCGGCGTGTATGGAGAATTGGAACGGTTTTATTTTCAGATTCTCTGTACTGGAATAGATTTTCTCTTTCTGAACGATGAAATCTTGTTCCAGTTTACCCGAAACGGATTTGTCTATTGTGCCTCCTCCTGTGGCATAAAAGGAAAAGGTGCGGGTGGTATAAAGCCGGCGGTCTAATTTCACGGACAAGCCTATGTAGTGGAGCTTTTGTCGTTTAACCCACTTGGAATCTTCTCCTATGGAACTCTCGGACGACAGATAGGTGTATTGCAGTCCCGCGCTGACCCCCCAGTGCCTGCTTATAGATTTACGGAGCGAAAGCTCAATGCTGACGGGGAGATTATAATGGGTATATTCTGTCATGGGCCGTCCCGTGTTGTCATTTGCTATTTGTAGTAGAGCTTCGTAAGCTTGTGCATCGGGAAAGTCCGATGGATATTCCTGCAAATAGTCTTTGAAGTCACTCCAATACATAATTTCATCCTTATGAGAACTCCCTATGTCTCCCCGGGAAAAAGTTTTGTTTATGAAGCCGGTACTTGCTCCGTTATTGCCGGCAGATATGGCAAGTGCCAAAGTATATCCGGAACGCTTATACGGTAATGCAAAGTGCTTGTGTCCGGAAGGGCGCTTGTGTACAGATTCTGTATTCCGGATTGTATCTTGTACCGGGGGCATACATTCTGTTTCTATATTATTTGCCGTATCGGTGTGGATACTTGTTTGGATTGGCGGCCTTGTCAAGGAAGCTGTCTTTGATTTGGTCCTGTCCTGTAACAGTTTGTTTTCAGGCATAATGGAAGGGCTGCCTGTAATGCTTCTTGGCTGGCATGCCGGTAAGGATACAACAGGTGAGGCTGCTTCATGTTTTTCTGTCTGTAAAAAATAAAAAGTAGTGGCAAAAGGTATGAATATCAAGAAGAAAACGGCTGCTATACGCATCGTTTTCATCCTTCTTCTCTTATGTAGATAGGGAGTGAAAAATTCCGTTTGAAAATGATTCCAATCATTTTCTGGGAGTGGCTTTTCGTATTCGTTAACCCGTTGTTTCAAGTGGTCTATCCACGGTTCTTCTTCCTGTTTCATAATGATTGTCGAGTTAAGTATTCTTTAATTTTCTGAGCAAGTATACATTTGGCGCGGTACAGTTGTGAGGAGGATGAATGTTCGTTAATGCCTAATGTCTTCGCAATCTCCTTATGAGGCATTTCCTCGAATACGGCCAAGTTCAGTATGGTGCGATAGCCTGTCGGTAATTCAGCTATGAATTTCATCAGGGTTTCAATAGGAATTGAAATCATATCTTCTTCGTCCACAGGTTGCATGTTTTCTTCCAGGTCATCTACAGAAAGGAAAGAGCTGTTTTTCTGTTTGCGGAGATGGTGCAAGGAGGTGGTTACCATGATACGGGTGATCCAGGATCTGAATCCATGCAGGTCGGTGGCATGTAGCTGGCCGATGGCGGAAAATACTTTGACGAATCCATCGTGCATGACGTCCAGTGCCGAATCTTCGCCTACATAGCGATAGCACACTCCATACATTTGGCGGGAGAAGAGCCTGTATATGGTTTCCAAAGCTTCCCGCTTTCCGGCTTTACATCCCTCTATTAGTTCTGTGTCATTCATTCTTCTTTTGTCATGTTATTATATGAAGATACAGGAGAGGGTAAAAGACTGCATGGAAACAGAAGTTTTTCTGAAAATAAATGTAAAAAGAAGATAATTGTCTGCATTTGTTAGGTTAAAACAAAACAGATGAAAAATATGAGAATACAACTTTATGCAACACTGGCTTGCTTTCTTTTAACTTTGGTCACAACTTACGGGCAGGGCTGAAAACCTTATGTGGAAGCAGGGATGAATGATTGTATGGCGAACGTTTCATTGTTTATAATCCGTACTGCATATGGTCCGGAAGCGGAAAAGATAAATCTGCTTGCAGGATTGTTGCAGAAGGCAGGATTACAAGGCGAGATTAAGGTTGCCTGTGGAGTGGAAGCACTAGGTTGTTTGTTTGGGCTTAAGCACTATCAGTCAGTTATTTCTGGATTTTCCTATCATAGCGGGGCAGACAGGAATATCAGCCTGTCAATACGCTGGATGGTAAAAAGATGGTTTTGAAAGAGAGGAAGCGACAGGGTAAAAATTGGTTGAAATGGTTGAAAAGTTGGTCATCCTTTGAAAAAGGGAAGGCCGGCTTTTCTTATTTTCCATCGGAGGATTTACATTTGTGGTATTTAAAACCTATAAAATGAATGATATGAAAGGAAAACAGGGTCTGGTTTGTATGGGCTTGTTGCTGGTGCTCTCTTCTTGTTCTTGTCACACCGGTAAGCAAATCACAGCTTCTGGATTACAGCGGAAGGATTTTCAAACAGAAGTGAATGGGCAGCATACCGATTTATTTACATTGAGCAACAAGCAGGGAATGGAGGTCTGTATCACAAACTATGGGGCACGGGTGGTTTCTATCCTTGTCCCCGACAGAAATGGAAAACGGGAGGATGTGGTGTGCGGATTTTCCACGATTACTGAATATATGGAGCAACGGCAGAATTTTGGTTCTACGGTGGGGCGTTATATAGGACGTATTCTGAATGCGCGTTTCACGCTGGATGGAGTAGAGTATAAGCTGGTCCCTAACAATGGGAAGTCCGGGCATATATCACATGGAGGGAATCCCGGCTTTGCCGATAGAATATGGAAAGTGGAGCAGGCAGATACACATAGGGTCTGTCTGTCTTATCTTTCTCCTGATGGAGAAAATGGTTTCCCCGGAAACCTGAAAGTGACGTTGGTCTATAGTCTTGGTGAGGATGATAATGCGTTGGATTTGACATACGAGGCAACTACGGATGCACCCACGGTACTTAATCTTTCCCATCATTCTTTTTTTAATATTTCGGGAAATTTTACGAAAAGCGTGGAGGACCAGCAACTTTGGGTAGACGCAGATCGTTTTACTCCATACGATGATAAGAAATGTGTTACAGGAGAATATCTTCCGGTGGCCGGTACTCCCCTTGATTTTCGTATGCCGCATACTATCGGAGAATGTATAGATGCGGATCATCCCCAATTGAAGGTGGTAAACGGATATGATCATACTTGGGAATTGAATACGAAAGGAGATGATACAAGGCCGGCTGCCTGGGTGTATGATCCAGCAAGCGGGCGTAAGATGGAGATCTTCACCACCGAGCCGGGAATGCAAATTTATACCGGTAATGGACTGAAAGGAAAAATGACAGGTAAAGGGGGGATAGCTTATCCTTTCCGTTCGGCGGTATGTTTCGAAACGATGCATTTTCAAGATAGCCCCAACCAGCCCGGATTTCCTAGTACTGTACTCCGTCCGGGAGAGGTCTTTCGTAGTCATACGGTTTATAAGTTTGAATAATTGGTGCATCCGTCAACTGGCTGATGTGCCAATTAGCGGTGCTATATATGCCCATACGGTTATTGGTATATTGGTAAATTGACATGTCAGCAAATTTTTTTTTTCATTTTGATGTAACGTTTCCCTACCTCTATGTGTCATACTGGTGAACATGGAACAAAATAGATTTGAAATAGAGGCAAAACGAATGCGGCCGGCTTTGTTAAGAATGGCTATCCGTTATTTGGAAAACTCCGACGAGGCAGAAGATGCAGTGCAAGATGCACTGTTGAAACTTTGGTTTCTTCGTGACCGTCTGGACCAATACCGCAGCGTGGATGCATTGGCTATTGTTATAACCAAGCATTTGTGCATCAACCGTCTGCGAGGCACTCGGATAGAGAAAGTCGATTTGGAGCAGGGCATCAGCATTGGTGGAGGTGAAAATCCTGAAATGAAACTGGTAGAGGAAGAGAATATGCAGGAGATACTGGAAGTAATAGGTACTTTGCCTGACTTGCAACAGTCTATTCTCCGCATGAAGCACCTGGAAGGTTTCGAAGTAGAGGAGATAGCCCGTCTCACAGGAAGTACGCCGGTGGCGGTACGAACCAATTTGTCGAGAGCTAGAAAAAGAGTAAAAGAACAATTTATGATACACAGTAAGGTATGGAATTAGATAAGAGGAATATAGAAGAATACATTAACCGTTTCCTGGAAGGGGAGACCACGAATGCCGAGGAGCAGGCTATTTATCGCTTCTTCCATACAGGGGATGTACCTTCTCATCTGATGGGATATGCTCCGATGTTTGCCTGGTATGAGGGAGGTATGCAGGGAGAACCGGGTATGTCGCAGCCAGACGGTCAGGAGGAGGTTGCCGGAGGGAAGAGATCGGAAAAGATACCGGTGGTTGGAAAAGAAGGCTTTTATCAGCGTATTCCGGTAGCTGTCTGGAGTGCCGGTATAGCGGCAATGATGGTCATTGCGCTGGGGTTAGGCTTGATTTTCTATTCGGAGGACCAAGCAGGCGGAAGTGGTGAATGGTCGTGCTACGAAGGTAGTTATGTGGAAGTGGGAGGCAAGCGAATTTCGGATGTGAAACAGATTATGCCTTGTATTATTGAAACACTGGAAGAGGCGGAACGGGTGGAGAAACTGGCTCAGGAGCGTGTGGAGGAAATTTGTCGTTCCGAGAAAGAGATAGAAGAAAAGGAATTATTGGTAAGCGAATAAAAAACATAAAAAAATAAGATATGAAAACAAGATTTATTTTAGGAAGTGCATTGGCGGCTGTTTTGCTGATGTGGGGTGGAACAGGTAAGGTTATGGCCCAGAAGAATATTGATAAAATGGCGGCGGAACTGGAAAAACGGGATGATGTGGCTATCAATTCTGTAACGAAACGTGACCCTAAAACCCGCAAAGTGGTGAAGGTGGTGAAAAGTTTCTCGTTAAAGGATGAGAATATAGGTGCAAGGTTGATTGAGGCTTTCGAGAAGGATGAGGAATATGCCGAAACTGCCATCAAGGATATGCCGAAGGGAAGAGGCAAGGCGCAGAAAGCGAATTTTACGTTCATTTATAAGACGGATAATGAGAAACGTACTTACACCCTTAATGTCAAAGAAAGCGGAAGTGTAAGCATGACCGTCATTATCAGTCCGATGAAGGATGGGCAAGAAGTGGGTTCTGTTGTCCTTGACCCGGAATATTGGGATTCGTTCAATGAGCAGATGGCCGAATTAGGGAATAATCTAAGGGATTCCGGTATAGAGGTGCGCCAAATGAGTCGGGAAGAGATGGAGAAGATGCAGGAAACTATCCGCCAGTCATTGAAAGGACTGGATGCTTATGCCATAGCTGAATAGATGATGGCATTATTTTTCACGAACACAAGATAATAAAACACTCTCTTTTGGTTAGATTACAAAAACTTTTTAATTGTCTTGCCTTTCCGGAAGTTGTGAAACTGCCGGAAAGGCTTTGTTTTTTAAGATGAATCTCCATGAAAAATCGAATTGTTTTATATCTTTGCAAGTAATATAAAAAACACACATTAAAGAAGAAAGATGAAAAACGAAATTACCGGAATGAGACTCAGACTGATAGTCATGAACTTCTTGCAGTTTGCCGTATGGGGGGCTTATCTTACTTCCATGGGGACGTATTTGTTTAATATTGGCTTGGGGGCCAAGATAGGTCTGTTTTACGCCATGCAGGGGATTGTTTCCTTGTTTATGCCTGCCATAATGGGAATTATTGCCGACAGGTGGGTGCCTGCTCAAAAATTATATGGTTTCTGTCATTTTATGGCTGCCGTGTTTATGGTGGCGGGTGGTATGGCTATGTGGATGGTGAAGCGGTTAATTTCGGTACTTTGTTTACATTTTATTCTCTTAGTGTAGCTTTTTATATGCCAACATTGGCTTTGACAAATTCGGTAGCCTATACCGCACTGGATAAAGTAAAACTGGACCCTGTCATCGCTTTTCCTCCCATCCGTATTTTCGGAACGATTGGTTTCATCTGCTCCATGTTGCTGACGGATATCTTGGGATTCCAAAATAATTATATGCAGTTTTTTTCTTGTGCTTGCTTTGGAGTGATACTGGCGGTTTATGCGCTTACTTTGCCTGAGTGTCCTGTAAGTCGTGGTGGAGAACAGAAATCGTTGGTAGATGCTATGGGATTACGGGCGTTTACACTGTTCAAACAGAAAAAGATGGCTATTTTCTTTATATTTTCTATGTTGTTGGGGGTTTCTTTACAGATAACCAACGGTTTTGCCAATCCGTTTCTCAGCAGTTTCAAGGGAGTTCCGGAGTATGCCGATACGTTTGGAGTGAATCATGCCAATGCATTGATATCTTTGTCGCAGGTGTCGGAAACATTGTGTATCTTATTAATACCGTTTGTGTTGAAGCATTTCGGAATCAAGCGTGTTATGCTGATAGCCATGTTGGCATGGGTACTTCGTTTCGGATTGTTCGGACTGGGGAATCCTGGGCCGGGTGTCTGGATGTTTGTACTGTCCATGATTGTGTATGGGGTGGCTTTCGACTTCTTCAACATTTCTGGTTCGTTGTTTGTTAACAATGAAACTGATTTATCCATCCGTTCCAGTGCTCAGGGATTGTTCGTGATTATGACAAATGGTATTGGCGCTACGGTGGGAACGTTGGGAGCTCAGGCAGTGGTAAATCGTTTTGTTGATATGAACAGCAGTGCTCCGCAGATGGAGGGATGGAGCATGACATGGTTTGTCTTTGCGGGATATGCCTTGGCGGTTGCGGTATTGTTTGCTGTCATATTCAAGTATAAGCATCGTCCCGGGCAAGTTTGATAAATTATTTTTTGACCGTTTCCGATGTAGACGGGAATGGTGGAAGGAAAGTTAAATTATGGATGAAATAGAATTGAAGGTACATGATATGTCCTCTACATTGCAGCCGGCGGATGCATATGCGTTGGTGTTGGAAGAAGTGAACGGCAACCGTAAGCTGCCTATTATTATCGGTTCGTTGGAGGCGCAGGCTATTAAGGTGGTAATGATGGGCTATAAGATGCCCAGACCATTGACGCACGATCTTTTTCTGACGGTGACCAAAGAGTTGGGGACTGCTTTAAAGAAAGTATTGATATATAAGGTAAAGGATGGAGTCTATTATTCCTATCTGTTTTTGGAAAAGGAAGGTGAGGTATTTAAAATAGACTCACGTACTTCCGATGCGATTGCGTTGGCTATGCGTTGCGGGTGTCCTGTCTATACTACTGATGAGATTATGGAAAGTGAGCAGTTGCATGAAGTTGGGAGTACGGCATTTTCTGTCAATGTAAATACAGTTGATGTGGTGATGCTGAAAGAAGCATTGTCAAAGGCTATAGAAGAAGAGAATTATGAGCAGGCATCCCGTTTGCGTGATGAGATAAAACGACGGGAACAAGAGGAGGAGAATACAATAGCTTGATATATAAATTGAAAAAACAAGAAGAACTATGCATGTTTTTTATACCCCTGATATAGCGAGTAACCTTGAGCTTCCGGAAGAGGAAGCAGGACATTGTTTACGGGTTTTGCGCCTTTCCATAGGCGATGAGATTATGTTGACCGATGGGAAAGGTTGTTTTTACAAAGCTGTAATCAGTGCTGCAAGCGGTAAACGTTGCCAAGTGAAGGTAACGGAAACGATTCCGCAGGAAAAAGGGTGGAACGGTTGGTTGCATATTGCCATGGCTCCCACTAAAAATATGGATCGTACTGAATGGTTTACAGAGAAAGCGACTGAAATAGGCTTTGATGAACTGTCTTTCCTGAACTGCCGTTATTCCGAACGGAAAGTAATCAAGAAGGAACGTATTGAAAAGATTCTGGTATCGGCAGTGAAACAATCGTTGAAGGCGACTATGCCGGTGCTGAATGAAATGACGGACTTTAATAAGTTTGTTTCACGGGATTTTAAAGGGCAGAAGTTCATCGCCCATTGCTATGAAGGGGAAAAACCTTTGTTGAAAGATATATTGCGTTCCGGAGAAGATGCTTTGGTGATGATAGGTCCGGAAGGAGATTTTAGCGAGGAAGAAGTGGCTAAGGCTATAGCGGCGGGTTTTCAGCCTGTCAGTTTGGGAAAGTCCCGTCTTCGCACGGAAACAGCTGCATTGGTAGCCTGTCATACGCTGAATTTATTAAACCAAAAATAAGAATATGAGAAAAGGTATTTGGGGATTTGCACTCGTAGCGATAGTGCTGCTTATGGCTTCTTGTTCGTCTGAAAGTGAGTATGCCAACGCTATTCCTAAGGATGCGGCAATGGTTATGTCATTCGATTTCAAGACGATGGCGGAGAAGAGCGGCATAAACGGTAAGGGAGGAGAAAAGGTTGTGGCCAAACTGACGGACGCATTGAAAAGCGGTTTGGAGGGTGAAGCTTACAAGACTGCCGAGAAGATTATTCAAAATCCGTCTGAATCGGGCTTGTCTTTTACCGATAAGGTGTATATGTTCATCACTCCTCATTCTAATGCTTTTGCTTTATTGGCGAAAGTGGATGATGAAGGTAAAGTGGAAGCTTTGCTGGAGGCATTAAAGAATGAGCAGATATGTACGGAGTTGAAAAGTGAAAGCGGATGTACATGGACACAGATGGGTACGGCGCTGTGCGCTTTTAATAAGGGGACTTTCTTATTGATGGGTAGTAATAAAGGAGATGCCCTCAGTTTGAAAGGAAGTTTGCTTTCATTGATGCGTCAGGATGCTGAAAACAGCTACGTAAAGACTACAGACTTTGGTAAGTTGGCTTCGGCAAAAGGTGAAGTCGTTACAGTGATGAATATGTCGTTCATTCCTAATGATATTACCATGCAGATGCGTATGGGAATGCCCGCCGATTTGAAACTGGAAGATATCAAATATCTGGTTTCCGCCACTTTCGAAAAAGGCAAAATTGTAGTGGACGTGGAAACTTTGATTGAAAACAAGGATTTGATTGCTATGTATGAAAAACAGTCGGCTGCTTCCTCATGTATTAAAGGAGCCTGTTTAGAGTATTTCCCTGCCAATACGTTGGTTTGGGCAGGAGGTAATATCAATGGAAAGGGTATTTATGATTTGCTTTGCGAAAATCCTACCATCAGGCAAGCGTTGGATAATCCGATGTTACCAATAGATATTGAAGGTATATTCTCTTCTATTCATGGAGATGTTGCGGTTGGCTATAATTCCTTGTCGAATAATGACTTGCTGATTTATGCTGATGTAACGAATAAAGACTTTTTGCAGTCCTTCGAAGACCTGAAACCTTTGTTGGCTATGACCGGTGGGCAGATGCAGTTGAACTCTACGGGTAAAGACCAATACGAGTTCCGTATGTATCGCCAAAGCATTTGGTTTGGTGTGAAGGACAATCTGCTTTATATCTCGAACAATGAAAGACTGGCAGATGAGGCAGGCCGCCGTTACGGAGTTTCTTTGCAGAATACTCCTTGGGCCGGACAGGTGACAAAGAACCGTTTCTTTATGGCGTTCAATGCGGCGCAGTTGGTGAAGGATGTTCAGGAGAATCCCCGGTTAAGCCGTATGCTGGGCAGCGATGCCGCCATGTTCAATGCCATCCTGGGACCTTGCGACTATATGGATGTGATGGCTCCCGATTGGAAAAGCGCCCAAATGAATATTGTTATGAAAGATAAAGAGGTCAACGTGCTACAGTTGATTGTACGTGGATTGGAGAATTTATGAACACTATAGAATTACAACAGACCCTCCCTGCCGTTTTTGCAGGGAGGGATTCTATTATATCTGATGTCTGGCATCAGTCGTTGACTCTGAAGCGTGGAGAAGCTTATTTGGTGGAGGCAGCGTCCGGTACAGGAAAATCATCGCTTTGCAGCTACGTATACGGATACCGTAACGACTATCAAGGTATCATCTGTTTTGACGGAAAAAATATCCGTACGCTTTCGGTGCGCGACTGGGTGGAGATTCGGAAATGTTCCATCAGTATGTTGTTTCAGGAATTACGTTTGTTTACAGAACTGACAGCGTGGGAGAATGTGCAGTTGAAGAATTCGCTGACCGGATTTAAATCTAAGAAAGAAATCAAGGCTTGGTTTGAACAGTTCGGCATTGCCGATAAATGGGATACGCCAATAGCTAAAATGTCTTTCGGACAACAGCAGCGTGTTGCGTTGGTCCGCGCCCTTTGCCAACCTTTTGATTTTATTTTTCTGGATGAACCTATCAGCCATCTGGATGAGGAGAATGGACGGATTATGTCCCGGATATTGGTGGAGGAAGCGGATAGACAGGGGGCAGGTATCATTGTGACCTCTATCGGCAAGCATTTGGAGTTGAACTATACAAAAACGTTGAAGCTATGAGGTTGGTCTGGAAATTATTACGTCAGCATATCAGTTTTTCACAATTGGCGGGTTTTTTCTTTGCCAATCTGTGCGGTATGGTC
>OKUZ01000619.1_pt1 | contig 11810 bp, 9 predicted proteins | sample 1606681 | NCBI WGS metagenome assembly OKUZ01 (sample SAMEA3882524, study PRJEB24775) | human gut metagenome | biome: human-associated habitat; feature: intestine environment; material: feces | place: Netherlands | collected 2009/2010 | reverse complement strand
TGTTACCCGATGAGAGTATTTCTTTTATACGATTCGACTTATTTGAGTTATCGAGTTTTTCTTCGTGTTGAAAAATACGGTTGTTAATTCCTTTGCCTATGTAAAAAATTTTGTTATCTCTTGGATCTGCAAGGGCATAAACATAGTAACCCAATTTTTGTTTTACCTTATCGGAAAAGCCATTCATAAGAAACATACCTTTCAGCTTAATTTATTTAATGATACCATAAATGTTAAATACGGTAAAGCGTTGTGTTGTGTACTTGATTTATATAAACACGGTCGGGAAAATTCGGTGTATTGTTTTACACCTGTCTTCCCGACCGCATTTTTTATTATTACCTATTTTAAAAAATCATTCTTCCATTTGCTTGCCGAGGAATGCGGCGGCTGTTTGTGCAAGCTTGATTTCGGCATTTGTCGGGATTTTGGTCTGTTCGCCTGTGAGCATAACTACCGCACCCGAAACATCTCCGGCGGCAATAATCGGATAGATTACCGATGCATAATGTTCAATGCCCTCAATCGGCTGAATATCGCCGAGCGTCTGCTGTGTTGCCGAATAGGTTTTGCGATTTTCCATATATCCCTCAAGTACGGTTGTTACCCTGCGCTCAAGAAATTCACGCTTTGAAACTCCTGCGGCGGCGATTACATGGTCACGGTCTGTTATGATTGTCGGCATTGAGCTGATTTTGGCAAGCACATCTGCGTATTGTGACGCAAACTCCGCAAGCTCTCCGACAGGCGAATATTTTTTAAAAATAACCTCGCCGTCCGTTGCGGTATAAATTTCGAGCGGATCTCCCTCACGAATACGAAGCGTCCGCCTGATTTCTTTCGGTATAACCACTCTGCCGAGATCGTCGATTCTTCTGACGATTCCTGTTGCTTTCATATTTTTTCTCCTTTCAAAACTTAATGGTAGTATTTGTTAGTTCTTTTTGGTTATACACACTTCCTCAACGTTTAGTCCTTTCGTCAGAAGTTTTTCCCTATATCTATTTTTTCATCTAAATTTTTTGCGTCTCCGCTTTTTTAGAGAAAAGCATCGAACGGATTTTTGCTTTCGTTAATCATCAAGCCAGTATATTCTTGTTGCACGAATCCAATTTAAACATTATAATGTATTAAGAATAATGTATCTTGTTTTCATTTTCATAGCCATTTTATTTTTCATCGGTAAATGTTGGCGTTGAGCTTTCCACATTTTCTTTATTTAAAAATTATGAAAGAAGTTCATATTATGGATAGTTATCAATTAGAATTATCTAATCTATATCATCAATTAAAATCCTTAAAGTTGCAAAAATATGAAATAGAGACAAAAATGCAACGGATTTCTCAGCAAATAATTTCTGTAGAGGAAGATCAAGCAGCTTCATATGCCCAGCGGTCATCTACTTGGAACAAACTTTTGTATGACGCCTTATTAGTTTCTCCATTTGTTAAAGCCATGCGCGAAACACTTGGCTTTACGCAAGAGCAATTCTCGCGGAAGTTAGGTTTTTCTGATTATTTTATATTACGTATAGAAAATCGACACTTACTTCCGTCTGTTTCTCAAATGCACCGTATCTTTGACTATTTAGATAATATGCGTTTGGCTCATGATGAATATAGTTGGAACGATTACATTGATGATTCTCTTTGGCTTTATTATGGAGATATTACTCCTAATTACATAAGGACTGACAATTTTGATTCCTCTACAAATATGGTGGAGTTGTATTGTATGTCTTGTCATTCATACGTTCAAACCCCGCTAGCATGTTTTTCAAGGAATCCAAATACCGTCTTGTGCATAAATTGTTGGATTAAATCTCACGAAATTCCTGAACCATATTCAGTTGAGTTATCCGTTGATAACGCTCATGCATTGATTCTACACCAACGATGTGGAAAGATTACTGTAAAGACTCTTAAGGATCTCAAAGAAAATAACTACAAATGTGCATTTTGTAACCGCTTTTAACTATAATTAACATAAAGATTGGCTTAACAGTGATAAGAAAGTAATTCTTATTTTTACTGTTGGCTGACAGATTCGGGTGTGCAGGGCAACCGTAAGGCTGCAAAAGCTGTCTGTTTCCAACAGAAACAGACAGCTTTTAATTTGCGTTGAAAGCATCTTGCTGTTTTCTCTCGAGCGGGGCGGTCTTCCCACGGACCGCCCCGCGAAGCCGTTACGGCTCGATGATGTTGAAGGGGGTGGCTCCGGTGATCGGGAACTGGTTCATATTCTCCATCATCAGCGTCAGCAGCTCTGCGCTGCCCTCGACCTTGACGGCCTTTGCAACCGTTTCCTGATTGTTGGTCAGGATCGCAAAGAGCGCGTTTTTCGGGCAGGTGATGGACACGTCCGCATCATCAGACAATGTATCCGCATAGACCAGCAGCACACCATTCTTCACGCGGAGCATGTGCTGTTCGCCCACGTCAGGCAGGATCACGTTCATGGTGAAGTCGCGGTCAGCCAGCGCCTGCTTGTCCATGACAATGGCCATGTAGTCAAACAGCATGGGTGCGGAGAGAGCTTTGACCATGTCGCCGGTAGACTTGGTGGAGGCGGTAAAATTGGCGTTTCCATGGCGCAGCTCCTGTGCGGCGGTCAGATATTCGTTGCGCCACGGGCCGGACTCCGCCTGATACCCCAGCTGCTCCAGTGCATCGGCGCACAGAAGCCGTGCATCGGTGTTCGTCGGGTCGGCAAAGACGATGGTGTTTGTGACCTCGGCGACCCACTGATATTCACCCTTGTCAAAATCCGCCTTTGCCATTTGCAGGACCTTGTCAACATCCCCCAGGTACTCCACCCATTTTTTTGCACTGTCGCTTGGCATGAGGGGGTTCAGGTTGACAGGGTTGCTGTCATACCATCCCATGAACTTCTGGTAGACCGCCTTGGCGTTGTGGGCGACGGTCCCGTAGTACTGGCGGGTGTACCAGATTTTATTGAGCGCCTCCGGCAGCTCGATCATGTTGGAGATCTCGTCGCTGGTGTAGCCCTGATTGATATAGGTCAGAGTCTGGTCGTTAATGAACTTATACACGGCAGCCGTGTTGACCATGTAGTCGTTCACCACGTTGTTTCCCCAGTGCGGCCAGTTGTGGGACTGGAAGGTGACCTCCGCGTCCTTGCCGTAAAGGGAGATGGCCTCGGTGATATAGCTTGCCCATGCCGCGCCGTCGCGCACCTCCGCGCCGCGCAGCGTGTAGAGATTGTGGAGCGTGCCGGTGCAGTTTTCCGCCATCCAAAGCGCCTTGTACTGGGGCAGCCACGTGTTCATTTCGGCGGGCGCTTCCGTACCCGGCGTGAGCTGGAACTCCAGCTCCACACCGTCGATCGTCAGCTTTTCGCTGGACTGCGTGATTTCATAGCTGGGCGTCATGAACGAGACCGTTCCGGTGGACTGTCCCATGCCGATGCCCTGCGCCAGCTTGCCGGTCACGCCGGGGGTCAGAAGGATGCCATACTGATAATTGCTGCGGCGGCCCATACCCTTACCGGCGTAGACATTTTCCTTCACGGAATGCTCCGTGAAGCCCACAGGTGTGATCACGGGGATCTTGCCGCTGGCGAGCTGATCTTCAATAGAAAGTGTCTCGCCTGCCTTATCCTCTTTCGCCATCACGCCGGCGATGCCGCCAAAATGGTCGGCGTGGGAATGAGAGATGATGACGGCCTTGACCGGGAATTTACCAAGATTCCTTTCGATCAGCTGCATGGCAGCCTGGCTGCACTCCACACTCATCAGCGTGTCAAAGACGATCCAGCCGGTATCGCCCTTGACAACGGTGAGGTTTGCCATGTCATAGCCGCGGACCTGATAGATGCCATCCGTCACTTCAAAAAGACCATAGGCATGGTTGTTCTTCGTGTTCTCCCAGAGGCTGGGATTTACGCTGTCAGGCGCTTTTTCATAATCGTCCAGGAATGCATAGGCTTCCTGACTCCAGAGGATCGTCCCATCCTCGTCCTTTAGTTCCAGTGTTTCCGGCGCGTCGATCAGTCCACGGGTGGCGAATTCATATTCCTGCTTATCATCGAAGTCAAGTTCATCGTAGACGGCGGCATTTGCCTTTGCCGTAAAGTCTGTGGCGGGCTTGACCTCGGCGGTCAGACCCAGGTCTGCCTTTTCCGCGCCCGGCTCTTTGAGCCCATCCTGCGCACAGCCGACGCAGGACAGCAACAATACCGATGTAAGAAGTATTGCTGCAATGCGTTTCATAGCCATTCTTTTTCCATCTCCTTATTGTTCGCGGATAACAGGTGGCTGCCAGCTATCCAGTGCTGTCATATCCGGTACATAGATCCGCATGAACAGATGAAATTCCCCGTCGGAAACAGGCAGCCAGTTAGAGGTGTCTTCCGGTGCATCCTTGGACAGGATAATATCCAATGTGCCGTCCGCATTCAGCTTGAAGTCGGAGCGGTCGTTGATGCAGTAGCGGTCGATGGAATTGTCAATGAGGAAATCATCCTCTCCGTAGGCGGTCACGGACCAGAAGCCGCCCTCCAGCGTGGGAGGAAGGGTTTCAAAGTGGAGCGTATACTTTTTTTCTCCGGTCAGCGCTGCGCCGGTCTCATCCACCGCTGTCTTGGGATAGATTGCCACGTCCACGGTGTTGGCGCCAAGCCCCACCAGCGCTACCATCGCGCGGTAGGTATACTCCGTGCCGAAGTCGCCGATGGGCTTGCCGTAATAGATCCACTGACCGAGTTTCTGCGCATACTTCGCGCCGTCGGCGGCAAGCGTGGCGCGAAGCCCCTGAAGCATCTGCGTCCAGCGCTCGGCAGCTCCTTCGCCCAGGAGAGCGGCGTCGAAGGTCTTACCCGCGCCCACGTTGATGGCGGAGAGTTTCTTCAGCAGTTCCTTATCCGCATCGGCGGGCGGGTTGACCTGCATCAGAGCGTTCGCCGTATTGAAAAACTCTGCTGGCGTCATGGAAAGCACCTTGTTCACGGGAACAAAGTCATTTTCCTCTTTATAAGCTCCCTGCGGTGCGGCATACTCGCCTCCCTGTATATAAGCCGAAAGAGGCAGGAGCTGCATCTGCTCCTGAATAGCATAGACATTGGGCAGGTCCTCGTTCCCGGACAGCACCGTGCGGGTGATCGACCACACCGTTGCGGTGGGCACGTCCACGCGCGTCACACCGTCGGGCAGCTCGCCCTCCCAGCCGGGAAGCGCAATGGCATAAGCACCCGCCTTGTCCAGCACGGCGGCGGTGTTCGTCCACGCATCCAGAAGCTGCACATTGCAGAAGCGATCCGTTTCCGGCAGGACGTAGACCATAGGCTCTGTGCTGATGTCAAGCCATGCCTGCGAATAGACGGTATCGACGTTCGGCGTCACGACGGTGCGGAAAGAGGCGTCCGCCAGCTTTTTTACATGGTTGAACTGATTGATGGGCGCACGGCCAGTCATGGTCCCGTCCGTATTGGTCGATAATGTTTTGGTTGCGTCGGTCAGCACCAGCGGGAACGCATAGATGTATGCTTCGCTGACCGTTTCCCACACGGTTTCAGTATCCAATGTATCCGGCTGCGTTTTTTCGGCAGAGCAGGCGGAAAGAAGCCCACAGGAAAGCAGCGTAAGCAGCGATAGTAGAATTGCAAGTATCTTTTTCATGTTGTCCTCCTATGATTCTTTTCTGTTTTGGTCATCGCCTCGGAACGGTTTGTGCGTATGGATTGACTATGAAGTCGTTTGTGATTTTCTCTTTATGGTAAACTATCGATTATTCCGCCCCTTTCTTTCTGCAAGCCTTGAAAGCTCTTTTTTGACCGCTTCGATTTGTGGGTCAAACAGCGCTCGCTCGGCAAAGATCATATAATTGTTGATGGCAAGGATCGACAGATGAACGAACGGCGCAACCTCTTCGTCGGTGCAGCCGAGGATCTCCGCAATCCTGCCCGTGTAATAAGGGTATCTTGCCGCAAGCCGCACAAGGGAAGGCTTTACCTTTTCTCCGTATTCGCGCGACACACATACGCTGACCAGAAAGCGCATGGTAGGCGACATTTTATCCGCCAGCTCACCGAGATGATCCATCATGCTTTTGATGTCACTAATATCTTCAAACACGATGGCAAACGCAGCTTTTTCAATTCGACTGATCGCTTCCTCGGCGCAGGCAAGAACGATTTCCTCTTTGGTGGAGAAGTAATAGTAGATGCCGCCGTTTTGCAGCTTTGCCGCCCTACAGAGATCCTTTGTGGTGGTAACGGTCAGCCCCTTTTCGACAAAGCAGCCAAGGCAGACGCCTACAAGCTCCTGTCTCTTTTCAGCTTTCTTTTCTTCCCTCAAAACACAATCCCCCCCATTTCTGTGCAATATCCAGTATTTCTTATAATAGCATATCAGGCTTCATAAAATAAATCAAGCGATTGCTTGAATAAGAGCTATAAATTTTTAGGATCACAATGCCTGATCAAACATCACAATAGCCTTTTTCAGCAGCCGCACCTCCGGCAAGCTCTGGATGTACCGAATCGCCGTCCTTGCAAAGACATTGGACTTTACCGTATCCAACTCTGCCAGCCAGACGATCTCCGCTGTGCCGGTTGCAAAGTCAAATCTGATCTCTCCCCATTCGCCGTCGTTGTCTACCTGATATAGGTAGACAGCGGCGGCTATTTTTTGTTCCTTTTGCGGCATTCGGTCTGCTTCAGCGTCACGGCATGGACAAGCCTGCTTTCAAGCAGCTTGTCAAGCGTCCGCCGGTAGAATCGCTCCGCGCCACTGGCGGTTGTACCCTCGAAATCCACCGCCAAGTCCTCAAAGGTAGACTGCGTGGACAAAGGGCTGACACGTCCACAGGTCATGCAGAGGCTTTCGCCGCCGACAGTTGCTCTGATCTGCTGGTTTTCCTTCTTGACATGAACAATGCTCCCTTCGTGATTGACAGTGTTTTTATTTCACTGTCTCTCATAAAGGGAGCATATCAATCAGAAACGGGGGTGATTTTGTAGTTTTTTGACAGCTTTCCTTGAGTCTTACTTTGCAAGTACAACGGAAATTTTGATTTCCTTTTCCGTCTCGCTCAGGTCGAACGCGCCGCCGTCCGCGACACTCACACGCAGCTCATACAGTGTGCCATCGGACAGGGTATCCACGGCAGCGCCTGTCTCATCCGTGATCGACCACAGCTCATTGCCGACCTCTGCCAGCTTTCCGTCTGCACCGTAGGCATAGAGCTTCAGCCCAGCGGTGTCCCCGGAAAGGTTGTTCATCCGGAACGAGACCGTCGTGTTGGGATGAACATTTTCGACCGTCACAGTATTGCGCCAGCTGGCGACCGTGCCGTCACCGCCGTCCTGCTCAAACTGTTCCTGTGTCAGTACGTTCCGCGCGGCCTTATCGAGATCGACCTTGCGGTAGGGCATTTCGGGAAGATACACAAAGCGGTCCTGCAAGCACAGCAGCTCCAGATAGCCCGTCGGGCAGTAGAGCGCGTTGCCGCTGTTTCCGGCATACATACCGATAGCCATGTTATTGTAGCCATATTTGTTGGAGACGTCCATGGTGAATACCGTCTCGCCGGTGGCAAAGTCCAGAATGATGTACTGCCACATGCCGCTTTCCAGATCCTGCACATAGCCGTAGATATAGCCCGTCGCGGTGGAGAGCTTGAGAATCGATGTATCGCTCAGGTCATTTCGAGACCAGATGCTCTTCATCTCATAGCCGGAATCGGTTTTCACGGTGTCCACGCGCTCGACGCCGGGCGCGATCATGCAGTTGCCCTTTGTCAGCCAGTTTGTGTCATAGATGTTGGCATAGCTCTGGATGGAGGAATCGCTGTCGGGATCGGCAAGGCCTGCGCTGCCTGCGCCGAACCAGTTGCAGACAATCGTGCTGACGGTGCCCTCGCTGTCGTCATAGACGATGGCAGAGTTTTCAACCGCCACCTGATAGCCCTCGGGCAGATCATCCAGAACCGGCATGCTTGCAACGATCTCACCGGTCTTCATATCGAGCGCCAGCAGCTTGACGGGATCCGCGTTGTCGGTGAACATCACAAGATCCGGCGTCAGCGACGGGGAGCAGCCGCCGCCCCAGGCAAGACCGCCGCCGGTGGTCTTGTCACCCTCGCCGCTCACCTTTGCGCCTGCACTCTCATACGGCGTGCACCACACAACGTCTACGCCTTCTTCTGCGCGCAGAAGATAGCAGTTCTGGTTGGTCAGGATCACTGCACCGTCTTTGGAGGCGGCGATGCCGGGGGTCAGCTCGTGGACAAAGACAGCCTTGGAAAGGTCTGCCTGCTCTCCGTTTAGGATCGCCTCGATCGCCGAGTGGGCTATGTAGCCGAGCACGCCCTGCTGCTCACGCTCGGGATAGATGCGGAAGCCGCCGGTGGCAAACCAGAGGTTGCCGTCGTAGTCAAAGACCACGGAAAGAAGATTCTGCGTCAGCTCCTTGCCGAGCGCAGCTTCGGCTGCCGCCTTGATGTCAATGTCCAGTACCTTTTCAAACTCCGGCAGGACGTTTCCTGCTTCATCGGTTGCCCGCAGCATCAGCACATGGTTGTTGCTGGTGGGGCAGACGATGCGGTTTTCCGAGTCAAGGAACGTGTAGGAGCTCTGGATGACGTAACCACCGCCGTCGTGCTGCTTCGGAGAGAAATAGCCAAGAGTCTTCGTCTCTTCGGCATTCAGATCGCGGATGGCGATGCCGCCGAGCAGCGGAACGACTGCGTGGCCGTAGCTGTCAAAGTAAATGGCAGGCGAAGCGTTCGCGTTGGTTTTTTCATAGGAAACATTGATCTCCGGATAGATGCCAAGCGGCAGGACTTCATCCGTAGAGTCGGTATTGTAGCCGTCGTGGTGAATGTTGGCGTCGCTCTTTGCCATATAAGGGTTTTCGTCAACACGTTTGGCATTCATGGCCTTTACCGGCAGGGCAGCGCTTACCGCGGAGTCTGTATCCGATGCAGGCATGTCGGAAGACTGCTTCGCGCCGCAGGCCGCCAGTGTCAGGCACAACACACCGGCCAGCAGAAGGGTTGGTACAGAACATTGTAACTTTTTCTTTTTCATTGATATCCTCCACTTTTGTGCTTGTTGTCTCGGTTTGGTTCGATGCCCGTTTATTCAATCCAGGCATTCAGTCCTCGCTGGAATGCTTCCTCGGAAACCGGCTCCAGCAGGAAATAGTCTGCCCGCAGCCGGAAGGCGTGAAGGGAGAAATCCAAGTCGCTGCACCAGATCATCCGGCACGCGGGGCATAAGGAGCGAAGATGTTCCGCTGCATTCAGTCCTGCCACTCCGGAAAGTGCAATGACGGTATTGGTTGGAGCATCTTTCTGCGCCGTTTCAAAAAAGCGTTCCTGGTCGTCATATTGCATGACCTGCGGAAACAGCCCCTTCGCTTCACAAAACCGGGTAATTTGCTCGGCGTAGCGCTGCCGCTCTGCTTCCTGTTCTGCCAGCACGGCAATACGATACACAGATTTCCCTCCTTTCTTCATCCGATTTGGCATTTTGCTTGTGCTCAGTATAAAAAGGCCATTCGGTTTTTTCAAGTGCCGTAGCACGAAAGGGGCAATTTTGGCACGAATTCCGACAGCGGTCCTTTGTCATCCTCGACACGCTGTGATATAATTATCTTGGAATTCAAGCACAAGGAGAGGACCCTGCATGAGAATTGCGATTGTGGATGATCTTGCTGCGGAACGTGCACTGCTGAAAGACCGGCTGGAGCAGCAGCTTCACCGGAGAAATGTGCAGGCGGATATTCTGGAATACGAAAGCGGCGAGACATTTCTGGAAGCGGCAAGGAAAGCGCCCTTTACTGCCGCATTTCTGGATATTTATATGGATGGCATGACGGGCATGGAGGCGGCAAAGAAGCTACGGAAAACCAACACGGACTGCCTGCTGGTTTTTACCACGACCTCGACCGACCATGCGCTGGAGGGCTTTCAGGTACGGGCGCTGCACTATCTGGTCAAGCCCTTTACCGAAGCGGACATCGATGCGCTGACGGACGAGCTGCTTGCCCGCATACCGCAGCCGGACAAATATATGGAGCTAAAGGTGGAGGGAAGCGAGATCCATCTGCGCTATCAGGACATCGTCTACGCAGAACACTTCGCCCACTTGATCTACGTCCATACGACGGTTCAAAAGACGCTTGCCACACGCCAACCCTTCAAGACTTTCATCGCACCACTAAAGGATGACACACGCTTTTTTGTGTGCGGGCGCGGCGTAATCGTGAATCTGGAACACGCGAAGGATCTGGAAGACGCCGCCTTCCGCATGGCGGACGGAAGCCGCGTGTTTGTCAGTCAGGACCTTCTGAAAAGCGCCCGGCAGGCGCTTATGGAGTTCTTGCTTCAAAGGAGGCGGATGGCATAATGGAGCTGCTGCGTCCAATTCTGGAGCTCGGCGTGGTGATTCCCGGCATGCTGCTTGCCTACTTCCCGGCAAAATCCAGCTTAAAGCAGCCGCTGTCAAAGCTTGTTTTGTGGCTTGTTCCACTGCTTGCGCTGCTTTGCGCCGCCGGAGGCGGGGTGTGCTATACGCGCCGCATGCCGACTGTGCCGATGCTTGCAGGCCTAACCTTGCTTGCAGTCGTGATCTACATAAAAACGCTCCGGATTTCGCTTTGGAAATCCGGAACGATTGCGTTGTCCGTCTGTGCGGTATTTGCCTGTATCAACAGCCTTTCAAGAGCGATTAACGCCGCTATGCTGGCCGGTTTGCCGCAGGCGCAGGCTGCGCCGTGGCTCTGCCTGCGATCTGCGATTTGCTATCATGCGATCTGCTGGCTGTTTGCCGCCATCGCCTATTATCCTGCGACGCACAGCGTGCGGAGAATGGTCGAGGATGAAAATTTGGCGCAGACATGGTATGTGTTCTGGGTGCTGCCGCTGGTGTTCATTGCGCTGAATCTGTTTATGATTCCCAAGTATGCGGACACGCTCTATACCGGGCGTGTTTTGCAGGGGTATTTTGTGATCAGTATCACACTTTTGTTTTTGATGCTTTTCTTCAACGCAATCTTCCTTCTGATGGCGATCAGCATCAACCGGAATGTGAGATTGCAGCAGGAGAACCAGCTGCTTTCCATGCAGCAGCAGCGCTACGAAAGCCTGAAAGCTGCCATTGAGGAAGCCCGGCAGGCGCGGCACGATCTGCGCCACCAGCTATGTCAGCTCGCTGCCCTTGCAGAAGAAGGGAATCTTGAAAAGATCAAAGCCTATCTCTCCGGTGCGGTTTCCAGAATTCCAAGTCTTGAAATGCACTTCTGCGAAAACCGGGCGGCAGACAGCGTGGTTGGGTATTACTGCGCACTTGCGAAGCGGGAGCAGATCCCATTTCCCGTGCAGCTCGATCTGCCGGAATGTCTTCCTGTAGACGAGATCGATCTGTGCCTGGTTCTCTCGAATCTGCTGGAAAATGCGCTGGAAGCCAGCCTGCGTACTGCGCCTGCCCGACGCAGAATCGAGCTGACCGCCTGTCTGCATGGAAACAGTCTGGCCCTGATTCAGGTTGAAAACACCTATGACGGAGTCATCCGCGAAAAAGGTGGCGTATTCCAGTCCTCCAAGCGAAAAGGAGACGGCGTCGGACTTCAGTCCGTCCGTCACATCGCAGAAAAATCCGGCGGGGTGAGTACGGTTACCTATCAGGACGGCGTATTCCGCGCAAGGGTCATGCTCCGGGGATAAAGGCGGAGAGAGGGAACGCCGGACGCCGCAAACAGAGTTGGACTCTGGGAGATATCGGAGCAGGCACAGTCCGCTCAGCGGGCGGTGTCGGTCTGCGCAGCCCGGCGGGGCCGCGACGCCTC
>OKUZ01000605.1_pt1 | contig 11989 bp, 6 predicted proteins | sample 1606681 | NCBI WGS metagenome assembly OKUZ01 (sample SAMEA3882524, study PRJEB24775) | human gut metagenome | biome: human-associated habitat; feature: intestine environment; material: feces | place: Netherlands | collected 2009/2010 | reverse complement strand
GGTGCTTAAGCCGTAAGGCGAGAATTGTGCGGTGTTGCCATAGATGTGTTGATCGGAATATTTCAACTCTCTTTTGCGGGGTTCGGGGATGCCTTGATTACGCCAAGGCCCAAATCACTGAATAGCGGCGCGCAGTATTTCCAGCAGCGGGGTGATCATCCCGGCTGCAGCGGGACCGCCAAAGTTCACGATGCCGCGCAGCGGCATGGAATCCAGCATCTGAGCTACGGCTTCGCTGCTGGCAATCTCGCTGCCGCCTGCGTTGCCGCCAGTCAGGGCATTGCCCGCCTGTGCCAGCACCTGCTGGATGATGGCAGCCGTGCGGTCATCCTTGGAAAGCTCGCCGATGGTGGTGTTTTCGTCAATCACGAACGGGCGGCGGCGCGGGGTGCTGAACCGCACGCTGAGCGTTGCGTGGATATCCCGGCTGGAATGGCCCAGCAAAATCTTGTACTCGCCTGGGGCGGCGTACCAGCTGCCCAGCGTTTCGTCATAGTAGCTCAAATCCTGCGCGGTCAGGGTGAACTCTACCTGCTTTTCCTCGCCAGGTTCCAGCTTGACCTTCACGAACTTGCGCAGCTCCTTGGGCGGGCGGCCGGTGGTGCCGGTGCAGTCTGCTACATACAGCTGCACAACTTCCTTGCCGGGCATCATGCCAACATTCTTCACGCTCACCCGTACCCGCACGCTGTCGCCCTCGGCAAACTCGTCCGCCGTCAGCTGGGCATTGCGGTACACAAACCCTGTGTAGGAAAGCCCGTGCCCAAACGGCCACAGCACCGGCATCTTGCGGGCATCGTACCAGCGGTAGCCGACATACACGCCCTCGCGGTATTCCACATGGCGGCCGTCACCGGGGAAGTCGAGATAACACGGGGTATCTTCCAGCCGCAGGGGCCAGGTTTCCGGCAGGCGGCCGCTGGGGTTGGCATCGCCCCACAGCAGGGCGTCCGCCGCAGCGCCAACACCTTCGCCGCCCAGATACATGCACAGCACGGCGTTCACATCGTTAGCCCAGGGGCATTCCACCGGGGAACCGGTGTGCAGCACCACAACAGTGTTTTTCTGCACGGCGGCCACGCGGGCAATCAGGTTGTTTTGGCTTTCCGGCAGGCGCATATGGCTGCGGTCAAAGCCTTCGCTTTCAAAAGATTCCGGCAGGCCCGCAAAGATCACCGCCGCGTCAGCTTCCGCTGCGGCGGAAACCGCGCGCAGGAACTCTTCCTCCTCCCGCTGGTCCAGATCAGCGGGGAAGCCCTCCACATAGCTCACCCGGCGGCCATGGCTTTCGGCCATTTCCAGCGCGCTGTCCACCCTGATGGTGTTGATGTGGCTGGAGCCGCCGCCCTGATAGCGCGGCGTTTTGGCAAAGCCGCCGATGTATACTACCTTGCTGCCCTTTTTCAGCGGCAGCACACCGCGGTTCTGCAAAAGCACGGCGCATTCCTTGGCCAGCTCTGCGGCGATGGTGTGGTCGCCTTTCAGGTCCAGCTCCGGGGCCGGGGTGGCAGCTTCGTCCGCCGCGCGGAACACAATGTTCAAAATGCGGATCACAGCCTTGTTCAGCGCGGCTTCGCTCAAGGTGCCGGCTTTAACGGCAGCCACGATCTTGGCGTCATTGACACCGCCGGAACCGGGCATTTCCAGGTCAAGCCCAGCCGCAACACCTTTTACACGGTCAGCTACAGCGCCCCAGTCGGACATCACAAAGCCCTTAAAGTTCCACTCGGTGCGCAGGATATCGGTCAGCAGCATGCGGTTTTCGCTGGCAAATACATCGTTCACGCGGTTGTAGCTGCACATCACCGTCCAGGGCTGGGATTTCTTGACGGCGGTTTCAAATGCAGGCAGGTAAATTTCGCGCAGCGTACGCTCCGTCATGTCGGACGATGCGCTCATGCGGCGGTACTCCTGGCTGTTGGCGGCAAAATGCTTGATGGAGGTACCAACCCCCTGGCTCTGTACGCCATTGATGTACCCGGCGGCCAGCTCACCGGCCAGCATCGGGTCTTCGGAGTAATATTCAAAGTTGCGGCCGCACAGCGGGCTGCGCTTGATGTTTACGGCAGGCCCCAGCACAACGCCAACGCCGAACGCGCGGGCTTCCCGCCCGATGGCCGCACCCTCCCGGCGGGCCAGGTCGGGGTCAAAGCTGGCGGCAACGGAGCACCCGGCGGGGAAGCAGACCGCCTTGCGGCTGTGGTTGGGGTCGTCCCGTTCCGGGTCCTGGGTGCGCAGGCCGTGCGGGCCGTCCGAGACCATCAGGGTGGGAATGCCCAGGCGTTCCACGGTTTTGGTGTGCCAGAAATCCGCGCCGGAGCAAAGCCCGGCCTTTTCTTCCAGCGTGAGCTGGGCAACCAGTTCGGGAATGTTGTGTTCCATCAAAAAGTCATCCTCCTTTTGTCCACCAGCTGCGGGTGGGGGCAAGGGCAGGTGGCGGTTGTTCGGGCAGTGGAAACGTGCCGGATACACCGTTCCGCCCACGCTGCCTCCGGGGTGTGCCAAAATGGACACACACCCCCATATTTTGTATCATTATACACCACTTTGCACGCGAAAAGATAGCCTTTTTATTAAAAAATGTAAAGTCTGAAAACTTTTTCTGTGCAGGATGTTGGTGCGTCTGGCATTGTATTTCTCCTCTGTTTCGTGTAAAATTTAAAATTAGGATATACAGCGGCAAAAACGTTTTTTTGGCTGTATTCCAGGGAGGAAAAATGAAAAAAGATAAACGGATTTTGGCCCTTGTTTTGGCAGCGGCCATGATGGGTACCACTGCGCTTCCGGTTTGGGCCCAGACCCCGGAAACGGCGGACAGCAGCGTGGTGGAAGTAGAAGGCACGCTGGAAAACATCATAGCTGCCCGTGAAGCACTGGCTGCGCAGCCGGCAACGCTGGCGGAGGATGACAACAACATTCAGGCGGCGCAGACGATCGTGGAGCGCGTGGCCAATGCCGTAAAGAACCATACGGAAACAGCAGAGAAAGTAAATATCAAAGACCTGAACTTGGATAAAGATCTGGTGCTTTCCACCCTGGCTGACCTGAATGCGCGTGTGGAAGGCGGCGAGGCCATCAGCAAATTGTCCTGCTATTATAGCAGAGATACCGGGCTGGCGGTGGCAATCGGCCTTGAATACTGCACGGCGCAGGATGTTGCCGCCATGCAGGTAAAGCTGGACCAGCTGGTGGACCAGGCCAACACCCTGTGCCAGACGGATCTGGAAAAGGTGTTCTATGTGCATGAATGGCTGGTGCAGAACATTGCCTATGACCGGGAACACCTTAGTGATGATGTGCAGGACGACCACAACCTGCGCGGCGCCCTGCTGGAAGGGACTGCCGTCTGTGACGGTTACGCCAAAACGTATGCCCTTACCCTGCGCAAGCTGGGTATCACTGGTGTGCTGGTAACCAGTAAAGATATCGGCCATGCGTGGAACATGGTCGAGCTGGACGGGAACTGGTACCAGGTGGACTGCACCTGGGATGACCCGGTGGACGGTTCGGATCAGCTGGGATATTGCATGCATAAACACCTGCTGTGTACCACAGAGGAGATGAACACCAACCATAACGATGACGGCGATGACAGCGTTGCCTTTGACCTTGAAAACCTTGGCACGCAGAACATCGTGAACCTGGCCACGGACGATACCTATGAAAACACCTGGTGGAAAGACAAAAAGAGTGCAATCTTCCCGTGCGGGGGCGACTGGTACTATGCGTCCGGCGAACGCCTTTTCTGGCGTGATGACCTGGGCGACTGTGATTCCAACCTGGCGCTTGAAGATGATTCGGGTGTGGTTGCCGGCAGTATTGCGCTGGACGGAACGCTGCTGGTCGCCACGGACAAACAAGCGTGCGAGCAGAGCAGCTGGATCAAACAATATGAACTGGATCCGGCCAGCCATGAAGTGACCGAGAAAAAGAAGGAAAGTCTCCAAAGCATCGGCATTGCGGCCCAGTGGGATGGCATTTATTATGCCGTAAGCCAACAGGAATACCACCAGGATGTGCGCCAGTATATCAAGACAAGGGATGTCCCAGTCCCCACCGTAACCCCGACTGCTGTACCTACCGCAACGCCTACTGCAACGCCTACCGCAGCGCCTACCGCAACGCCTACTGCAACACCTACCGCAACGCCTACTGCAGCGCCTACTGCAACGCCTACTGCAGCGCCTACCGCGACACCTACCGCGACCCCCACTGCAACGCCGGTCAAACCGACTGCTACACCTACCGCTACCCCTGTGAAACCCACAGCAACCCCTGCCAGCACCTACACCGGTTGGAAAACCGTGAACGGCAAGGATTACTGGTACGAGAACGGCGTGAAACAGGGTACCACCGGCCGCGGCAAAGAGATTTATGACCCCGATTCCGACGCCTGGTACTGGCTGGACGCCAAGCAGGGCGGCGCAAAAGCCGTCAATAAGGATGTCTACCAGGAATCCAACGGCGGCAAATGGGTGCGCTACGATGCAAACGGCCATATGATTAAAGGTTGGGATACCAACGATGACGGCACCTATTACTTTGATCTGATCACCGGCGCCATGGCCAAGGGCGATATTGTGGTGGACAACCTGCCCTGCAGCTTTGATACCACCACCGGCATTGGCTGCAATCTGATGTGGCACAGCATGGACGGCAAAGATTACTGGTACGAGGCTGGCAAGCGCCAGGGTTATGATCCCAATAATGCAGCCTACCGCGGCAAAGAAATCTATGATCCGGCCTCCGATGCCTGGTACTGGCTGGATAACGTGCAGCAGGGTGCTAAAACCGTCAGCAAGGATGTATACCAGGAATCCGAAGCCGGCGACTGGGCCGAAAACGCAGACGGCACCGGCAAGTGGGTGCGGTATGACGCCAACGGCCACATGGTAAAAGGCTGGGATACCAACAATGACGGCACCTATTACTTTGACCAGGTGTACGGCACCATGGCCAAAGGCATTGTGACGATCGACGGCAATCTGTACCTTTTTGATGTTGATACCGGCGTGATGCAGGCCAGCATTACGACCAGTGAGGAAGCCATGGCAGACCGCGTGATCGAGCTGGTCAACCAGGAGCGCACCTCCCGCGGGCTGCAGCCCCTGCTCAAGCACGATGGCCTGATGGTTGCCGCAGCAGCCCGCGCCAAGGAGCTTTCCCAGCGATACAGCCACACCCGCCCCAACGGTTCTGAATGCTTTACCATTTTGTGGCACCTGGGCATTGACTATGGCTATGCCGGCGAAAACATTGCCATGGGCCAGAGAACCCCGGAGATCGTGATGAATGACTGGATGAACAGCTCCGGCCACCGCGCCAACATCCTGAGCGAAAACTTTGACTGCATCGGCGTTGGCTACACCATGGTGGACGGCCACCCCTACTGGGTGCAGCTGTTTACCGGTGACTTTGATTTATAAGTAGTTTGTAAACAAATTTAAAACACAGCCCCGCAGCCGTTGCATTTTTTCGGCTGCGGGGCTATACTGTTTCCACACGCTTAACATATGCCAACTATTTACACATAGCAACAGAAAGGAGAACCTTTATGGAGGGACATATTGGTGCCCAGCGCAGCAAAGCCGTGATGCGCTATCTTGACCGGCTGAAAAAGTCTGTGCGCCGCGGGACGTCTTTAAGCCTTGCCAACGCCCCCAAGCTGCATCTTGGCATTCTGGAAGGGCTGAACCACGCCATTGAGGTGCGCGGCCAGAATGGTGCCGTGTATGTTTCGGACCTGGCGGAGATTTTCAAGCAGCCGCTGCCGGCGATTTCCCGCGGACTGCGCACACTGGAGCAGGATGGCCTGGCCCAGCGCCAGACCGATCCCAATGACCGCCGCCGCACTCTGGTGCGCATCACCCCAAAAGGGGAGGAATCCCGCCTGATCTGCGAAAGCCGTCTGAATGATTACATCACCGGCATTATGGATGACCTGGGCGAAGAATTTTGCCAGCAGTTTGCAAAGGATGCCGAAACCCTGCTGCAGGCCATTGAGCGCCAGAACGAAAAGCTGCTGGCCGAAAAGGAGAAGATGCCATGACAAAAATTTTCAAACATCTGGCCAAACACTGGGCGGCCTGCCTTGTTATTATTGCCCTGCTGTTGGTGCAGGCATACGGCGATTTGACCCTGCCGGACTACACCAGCAAAATTGTGGATACCGGCATCCAACAGTCCGGCATTGCGGACGCTGTGCCAGAAGTAGTGCGGGATTCCACCCTGCAGGTGCTGGAGCTGCTGATGACGGACGCGGACGCCGCCGCGGTGGAAGCCGCTTACACCCAGCCGGGCGGCACCGACAACGCACTCTCCTCCGCTACCAGCTTACAGAAAAAGCTCGCATCCCCCTATACGGTCCGCCTGCTGCGGGCCGATGCGGACCGGGATACGCTGGCGGAGGTATTTTCCACCCCGGATATTGTGCTCTATCTGGCTTCCGCTCAGGCAGCCGGGGAGGGCAACGCCCCGGATGCCGCCGCGCTGGATACCGTTACCGCCCAGTTTGCGGCCATGACCCAGATGCCCGGTTTCAGCCGGGATGCCGTACAGGCCCAGCTGGCCGCAGCCATGGGTCAGGCCGGCGAAAGTGAGCTGAGCGGGCTTTCAGCCCAGGCAGTGCTGCTGGTGGGGCTGGAATATCAGGCCCTTGGCATCAGCGATACGGTACAGATGAACTACCTGATGCAGACCGGCGGCCAGATGCTGGGGCTGACCCTGTTGATGGTTGCCGCCGCGGTTCTGGTGGGGCTGCTTGCTTCCCGCGTGGCGGCTGCCATTGCGCGGGATCTGCGCCGCGGTGTATTCCGCCGGGTGGTCAGCTTTTCTGCCTCTGAAATGGACAAGTTTTCCACCGCATCCCTCATCACCCGCACCACCAACGATGTACAGCAGATCCAGATGACCTGCGTAATTTTGCTGCGCATGGTGGCGTATGCCCCCATCCTTGGCATTGGCGGCATCATCCATGTGGCGCAGGCGGGTTCCAGCCTGACCTGGATCATTGTGCTGGCCGTCGCTTTGCTGCTGGCGCTGATTACGGTATTGATGCAGTTTGCCATGCCCAAGTTCAGGATCATGCAAAAGCTGGTGGACCGGCTGAACCTGGTATCCCGCGAGATTTTGACCGGCATTATGCCCATCCGCGCATTCAGCCGCGAACAGCACGAGGAAGCACGCTTTGACGCCGCCAACACCGACCTGATGCGCACCCAGCTGTTCACCAACCGGGTAATGGCCGCCATGATGCCCTTTATGACCCTGATTATGAACGGCACTTCCCTGCTGATCGTCTGGTTCGGCGGCAAACAGATTGATGCCGGCACCATGCAGGTGGGCAGCATGATCGCCTTTATCACCTACACGATGCAGATCGTGATGTCCTTCCTGATGCTGACGATGGTTGCCGTGATGCTGCCCCGTGCCGGCGTTGCCGCGGACCGCATTGACGAAGTGCTGACCACCGAGCCGGCCATCCATGACCCGGTGCCGGAAGCCATCCCCACTGACCTCAATCAGCACCACTGGAACGGCGAAGTCGCATTCCATCATGTCAACTTTACCTACCCCGGCTCCAGCGAGGACGCCCTGCACGATATTGATTTTGTCGCCAAACCCGGCCAGACCACGGCCATTATCGGCTCCACCGGCTGCGGCAAAACCAGTTTGCTGCATTTGATCACCCGTTTTTATGATGTGACCGGCGGCAGCGTGACGGTAGACGGCGTGGATGTGCGCCAGATGCCACAGAGCACCCTGCGCGGTCTTTTGGGTTATGTGCCGCAAAAGGGCGTACTGTTCAGCGGCACGATTGATTCCAACCTGAAATTCGGCGGCGAGAATATCACCGATGCCGATGTGCGCACCGCCGCCCGCATTGCCCAGGCGGAAGAGTTCATCTCCGCCAAGCCGGAGGGGTACGAAAGCCCCATTGCCCAGGGCGGCACCAACGTTTCCGGCGGGCAGAAGCAGCGGCTTTCCATCGCCCGCGCCATTGCCAAACACCCGAAGATCTACCTGTTTGATGACAGCTTCTCCGCGCTGGATTACAAGACTGATGTTGCCCTGCGCCGCGCGCTGAAAGCCGAAACCGGCGACGCCACCGTGATTATTGTGGCACAGCGCATTTCCACTGTGCTGCACGCCAACCAGATTCTGGTTCTGGAAGATGGCCGCATTGTGGGCAAGGGCACCCACGCCCAGCTGATGGAAAGCTGCCCGGCTTACCAGGAAATTGCCCGCAGCCAGCTGAGCAACAAAGAGCTGGACCTGAAAGGAGGGGAAGCCTGATGCCGCATCCCGGACGAATGACGACCCAAAAGGCAAAAGACTTTAAGGGCACCATGCGCAGCCTGCTGGCAGAGCTGGGGCACTACAAGTTCCGCCTGATTGCCGTGATTGTTTTTGCCGTTCTTTCCACGATTTTTAATATTGCAGGCCCCAAGGTGCTGGCCAAAGCCACCACTGCCCTGGCCACCGGCTGGGTGGCCAAGCTGCGGGGCACCGGCAGCATTGACTTTGGCTATATCGGCAAAATCCTGCTGATCCTGCTGGTCATGTATCTGGTTTCCGCTGCGTTCAGTTTCTGCCAGAGCTGGATCATGAGCGGGCTTTCGCAGAAGATGTGTTATGACTTCCGCCGCCAGATCAGCGAAAAGATCAACCGCCTGCCTCTTGCCTATTTTGAAAAGCGCACCGTGGGCGAGGTACTTTCCCGCATTACCAACGATGTGGACACCCTGGGCCAGAGCCTGAACCAGAGCATTACCCAGCTGATCACCAGCATTACCACCATGATCGGCGTGCTCATCATGATGCTGACCATCAGCCCCACGATGACGCTGATTGCCATTTTGATCCTGCCGGTCTCGATGGCGCTGGTGCTGTTGGTGGTCAGGTTCAGCCAGAAATATTTCCGCGCCCAGCAAAAAGTTCTGGGCTCCGTGAACGGCCAGGTGGAGGAAGTATATTCCGGCCACAATGTGGTCAAAGCGTTCAACCGCGAAGATGCCGTTCTGAATGATTTTGACGAAGCCAACAACCGCCTGTTTGAATCCGCCTGGAAAAGCCAGTTCCTTTCCGGCCTGATGCAGCCCATCATGACCTTTGTGGGCAACCTGGGCTATGTAGCAGTGGCCGTTTCCGGCAGCATTTTTGCCGCGCGCGGCATCATCACCATTGGTGACATCCAGGCGTTCATCCAGTATGTGCGCAACTTCACCCAGCCCATCCAGCAGCTGGCTCAGGTCAGCAACATGCTGCAAAGTATGGCGGCGGCTTCGGAGCGCGTGTTTGAATTTTTGGGTGAGCCGGAAGAAGAACAGAACGCTGACCCCGCCCGCCGGGCAGACCCCGCCTGCATTGACGGCCAGGTCACCTTTGACCATGTCAAGTTTGGCTACACGCCGGAAAAGACTGTTATCCGGGATTTCAGCTGCGATGTAAAACCCGGCCAGAAAGTTGCCATTGTCGGCCCCACCGGCGCAGGCAAAACCACCATGGTCAAGCTGCTGATGCGCTTTTACGATGTCAACTCCGGCGCCATTACGCTGGACGGCCACAACGTAAAGGACTTTGACCGCAGCGCCCTGCGCGAAGGCTTTGGCATGGTATTGCAGGATACCTGGCTGTTCCAGGGCACCATTATGGAAAACATCCGCTATGGACGGCTGGATGCTACCGATGAGGAAGTAATGCAGGCGGCGAAGAAAGCCCGGTGTATGGAGTTTCTGGAAAAGCTGCCGCAAGGTATTCACTCCATGGCGGGCGATGCGGGGAAAATGCTTTCCGGGGGGCAGCGCCAGCGAATTTCCCTGGCGCGGGCAATATTGAAGGATGCCCCGATTGTAGTGCTTGACGAGGCTACGGCCTATGCTGATCCAGAAAATGAGGAAAAAATGGAGGCTGCTATTGCGGCAACCGGAAAACATCAGGAGCTGATTCAAGCTTGCCCAGAATACCAAAAGTTGTGGAAAGCGGCTCAGGACAGCGCCGAGTGGAAAGTATCTACTGCAAAGGAGGGAAGATAAATGTTTGCATTGATTTCAAGAATCCTGAACCTCTCCGGGAGGTATAAAAGCCGTATTCAGGCTGCATTTCTATGTGCATTTGTCGAGTCCATTCTCTCCAAAATGCCGATCTTCATGGCGTTTATTGTCTTGGCCGGGTTTGCTGATAATACGCTGACTGGAAAGACCTGTCTGTTTGTCGGACTTGGATTATTAGCTGTTGTAGTGGTTCAGACAGTGGTTCACTATTTGAGCGACCGTCTGCAAAGTGCCGCTGGATTTATGATCTTTGCTGATAAACGGATGGAGTTGGGAAATCATTTAAGAAAAATGCCGATGGGTTACTTTACATCGGGGAATATTGGCAAAATCAGCTCTGTTCTTAGCACGGATATGGTATTCATTGAAGAAGTCGCTATGAGTACGCTGGGAAACATGATGAGCTATCTGCTGTCCTCGCTGGTTTTGCTGGCGTTCATGTTTTATCTGAATTGGCAGCTTGGCTTGATCGCCTTGATAGTTACTATTTTGGCATGGCTGGTATCTAAGGGAATGAACAAAGTTTCCCTACGAGAAGCAGCAGGCCGTCAGGAGCAGAGCGAACGGCTGACCGATGCGGTGCTGTCTTTTGTGGAGGGCATTGGTGTTATTAAGAGCTATAACCTGCTTGGAGAAAAATCCGAAGAACTGTCCGGCAATTTCAAGCGTTCCAGAAATACATCGCTTGACTTTGAACGAAAAATGACCCCGTGGACAATGGGGCTGAATATCCTTTACGGTATTGGTATTGCGGCAATTTTCGGCCTGTCTATTGTGTTGGAACAGAGCGGTGTGCTTTCTTTGGCTTATGTGTTGGGTGTTCTGCTGTTTGTATTTGATCTTTTTGGCCCGTTGAAGGCTCTCTATGGAGAAGCATCCAGACTAACCGTTATGAACGCTGCCCTTGATCGTATTGAAGCGGTATTGGATGAACCGGAACTTTCCGACAACGGCAAGCAGCATATTCCGGCTCAGGCACAGCCGGGACAGCCGGAAGTCCTGTTCAACGATGTTACATTTGCTTATCAGGATAAAGAGGTTCTGCATCATATCAGTTTTGCCATGAAGAAAAATTCTATGACAGCACTGGTTGGGCCATCCGGTAGTGGTAAGTCCACCATTGCAAACTTGCTGGCGCGACTTTGGGATGTAAAATCCGGCAATGTGACGATAAGGGGCGTGGATATTCGCAATGTACCTCTGTCGGAATTGATGGATCAGATCAGCATGGTATTCCAGCGCGTGTATCTGTTTCAGGACACCATTTACAACAATATCATCATGGGAAAGCCGGATGCCACGGAAGAAGAAGTCTATGAGGCTGCCAGAAAAGCCCGCTGCTATGATTTCATTATGGCTTTGCCCGACGGATTCCAAACGGTGGTTGGTGAGGGCGGTGCAACACTTTCCGGCGGCGAAAAACAGCGTATTTCGATTGCCCGCTGTATTCTGAAAGACGCGCCTATTGTCATTTTGGATGAAGCTACCGCAAGTGTAGATACGGACAATGAAAGCTATATTCAGGAGGCTATTTCCGAATTGGTGAAGGGAAAGACCCTGCTTGTAATCGCTCACCGCCTAAATACCATCCAGAACGCCGATCAGATTTTAGTTATAGACAACGGCCAGATTGCACAGCAAGGAACCCATGAGGAACTTTTGAAACAGCCTGGTATCTATCAGGATTTTGTCAATATCCGAAAGAGTGCGGCTGGATGGAGTCTTGCTTAATGGCGAAAGGAGCTGCCTATGAAACTTCATACTGCCGGAGAGGATTATTTGGAGGCCGTGCTTATACTTCAAAAGAAGCTCGGTATGGTGCGTTCCGTGGATGTTGCCCGGTATATGGAGGTTTCAAAACCCAGCGTATGTTACGCAGTAGGAACTTTACGAGAGGGTGGCTTTTTGACAACAGACGAAAACCATTATATACACCT
>OKUZ01000603.1_pt1 | contig 12034 bp, 10 predicted proteins | sample 1606681 | NCBI WGS metagenome assembly OKUZ01 (sample SAMEA3882524, study PRJEB24775) | human gut metagenome | biome: human-associated habitat; feature: intestine environment; material: feces | place: Netherlands | collected 2009/2010 | reverse complement strand
AAGTCACGCCTGCCGTCTGTTAGCCGGGCGATTGGGGCAGGTGACTTAAGTCACCTGCGGAGGCTGCGAAAAGCAATAAGCAGTAAGGCGAACGATTTTATCCGCTTTATATATGAGACAGGAGTTCAGGAAGTTTCATAAGACTGTCAAATTCATGATCAGGGATGATTTCTGAAGTCTTCTCATGGCTGGGATTAAACCAGATCGTGCGGATTCCGGCATTGATGCCGCCCTGGATATCAGAGGTCAGGCTGTCCCCGATGATTACTGCTGTTTCCTTATGGAAATCAGGGATTCTGGAGAAGCAGCAGTCAGAACCACTGCGGACGATTCTGGATATCGGGACGGGGAGCGGCTGTATTCCTGTCAGCCTGTCCCATTATGGGCAATTTGAACGTGTTCTGGCGGTGGATATCAGCAGGAAGGCGTTAGGCTATGCAACGAAAAACGCGGCGGCAAACCATGCGGAAATTTCGTTTTATGAAAGTGATTTATTTCAAAATATACCTGCGCAGTGGAGAGGACAGCTAGATGCGATTGTTTCCAATCCGCCCTATATTCCCAAGGCGGATATCGCAGGGCTGATGACGGAAGTGAAGGACTTTGAACCCAGAAATGCACTGGACGGCGGCGCGGACGGTCTGGATTTTTACCGTGCGATTGTAGCGGAAAGCCGAGAATGGCTGAAACAGGGCGGCTGGCTGTTTTTTGAAATCGGCTATGATCAGGGAGCAGCCCTGCGCACGCTTTTGGCAGACTTTGGCTATACGGAAATCGGCATCCGACAGGACCTGGCAGGACTGGACAGGGTTGCCTTTGGGAGATATACAGGAAAGAAGGAGGGGGCATAAAAATGTTAGACCGTTTGGCGGAAATCGAGACGAAATATGAGGACTTGGCGGAACAGATTAACGACCCCGACGTGATTGCCAATCAGACAGAATGGCGCAAGCGGATGAAGGAATACAGCGATATGACTCCCATTGTGGAGAAATATCGGGAGTATAAGCAGGCGAAGGAAGGGATTGCCGAAAGCCTTGCCATGCTGGAGGAAAAGCAGGAAGAGGATTTTCGGGAGCTTTTGAAGGAGGAGCTGGCGGAAAACAAGGAAAAGGCGGAAACGCTGAAGCAGGAGCTGACGCTTTTGCTGATTCCCAAGGACCCCAATGATGAAAAGAATGTTATCATGGAAATCCGCGGCGGCGCAGGTGGGGATGAGGCGGCATTGTTTGCAGGGGATTTATTCCGCATGTATGCGCGCTATGCAGAGCGGAGAAAATGGAAGATAGAAATTATGAATACGAGCGAGAGCGACCTTGGTGGCTTTAAGGAAATTTCCTTTATGATAAAGGGCGAGGGAGCATATTCTCGTTTGAAATACGAAAGCGGCGTGCATCGTGTGCAGCGTGTGCCGGTGACGGAAAGCGGCGGGCGCGTGCATACCTCAACGGTGACGGTGGCAGTGCTGCCGGAGGCGGAGGAGGTCGATGTGCATATTGATATGAACGATGTGCGCGTGGATGTGTTCCGTGCATCGGGCAACGGCGGTCAGTGTGTCAATACAACGGATTCTGCGGTGCGGATGACGCATATCCCGACGGGGATTGTGGTTACCTGTCAGAATGAGAAATCGCAGCTCAAGAATAAGGAGCAGGCGTTAAAGGTGCTGTATGCCCGTGTATATGAACGGGAGCGGCGCGCGCATGATGCGGCAATTTCCGCCGACAGACGCTCGCAGGTCGGCACAGGGGACAGAAGTGAGCGTATCCGCACCTATAACTTCCCGCAGGGCAGGGTGACAGACCACCGCATTGGACTGACACTGCATAAGATTGATGCCATTATGGATGGCGATTTGAATGAAATGATGGATACCCTCGCAACGACAGACCGAATGGCGAAAATGCAGGAGACATAAGAGCAGAAAAGAGGATAGCAATGAAAGAATTGTGGGAATTATTTTCTTCTTTTGCACGCATTGGCGGCTTTACCTTTGGCGGCGGCTATGCCATGCTGCCGATGCTGCAGAAGGAGGTCGTGGAAAAGCGCCAATGGGCAACAGAGGATGAAATGCTGGATTATTTTGCAATCGGGCAATGCACCCCCGGCGTTATTTTTATCAATACGGCGACCTTTATCGGCTATAAGCAGAAGGGCATACTGGGCGCGATTGCGGCAACGGTCGGGAGTGTGTTCCCGTCGCTGTGTATTGTGATGTTCATTGCGGCAGTGCTGAAAAACTTTGCGGAGCTGGCAGTGGTGCAGCATGCCTTTGCAGGGATTCGCGTTGTGGTCAGCGTGCTGATTCTCAATGCCGTGATGGGACTGCGGAAAAAATCCATCGTGGATAAGCTTTGTGTGGTGATTGCGGCGGTTTCCTTCCTTGTATCCGTATGGGTGGATATTTCCCCTGTCTGGATTGTGCTGGCGGCGGCGATTCTCGGCATTGCTGTTTCCTGCGGAAGGGAGGCGAAGGAGAAATGATGAGCCTTCTGATTTTGATTTTTGAATTCTTCAAGATTGGGCTGTTTTCCATCGGCGGCGGTCTGGCAACGCTGCCCTTCCTCTACCGTCTGGCGGATAAATATCCATGGTTTTCCGCGAAGCAGATTCCCGATATGATTGCTGTTTCGGAATCGACCCCCGGCCCCTTGGGCATCAATATGGCAACCTATACGGGCTTTCAGCACAGCGGCGTTATCGGCAGCATTGCGGCAACCTTTGGTCTGGTGTTGCCCTCAGTTATCATTATTATTCTGATTTCCAAGGTGCTGGAAAAATTCCGCAGCAATAAATATGTGGAGTATGCGTTTTACGGACTGCGCCCTGCGGTTATGGGGCTGATTGCGGCGGCAGGCTTTGGCGTGCTGATCGGGGCGCTGTTTCATTCTGCGGCGCTATCTGATTTAACGCTTTCCAATTTTGGCAGCTATATCGGCATTGAGGAATGTATTTTGTTTGTGGTGCTGCTGTTCGCAACGAATAAATGGAAAAAGCACCCGATTTTTTATATCGTGCTGAGTGCCATTGTGGGGATTGTTTTTGCGCTCTGATGCGGCATGAAGGCTTTGTCCCTGCCATATCCTTTTTCTAAGAGGGTATGATGGGGTGATTTTATGGAAAAGGTCTGGGTGCTCCTTCTGGTGGGGTATCTGATGGTGATAAGGACGGCAGAGAGGCGGAACGCCGCGGTTGCTGTCCTTTGCTTTTTGGAGGGGGCTTATCTGGCGATGCTCTGCTTTGCAGTTTTGCCGCCTGCCATGGGTACGGCGCGGTTCTGGGGTGCGGCAGGCTGTGCGGCGGCAGGCTGCGGGACAGGGCTTCTGGCAGAGAAATATCTTCCATGGGATGTGCTTTTGCGGCGCGCGCTGTTTCTTTTTCTGACGGCGGCGGTCTGCTTCTCATGGGAGATTCCCGTATTTCCGCTGGCGTTTCTGGGCGGCGTGGGGCTGTATCATGCCTCGGCAGGCATTTTGCCTGAGCCTGTTTCCATACGAAACGCACTTTTTAGCGCAGGTGGCTTTCTTGCGGGAGTATTTCTCTTTTCGCCGCTATTGTAGCGGAAAAAAGGAGAAATTTGCCAAGCCTTCTTTTTTTTGGTATGATGAAAAGGAAAATGTACAGAATAGCATACAAAACAAAATTTTTGTAGAAATAGAGAAAACCTTAAGGGGGTTTATTATGGAACGAATTGAAAAAAAGGAACTGAAGAAGCTCATTCGGGAAAATGTGAAAACGCTGTACCGCAAAACACTGGAAAATGCATCGCCTGAGGAGCTGTATCAGGCGGCAGTGTTTGCTGTGCGCGATGTGATTACCGATAAGTGGATGAAAACCCATGATGAATATTATGAAAGGGATGCAAAGGTGGTTTATTACCTCTCCATGGAATTTCTGATGGGGCGTTTCTTTGGTAATGCACTGATCAATCTGGAAATGTTCGATGAGGTGAAGGAGGTCTTTGCGGAGCTGGGCATTGATTACAATATGGTGGAGGAAGCAGAGCCAGACCCCGGCCTTGGCAACGGCGGCCTTGGCAGATTGGCGGCCTGCTTTCTGGAATCCCTTTCCACGCTTTCCCTGCCGGCTTACGGCTGTGGGATTCGCTATCATTACGGCATCTTTGAGCAGCGGATTGAAAACGGCTATCAGGTCGAGGTGCCGGATAACTGGCTGGAAAACGGCGACCCTTGGGGCATTAAACGGAATGAATATGCCGTTGAGGTCAAATTTGGCGGCAATGTGCGCGCGGTGGAAAAGGGCAACGGCGAATATCGCTTTGTGCAGGAAAATTATCAGTCTGTAACGGCAATCCCGTATGATTATCCGGTCATCGGTTATGGCAATAATACTGTAAATACCCTGCGTCTATGGGAGGCAAAGCCCAAAACCAGACTGGATTTGAAATCCTTCAATGAGGGCAATTATCAGAAGGCGGCGGAGGAGGAGCTGCTTGCCAATACGCTGACGGATGTGCTGTATCCTGCGGATGAGCATATACAGGGGAAGGAGCTGCGTCTGCGGCAGCAGTATTTCTTCATTTCCGCAACGGTGCAGCGTGTCATTGCGCGCTTCAAGAAAAAGCATACTGATTTCAACGAACTGCCCGATAAGGTGGCATTTCAGCTGAATGATACCCACCCCAGCATGGCGGTGGCGGAGCTGATGCGTGTGCTGGTGGATGAAAATGATTTGCCTTGGGATCAGGCATGGGATATTACAAGAAGGGTCTGTGCATATACCAATCACACGATTATGTCCGAAGCGTTGGAAAAATGGCCGATGGAATTATTCAGCCGCCTGCTCCCTCGTATTTATCAGATTGTGGAGGAAATCAACCGCCGTTTCGTTCTGGAGCTGACGGAAAAATATGGGAACAATCCCGATAAAATCAGAAAAATGGCAATCATTGCAGATGGGCAGATTCGCATGGCATTTCTGGCAATCGTCGGGAGTCATTCTGTCAACGGGGTAGCGGCACTGCATACGGAAATTCTGAAAAAGCAGGAGCTGCATGATTTTTATGAGCTGTATCCCGAAAAATTCAATAACAAAACAAACGGCATTACCCAGAGAAGATGGCTGCTCCATGCCAATCCGAAGCTGGCAGAGCTGATTACCGAAACCATCGGCAAGGGCTGGATTACCAATCTGGATGAGCTGAAAAAGCTGGTACCTTATGCAGAGGATGCTACCTTCCGCAGCCGATTTACGGCAATCAAGAAGGAAAACAAAATTGCATTGGCGCAATATATCAAGGAAACAAAGGGGATTGATATCAATCCTGATTCCATTTTTGATATTCAGGTGAAGCGTCTGCATGAATATAAAAGACAGCTGCTGAATATCCTGCATGTCATTGGGCTGTATAACCACCTGAAGATGAACCCCGGACTGGATATGATACCCAGAACTTTTATTTTCGGGGCAAAGGCGGCGGCAGGCTACCACAGAGCGAAGCTCATCATTAAGCTGATTAACGCTGTTGCGGATGTGGTGAATAACGACCCGACCATTCATGGTAAGATTAAGGTGGTATTTATGGAAAACTACCGTGTTTCTCTGGCAGAAAAGATGATTCCGGCAGCAGATGTCAGCGAGCAGATTTCGACTGCGGGCAAGGAGGCCTCCGGTACAGGCAATATGAAGTTTATGCTGAACGGTGCGCTGACAATCGGCACGATGGATGGTGCAAATGTGGAAATCTGCGAGGAGGTCGGCAGAGACAATATCTTTATCTTCGGCATGAGCGCGGCAGAGGTGCAGCAGAAGACACAGGAGGGATATGATCCCTGGATGGTCTATAACATGAATCAGGAGGTGCGGATGGCACTGACAAGCCTGATTGACGGCACATTTGACCCCGATACCAATCTGTTCCGTGAGCTGTACGATGCACTGCTGAACGGCTGCGGCGGCAGAGCAGATGAATACTTCGTTCTGGAGGATTACGCCGATTATGCACGCGCACAGTGGGACATCGACAGAGCCTACCGCGATGAGGAAAAATGGGTGCGGATGGCAATTCTTAATACGGCAGAGAGCGGTAAATTTTCTTCTGACCGTACCATTCGTCAGTATGCCGATGAAATCTGGCAGCTGCCTTCGGTAGAGATTGTTTAAAATGAAGCTGCTTTTGACGAAAGGAAACAGGGGGAAAGGAATTGACATTTTCCACGATTCCATGTAGAATAGAAAAACGGGCTGAAACACAGCCCTTACGCACCCGTAGCTCAGGGGATAGAGCGTTCGGCTCCGGACCGAAAGGCCGCAGGTTCGAATCCTGTCGGGTGCAGCGAAGAAGCCTTGATTTTTCAGGGCTTCTTTTTTTATGTGATTCGCTTTAACGCCATGCCTGCCTGAAGCAGCTGAGGACTGAACAGACAGAGCGGCGGGAAGCGGTTCTTCGGCAGGAAGAAATAAGGAATGAGGCATAAAAATAACCCCGTTTGCCGAACGGATTTCGTTCAGCAAAGGGGGTTTTGTTTTTATCTGATTAAGTCAAGTGCCTTCGCACATTCCTCCAGTGCGTCCACAACCTTGTCCAGATCCTCTTTGGTGTGGTCTGCGGAAAGGATGGTACGCAGGCGTGCGGTTCCTCTGGGTACCATGGGGAATTGCAGGGCCTGTGCATAAACGCCTCGTTCATACATCATTTCACTGAGCTTCTGCGCCTTTTCGGCATCGCCGACGATAATCGGGATAACAGGTGTGACGGATGTGCCGATATTCAAGCCGAGCTTGCTCAGGCGGTCGGCAAAGTAATTGCGGTTTTCCCACAGCTTATCTACCAGTGCCGTATTTTCCATGACCAGATCTACAGCCTTTGCTGCCGCCGCTGTCAGGCAGGGAGCCATGGGGGAAGCGGTGAAGATAAAGCTTCTTGCCTTGGGACGCAGTGCTTCGATGAACTCCTTCGGGCCTGCCACAAAGCCGCCTGCAGAGCCGAATGCCTTGGAGAGAGAGCCTGTTTCAATGATGATGCGGTCGCGCAGACCGAAATGGTCTACCGTACCTCTGCCGGCAGGGCCCATTACGCCATCCCCGTGGGCATCATCTACCACCAGGAGAGCATTGTATTGATCTGCCAGATCTGCCATTTCCGGCAGGGGGGCAAGGTCGCCGTCCATGCTGAATACGCCGTCTGTGATGATGAGCCGTTTGCCTTCGACAGGCTCCTGCAGCAGTTCTTCCAGATGTGCCATATCCATGTGGCGGAACACCTTGATTTTCGCGCCGGATAAGCGACAGCCGTCAATGATGGAGCCGTGGTTCAGTTCATCGCTGTAGATAAAATCACCCTTGCCGACCAGCTGTGGAATCAGACCGGAGTTTGCGGTTACGCCGCAGTTGAATACCAGTGTTGCCTCTACGCCCTTGAATTTTGCCAGCTTTTCCTCCAGCTCATCATGCACGGGATAATTGCCGCAGATGTTTCTGCTTGCGGTTGTGGCAACGCCGTATTTTTCCAAAGCCTCCTTTGCGGCAGCAACAACGGCAGGATGGTTGGCTAGGCCAAGGTAGTTATTGGAGGCCATATTGATAACCTCGCGTCCATCCAGGATAATGCGTCCGCCCTGTGGGCTGTATAATGTTCTGTACATAAAAATACCCTCTTTTCTATCAATGCTGTATAGTGATTGCTTTTATCATACTACACAGAGACAGAAAGGGGAAGATTTATAAAATACAGTTCATTCTGCATAAAATGAAAAAATGTTCAGTGGGTTTTCGCGGAGCATTTCTGCGTAAAAGGGGAACGGCACCTTCTTGGGGGAGAAGGTGCCGCGTAAGGGTTGCCATTGCCACGCAAAAAAACGATAAAGGGGGTGCTTTTTTACGCTTGGGAAGCAATGACAAGAAGAGATGAAAAGTTTGATTCAAAATAGCTTGAAGTTAGGAGAAAAACCTCAAACTACAGAAGCAAGCATACTTAAAATACAAGAACGGAAAAAGGATTTGCCGCTCTCGTTTTTTCTTATATACATCATACATGATTTTCAACCAAATATCAATAAAAAAATGCAATCAAACCCATAGAATTTTTTAAAGGCTGTATGCAAAACACAAAGAACAACAGAAAAATATTGTAAATTGTACTTATTTTTGTTAATATAGAAGGAAGAAGAAGGGGGGAACCCGTATGAAAACACAGGAATCTATGGAAAATTATCTGGAGACGATTTATGTTTTAAATCAGAAAACAGGCTTTGTGCGCTCGGTGGATGTTGCGTTGGAAATGGGCTTCAGCAAGCCCAGTATTTCCAATGCCATGAAAAAGCTGAAGGCAGAGGGCTATGTGCAGATAGAGGATAAGGGTCGTATCGTGCTGACAGAAAAGGGCAAGGCACTGGCAGAGGGAACCTACGAAAAGCATTGTGTGATTTCCCATCTGCTGATGGATATTGGGGTAAGCGAAAAAACTGCATTGCAGGATGCTTGCCGGATGGAGCATATCCTGAGCGAGGAAACCTTTGACTGCATGAAGGCGCACCATAGAAAATGGCATGAGCTGAATCCGGATATGAAGGAATGATTTCTGCGATCAGGCATAATAAAAAGGATAAATCTTCGGAATGAAGATTTATCCTTTTTTGTTTGTCTTAACCCAGTAATTTTACAAGAACTGCCTTCTGTGCATGGAGTCTGTTTTCCGCTTCGTCGAAAATTTCGTTTGCATGCGCCTCGAAAACCTCTGTTGTGATTTCCTGTTCGCGATAAGCGGGCAGGCAGTGCAGCACCATAGCATCTGCTTTTGCAACACCCATCAGCTCCTTATTTACCTGATAGCCTGCAAATGCCTTTTCTCTGATTTTCTTTTCCTCCTCCTGTCCCATAGAGGTCCAGCAGTCTGTGATGACAACATCTGCATCCTTTGCGGCTGCCATGGGGTCATCTGTGATGGAGAACTTATCGGGATACTGCGCTGCAAAATCCATTACCATAGGGTCGGGACGATAGCCCTCGGGGCAGGCAATCTGCACGTTCATGCCTGTTTTCAGACCGCCGACGATGAGGGAGTTTGCCATGTTGTTGCCGTCGCCGATATAGCACATGGTCAGTCCTTCCAGCTTACCCTTGTGTTCGCGGATGGTCAGCAGGTCTGCCATAACCTGACAGGGGTGACACAGGTCTGTCAGCCCATTGATGATGGGAATGGAGCCGTATTCGGCAAGCATTTCCACTTCCTTCTGTTCAAAGGTACGAATCATAATCCCATCCAGCATACGGCTCATGACGCGTGCAGTATCCTGTGTGGGCTCGCCTCTGCCAATCTGGGAATCCCTTGCACTGATAAACAGCGCATGGCCGCCCAGCTGATACATCCCTGTTTCAAAGGAAATACGGGTACGGGTGGAGGATTTTTCAAAAATCATACCCAGTGTTTTGCCCTTCAGGAAATGATGCTCTTTGCCTTCCTTGACATACTGCTTCATGGTTGCCGCCAGATCAAGCAGTTCATAAATTTCCTCTGTTGTGCAGTCCAACAGCTTCAAAAAATGTTTCATAGTTGTTCCTCTCTTTCCGAGGGACGCTGTCCCTTCCCAACCCCTGTCGGGTTTTTATGCCAGTGATAGGTATCATTATACCCTATTTACGTTTGAAATCAAAGTGCCGCAAGCGTGTTTTTCAAAATGGAAAGCCCTTTTTCCAGCTCTGTCTGTGCAATATTCAGAGGGGGGAGCAGACGCATTTTGTGTTTTGCGGTCAGCACCAGAAGTCCGTTTTCCATCAGTGCCGTCACCACAGGCTTTACGTCAATATCCAGCTCAATGCCGAGCATCATGCCCATGCCTGCAACGCTTGTCACATGGGGCATTTTTTCGATTTCCTCGCGCATGTGCCTGCCCTTTGCGGTTACGTTTTGCAGGAAGGTATCATCCATGCGGTTCAGCACCTCAACCGCACCGGCGCAGACAACGGGGTTGCCGCCGAAGGTGGAGCCGTGGTCACCGGGAATCAGGGTATCCTGTGTTTTTTCACCGAACAGCACCGCACCGATCGGCAGACCGCCGCCCAGACCCTTTGCGGAGGATACTAAATCGGGCTGAATCCCGAACTGCTGATAGCTGTAGAAGGTGCCTGTTCTGCCGACACCTGTCTGTACCTCGTCTACGATAAAGAGAATATCCTTTTCCTGACAGGCCGCATAAACTGCCTGCACATATTCCTTCTCCAAAGGCATAACGCCGCCTTCACCCTGCACCAGCTCCATCATAACGGCGCAGACATCGTCTGTCAGCTTGGAGATGGTATCTTCTGTGTCATTTGCCTTTGCGAACACAAAGCCGTCCACAAAGGGGAAGAAGAAGTTGTGATATACGTTCTGCCCTGTTGCGGAAAGTGCCGCCATGGTTCTGCCATGGAAGGAGTTTTCCAGAGCGACGATTTTACTTCTGCCTTCACCGTATTTCTGGAAGGAGTATTTTCTTGCCGCCTTAATCACGCCTTCGTTTGCCTCTGCGCCGCTGTTGCCGAAGAATACCTTTTTCATGCCGCTTTTTTCGCAGATTAGCTTTGCTGCCAGAACGCAGGGCTCTGTATAATACAGGTTGGAGATATGCTGTAATTTATTCAGCTGTGCCGTGACTGCCGCAACCCAGCCATCATCCGCGAAGCCGAGGGAATTTACCCCGATGCCGCTGGTGAAGTCAATATAGGATTTGCCGGCAGGGTCATAACAGATTGCGCCCTTGCCGTGGTCGATTGCCAGATTGTATCGCCCATAGGTGTGCATGACATAAGCGTCATCCAGTTTTTTAATATCTTCAAAGCTCATTGAAATTCCTTCTTTCCGTGCTTTTTCCATGCTTTTTTATTTTGTAAACATTGTGCCGATCCCTTCATCGGAGAATATTTCGATGAGGATGGAATGTTCGATTCTGCCGTCAATCATAACGGCCTTCTTTACGCCTGCCTTGATTGCGGCCTCCAGACCCTTGATTTTGGGAATCATGCCGCCGCTGATAATCCCTCTTTCCATCAGAGCGGGAATATCGTCCATGGTGACAGTGGAAATCAGAGAATCGGGATCATCCACATCCTGCAAAAGCCCACGGATATCGGTCAGCGTGATGATGTTTTCGGCCTGCAGAGCGGTTGCGATTTCCGCGGCGGCAGTGTCGGCATTGATGTTGTATACATTGCCGTCTAAATCCGTGCCGACGGTCGCGATAACGGGGATATAGCCGTTCGCAATGGCATTTTCAATGGGTTCTGTGTTGATGTGGGTGATATCGCCGACATAGCCGTAATCGCCCTCCAGCTTTTTCGCCTGAATCATGCCTGCATCAATGCCGCACATGCCGATTGCCGTGCCGCCCAGCTGTTCAATCAGGGAAACCAAATCCTTGTTGGTTTTGCCGGAAAGCACCATTTGCACGATTTCAATGGTTTCCTCATCCGTATACCGCAGACCATTCACAAATCTGGAGGGGATATCCAGACGCTCCAGCATGCTGCTGATTTCGGGGCCGCCGCCATGCACCAGAACGATGTTGATGCCGACCAGCTTCAGCAGGATAATGTCGCTCATGACAGCTTTTTTCAGCAGGGGGTGAATCATGGCGTTGCCGCCGTATTTTACAACAACGGTCTGACCGTAATATTCCTGAATATACGGAAGCGCTTCGACCAGAATATTGGCACGCAGCTCCGCATCAAGTTGAGTATCCATACTAATTCGTTCCTTTTCAAAGGGAATTTCTTATCATTTTCACAATCTTCCTAAGCAAGAGAAATCGTGTCAGCCGAGGAAGCCGCGCCCGCCGCGTACATCGGTACGCAAGGGTACGGGTGACGAAGGATCACGCGATCTATCGCCGCTTAGGTTCTGTAATCACCGTTGATTTTAACGTAGTCGTAAGTAAGATCGCAGCCCCATGCAGTAGCGCTGTCCTCGCCCTCATTTACATCAACCGCAATGGTAACCTCGTTCTCGGAGAGCACCTTCTTCGCCAGATCTTCATCAAAATCCAGCCCCCGGCCCTTGGCGCACACCTGGACGCTGCCCGCCTGACTCTGGAAGGCCACA
>OKUZ01000602.1_pt1 | contig 12036 bp, 9 predicted proteins | sample 1606681 | NCBI WGS metagenome assembly OKUZ01 (sample SAMEA3882524, study PRJEB24775) | human gut metagenome | biome: human-associated habitat; feature: intestine environment; material: feces | place: Netherlands | collected 2009/2010 | reverse complement strand
GGACGAGCTGGGACTTCCGGTTACCCGTACCGGACTGGTATTACCATGCGGTGCATCCGGACGCTGGGAATCTGGTAAATAACACTGGTATTCGGATGACATAGACACCCCGTTTTTAAGTTTGATTCCTATTCATTCCAATCCCGGATATCTAACAGCCCCGGGACCAGTTCCCGCGCACTCGTCTCTAATATAATTCGCCCCTTCTCGGCGCTTGCACCAGACGGATCTCCTCCAATTCCAATCGGCGATCCGTCTTTTGTTTTCCAATCCTCCGACACCCAGCCGATCGAAACCGGACCGTATGGCTTCAGGGCGCGGGTCTTCTCAAACGCCGTCGGCTCTCCCGCTTCCGAAAGTTCCAGCTTCACAAGACTCTCATCGACCGCCATTACCATCGATGTCTCCATCTCTCCACCGTGGAAATCCCAGATATTTCCCTTTGAAATCGTTGCTTTTACATCCGGATGACCAAATGCCCCCGATGAAAGGATAAACGGTGCAATCCCCAGCTCACTCCGAAGTTCCCTGCTTAAAACCTGCGCAATCGGCGCATTCCCACCATGGCATACTAAAAGAGCCAGCTTCTTAAAACCGTGATGCGCCAGGCTGACGCATATATCATATAAGAGATGATAGTAAGTGTCCGGCCGGACTGTGACCGAACCGCAGAAATTCTTATGCTCTGTACTTAAGCCCACCGGAATCACCGGAAACAGCAGCATCGGGAAGTCTTCTTCCCCCTCTGCCTCCAGTGCCTTTTTGATCTCCTGACTCATCGCCTCCGCGATAATATCATCCGTTCCCAGTGGTGCCTGATTGCCGTGCTGTTCCAGAGCCCCGAGCGGAATCAGGACAATCGTATTCTCACGGTCCACCTGCTCCATTTCCCATCTTGTCAAATCTCTATAGTTACGTATCATAGTATCTCCTCCTCTTATAAAAACAGATATTTCTTTGCACGTTCCATCAAACAAAAAGGATTGTCCGGGATTCTCCCCCAGGCAGCTTTCCCAGCGGTTTCCCGACAATCCTTTCTATGAAATGGTTCTGCCGTTTCACAGCAAACAGCCAAATCCGTCAAACCATTCCTCTTATTTCATTTTATACTGCTTTCGGCACAATCTTCGCCGCACGCAGGCGTACAAACAAAAGCTGTCCAACGATATAGTTGAGTCCCACTTTCAATACATTGAATGGGATCGTCGCCAGGATGATAAATCCATTCAGGTCTTTGATCGCCGGGTTGACCGACGCTACCATGCGGATCACTTCATCCAGCGGCAGGCTCATCGCTTTCGCATATAACGGAAGCGTAATATTCGCATTGATAAAGCATGCACACGCGGTGCGGATCACGATACTGATCAGAAGTGCTTCTACAGCTGCCTTACGGTTAGCGCCCAGCTTCTGATAGAGGAACCACAGCGGCCATACGAACAGGAACGCCGCAATCAGGTTGGCCAGCTCACCGACGTACATCGTGTTAGTTCCGACAGTAATCAGCTTGATTAACAGCTTGATGACTTCTACACAGATACCGGATATCGGTCCCATCAGAAACACGGCAATCACAGACGGTACATCACTGAAATCCACCTTATAAAACGGCGGCATCATCGGAACCGAAAATTCCAATGACATCAGCACGCCAGCAACCGCTGCCAGCATCGCCGTATAAATCAATTTTTGAATACTCCATTTTCCTGTCTTCATCTTAAATCTCCTTTCGGTTTTAAAGCTCATTTCTCCGAAGGAGGAGTATGAATCAAGTGCCGGACTAGCTGCATTTGTAAAACTAAAAAAATCCCAGGTTGTTCGGGACCTGGGATAATAAATCGCAACTTAGCCGATGTACACCAGCCTGCTTACGCTCAAGCGGTACACTCTCTGACTCCTGCCTCTTCTCTCATCCAGACTATACTGTCGGTTTCGGAATCTCACCGAATCGGCCGCCGTCGCGGTTCGCGGACTATACCGCCGGTAGGGAATTTCGCCCTGCCCCGAAGAAATCATGGTAATTACTCCGTCTTCATACATATAAACATATGAATCTGTGGAGTAATTATCTCACCCGGTCATAGTATCACATACAAACGAGAATTTCAATATTTTTTTAACAATCTTTCTTTTCGTTTTTCTCATCTACGGCATCGCCGCCCCGGCATCCAGCATACCTCCAGTTGCCACCTTGCCGGACAGACTCTCAAGCGGCCGCGCCGACTGCAGAATACGGTTTCTCACATCCATAAGCGACAGGGACGCATCGCAGGAGTACAGCATTGCCGCCGTTCCGGTTACCATCGGTGCCGCCATCGACGTGCCGCTCATGTAGGCATAGTCATTGCCCGTGATCGTGCTCAGGATATAATTGCCCGGCGCTGCCAGATCCACGCTTCTCACCCCGTAATTGGACGCACGGTCGAGCTGACCGTCAAAGCGCAGGTTTGCCACGGAAATGATATTGTCCAGTTCAAAGCTTGCCGGGTACATCGGCTGCTCATCGATGCTGTAGCCATTGCCGGAGGCGTCGCCGTTTCCAGCCGCCACAATAAACAGCATCCCCGAATCCTTGATCGCCTGATACAGCTCCTCGCTATATTTCATCGTGCCAAAGCTCAGATTGCAGATCGACGCGCCATTCGCCTGCGCATACCGGATCGCCTTAACCACGTTGCTGACGGTTCCGACACCGGACGATGTTCCAAGCGTCTTGATCACCATGATCTTCACATACGCCGGATCGCAAATTCCAACCGTTCCGACTCCATTTCTCGCCGCCGCGATCGTGCCCGCCGAGTGGGTACCATGATTGTCATCCGTCCCGGTAAATACCTGGGCATTATTATCATAGAAATTCCAGCCGTAAACGTCATCGATATAACCATTTCCGTCATTGTCAATGCCATCGCCCGGAATTTCCCCCGTATTCGTCCAGATCGAACCGCTAAGCTCCGGATGAGTTATGTCAACCCCCGTATCAATCAGCGCCACAATCACCTGACGTTTTCCACTTTTCGCGTCATATTTCTTCCATGCCGGGACAATATTCATATCGATCCCTTCCAGAGAACGGACCGTTCCATCTGCTGAGAGCGCCGGGCTGCCGGTAATCGCCCCAATCGCTGCATCCACTGCCGCCGTATGGCTCGGCACCAGACGCAGTTCACCTGTATTTAAAAAAGCCCACTGATAGGAGGCATAGGAATCCGCATAGGGAACCGACTCCCGTGACGGACCCGCCGCATATGCCGGAAGCGCCGCGCTCCCTGCCATCATGGCAGCACACAGGGCGGCTGCCAGCCCTCTAAAAAGTTTCTTTTTCAACTTGCTTTATCCTCTTTCAATTCCGTTCTTACAGTTCGCGCACTGCCGCAACCACAGTCTCCGCTTCCTTTGCCGGTTCTTTTCTGACATTCTGCCGTTTTACCGATTTTACCACTTTCCCGACTTTCTTGCCATCCTTTTCGGATGCCGGACCGGAAATTGGCTTAAAGCTGCGAAATACCAGAATACTCCGCGGCGGAACCATATACTGACGAAGCTCTTCCTGCGGCTCCTGCCCTGCCTCCAGGCTTTCCGGCGGACAGATTCCGTTATTATCTGCGTCGTCTGTGTTGATGCACAAAGTCCACTGCATTCCCTTCGGAAGTTTCGGAAGATCAAATTCATGCGGCTCCCAGTGCATATTGTAGGCGACAAAGAAATAGTCATCGCTGGTGCCGTCCGCTCTTCGCCCGTACTCGCCGCAGTAGAGAATGCCGAGCTGGCGGCGGAAGTTTTCAAACTCCGGGCACCATGTTTTGACGCCGTGGTAGGAAACATCCGGGTGTCCGCAGACGAGGTAATCAATATTTTTCGGCTCCACCGGCAGATGGAACACTGGATGCGCTTTGCGGAACGCTATCATATATTTTACAAATTCGTAAATATCCCGGTTCGTCTCCAGCTGATGCCAGTTGAGCCAGGAAATCTCATTGTCCTGACAGTAAGCATTATTGTTGCCGTTCTGGGAATTGCCGAACTCATCGCCCGCTAAAAACATCGGCGTTCCCTGGCTCAGAAAGAGCAGCAAAAATGCGTTGCGGAGCTGTTTTTTCCGCATCTGCACAATCTTCTTTTTCCGCGTCGTGCCCTCGACGCCGCAGTTCCACGTATAATTATAATCGCTTCCGTCCCGGTTATTCTCCCCGTTCGCTTCGTTGTGCTTCTGCTCACAGGAAACCATATCCATCATCGTAAAGCCATTTGTCGCCGCCATATAGTTGATCACGCCATACGCGTCCGGATTCCGGCGTGTCTGGTAAATGAGACGGCCGACCTGATCCTCATCGCCCTTTAATACCCGGCGCATATCGATCAAAAATCCTTCATTGTACTCGCCCAGATGCCAGCGGCGCTCCCGCAGCTTCGGTGCCGCTGCCGTTTTTGGCACACGCACGCCATCCCAGGAACCAGCTAATAGCTTCGTATCGGCTAACAGCGGATCCGACGCCAGCAGTTCGGCCGGCGCAAACCCGGACAGGTGCACGCCATCCACATGATACTCGTAAACCCAGAAACGAACCGCCTCCTGCGCCAGTGCCGCGCTCTCCTCGCCGGTAAAATAAAGCTCAACCAGCACTTCGATATCATTTTTATGAAATTCTTTCACCAAATCCTTAAATTCCCGCTCCGGTTCTTTCTCTTTCCCGGATGTGTACGAAGCTTTCGGCGCAAACAGGTATCCCGCCCCATAGCCCCAGTAATTGAGCCGTCCGGTCGGTGTCCCGGTCGCATACGGATTCCCGTCTGCCCCATCCTCCATCATCACTTCCTGAAATTCATTCGGCATCATTAATTCAACTGCTGTGATACCCAATTCCTTTAAATAGGGAATTTTCTCCGTCAGCGCACGGAACGTTCCCCGCTCCCCGGTGCCGGAAGAAGTATGACGGGTAAATCCACGCACATGCAGCCGGTACAGGATCGTCTCATCATACGGATGTTTCAGCGGCTGATCCATTTCCCAGTCATACGTTTCTTCCGGGAAACGGCAGCGCACCGGACGGAGCGCCGCTTTTAAATCGCCCCAGCGCTCATGTCCTGTATAGATGCGCCCGCACGGATCCGGCAGCTCCCCCTGCTCAGTCTCGATCGTGTATTCCAGTCCCGAAAAATCATCGCCCGCAAGCTCCATCATCCAGAGATCCCCCACCCGTTCTTCCGGGGAAAATGGGATCCGGACACCCTGTTTTTTACCTGTCTCATAAATTGCCAGACGGCAGAATGTCCCCGGTGCCTCGACGCACAAGTGCATTCCCGTCTCTGTCCGCTTGATTCCCGGTGTAAAATCAGGGGTTCTTATCTTCTGTCTCACGATTTTTTCTGCTTTCACCTGTATCCCCTCCACGTTTTCATACGGCACTTTCGGTTCCAAAAGTGCCTATTTGTGAGCAGCCGCCTGCGCTTCTATTTTCTCCGCCAGATCGTTCAGATACATCCAGCGGTCCATCTTTTCTTCCAAAAGAGCTTCTTTTTCCTCTTTTTCCTTTATGATGCCGTTCAGAGCCGTATAATCGCGGGCAGAGTCCTGCATCTGCTGCTCCAGATCCGCGATTGCCTCTTCCAGCGCCGCGATATCATCCTCGATCGTCTCCCACTCTTTCTGCTCCATATAGCTGAATTTGAGCTTTTTCTCGCGCTGGCGGCCGCGGTTTTTATCCTTTGCCGGCTCCGCTGCATCTGACGTTCCCGCGCCAGAAGCGCATCCGGTCTTCTGGCCTCTGCCGCGTTCCTGACCGGATGCCGTCCCAGATGCCTCCATCTCTGCCGCTATGCGTTCCCCGCAGGCTGCCTGATAGTCGGTATAGCCGCCCTCATACTGACGGATCGCGCCGCCGCCCTCAAAGGCGAAGATCCGGCGCACTACGCGATCAAGGAAATACCGGTCATGCGATACCGTAATCACAATCCCCTGGAAATGATCCAGATAATCCTCCAGAATCGTCAGCGTGCCGATATCGAGGTCGTTGGTCGGCTCGTCGAGCAGAAGGACGTTTGGCGCGCCCATCAGGATATGGAGCAGATAGAGTCTGCGCCGCTCGCCGCCCGATAGCTTGCCGATCAGCGTGTACTGCATATGGGACGGGAACAGGAACCGTTCCAACATCTGGGATGCCGATACCAGCCCGTCCGCCGTCCGCACGTACTCTGCCACATTTTTAATGTAGTCGATCACGCGCATCGACTGATCCATATCTTCGTTTTCCTGTGAAAAATAACCCATTTTTACGGTCTGGCCGATGATCGTCTCGCCCGAATCCGGTTTCACCCAGCCGGTAATCATCTTCATCAGCGTCGATTTGCCGCTGCCGTTCGGTCCGATGATGCCGATGCGGTCATCCTTCAAGAAGATATAGGAAAAATCATCGATCAGGAGGCGGTCACCATACGCCTTATGAAGATGGTGTGCCTCGACCGTGGTCCGTCCGAGACGGCTGGAAATCGAGCTCATCTCCACATTTCCATCTACTTTCGGCGCTTCCACCGCACTCAACGCCTCGAAGCGCTGAATACGCCCTTTCTGCTTCGTGCTGCGTGCCTGTGCGCCGCGCCGGATCCACGCCAGCTCCGTCCGCAGGATATTCTGGCGTTTCTGCTCCGAGCTCACCGCCATCGCCTCGCGCTCTGCCTTTAATTCCAGATAGCCCTCATAGCCGGACTGATAACTGTACAGCTTTCCCTTGTCCAGTTCGACGATGCGGTTCGTCACGTTATCAAGGAAATACCGGTCGTGCGTGATCATCAGAAGCGCGCCGCGGAATTTTTTCAGGTACTCTTCCAGCCAGTCCGCCATCGCACTGTCCAGATGGTTCGTCGGCTCGTCTAAAATCAACAGATCCGCCGTCGATAACAGCACCGCTGCGAGCGCAACGCGCTTTCTCTGTCCGCCCGAAAGTGTCTCCACCTTGGCACTATAATCAGTGATTCCAAGCTTATTCAGCATAGATTTCGCATCGCCCTCGAGATCCCAGGCGTGCTCATGCGCCATATTTTCCCGGATCACGCAGTCTAAGACGGTCCGTCCCGCTTCAAACTCCGGATTCTGAGGCAGATAACGGATATAGAGATTTCGTCCCTTTACCACCGTACCCTCATCCGGCTCTTCCAGACCGGCTACAATCTTTAGAAGAGTAGATTTTCCGGTTCCGTTGATGCCGATGAGACCAATCTTATCACCTTCACCGATGGAAAATGCCACGTCATCAAAAAGCAGCCGTTCCGTATATGATTTTTTCAGATGTTCTGCTGTCAGTAAATTCATGTCTCATCCCGATCCTTTATCTGTAATTCTACCGGGCAGTGATCCGAACCCAGTATCTCCGTATGAATCTGTGTACCCGCCAGCCGATCCTTCAGGCTCTTGGAAACACAGAAATAATCAATCCGCCACCCAGCATTCTTCTCGCGTGCCTTAAACCGGTACGACCACCAGGAATAAACGCCCTCTTTGTCCGGGTAAAAATAGCGGTACGTGTCGATATATCCAGCGTCCAGAAGCTCCGTAAACTTGCTTCTCTCCTCATCCGTAAATCCGGCATTTTTCCGGTTCGTCTTTGGATTTTTCAGGTCAATCTCCGTGTGTGCCACATTCAGATCCCCACAGAAAATAACCGGCTTTTTCTCCTCCAGCTTCTTCAAAAACTGGCGGAAATCATCCTCCCACTGCATCCGGTACGGAAGTCTCGCCAACTCATTCTGGGAATTCGGCGTATAGCAGGTCACCACATAATAATCCGGGTACTCCGCCGTAATGACGCGCCCTTCATGGTCGTGCTTCTCAATGCCAAGACCGTAGCTCACGCTAAGCGGCTCCTCCTTCGAAAACAACGCTGTTCCCGAATATCCCTTCTTCTCCGCATAGCTCCAATACTGATAATACCCCGGAAGCTCCAGATCAATCTGCCCTTCCTGCAGCTTGCTCTCCTGAATACAGAAAATATCCGCATCCAGCTCATGAAATACATCCAGAAATCCCTTTCCCACACACGCCCGCAAGCCGTTTACGTTCCAGGAAATCATTTTTTTCATTCTATCTCTCCTTTTTATCAAATAAGGTTTTTCCGATACATAAAAAGACAGCAGGCAGGTGGCAGACGCTCCGAAACTGGTCTGTGGATGCAGAGCAGGCTTTCGCCTATCAGTTGTACGCATCTTGAACACGCTTGTCCGAATGGGGCGGACGCAAGTCCGACACAGACGAACAAGTGTAGTGAAAGCAAGCGAACAACGATAGTGCGAAGAGCCAGCGGCGCATTCACAGACCTGTTTCGGGGCGGCTGCTGCCTGCCCCACCTCTCTCATTTTTATAAATCTACGTGTAAATCCTGATGTTTAATCCCATGTCTCTCCACATATCCCGTCAGCATCAGGGTCAGCGCACCGTCACCCGTTACGTTGCAGGCAGTACCAAAACTGTCCTGAAGCGCAAAGATCGTCAGCATCAGCGCCGTTCCAGTCGCATCGAAACCGAGGACACCGGTGATCAGTCCCAGGGATGCCATAACCGTACCGCCCGGAACCCCCGGTGCACCTACTGCAAATACACCTAAAAGAACACAGAACAGAACCATCGTCATCATATCCGGGAGGGCGCCGTACAAAATCTTGGATACCGTCATGACAAAGAATACCTCGGTCAGAACCGAACCGCACAGATGGATATTCGCAAACAGCGGAATACCGAAATCAACCATATCGTCACGAAGCGGCTCTGCCTTTTTGGCACAACTGAGCGCCACTGCCAGGGTCGCCGCAGAAGACATCGTACCGACTGCCGTCAGATATGCCGGACCATAATGCTTAATAACGCCTCTCGGGTCACGGCCAGAGTAAATACCAGCCAGTGTATACAGCAGCGCCATCCAGATATAGTGGCCTGCCATAACAATCAGGATAACCGAAATGAAGATCGGAGCCTGTTTTGTGATGGTTCCCTCATATGCCAGGGAACAGAACGTAAATGCGATGTAAACCGGAAGAATCGGAATGACAATCTTCTGTACTATCTCCAGAACGATCTTCTGGAACTCGTCTAAGAGTTTCGTTACCGTCACCGCCTTGGTCCAGGTCGCTGCCAGACCAATCATAACGGAAAATATCAGCGCACTCATGACGCCCATGATCGGCGGAATGTCCAATTTAAAGACAACCTCCGGCAGACTGCGCAGTCCATCGACTGCCGACTGAATCGACATATGCGGAATCAGCGTATATCCGGCTGCCATCGAAAACAGCGCCGCGCCAAGAGACGATGTATACGCCAGTATCAGCGCTACTCCAAGCAATCTGGAGGCATTCTTTCCAAGCTTCGTGATCGACGGGGCAATAAAGCCGATGACGATCAGCGGTACACAGAACGAAATAATCTGCCCAAAAATATAATTCAGCGTCACAACGAGATTCATAAAACTTTCATTTGCTATAAGACCGGCAATAATACCGATCGCTACACCCAGCACCAGCCGAAACGGCAGGCTTTTCATCAACTTGCTCATACCCAGTTTTCCTTCCTAATACCTATCTCTTCATTCTTACTCTTCCCAAAGTTTTTTCGGATACAGACCGCCGTCCTTCATCCCCTGGATCGCGTCTGTCACCATCTTCTTATCTTCCTTGTAGGTCACGCCGTACCAGCGGTCCACGCTCTTTAACACGGTCACCTCGGCTTTCCCCTCTTTCAGAAGTTCATCCACCACAAACGGGAGGAAATACTCACATTTGAGTGGATTTACCGACAGGTTTTTCTCCAAAAATGGAACAAAGCGCGCCTTTAACTCCTTTAAGATGCTGGAAGTAAAGCCCCAGAGGTTCATCGATACAAGCGTATCCTCCCCCAGCTTCTCCCAGGTTGCGCCGTCATCCTCGGTATATTCCGCCTGATCGCCGTGCTTCTCGATGCGCGTTCTCTCGTGGATATCCGCCAGATGTCCATCCGCATCCACCGTACAGACGCCGCGCGCCACATGCCCGTTTTCCGTCAATGTGTTGTAGAGATGATAGGCAACCATCGCATACTGATATTTGTCATCATCACCGCAGGATGCCAGACGATCATAGATCGCCTTGAACGCCGATTTTCCATAGTAATCATCCGCGTTGATCACCGCAAACGGTCCGTCGATCACCTCGCTGCAGCAGAGAATCGCATGACCGGTTCCCCACGGTTTGACGCGTCCCTCCGGAACCTCAAATCCATCCGGAAGGCGGTCATTTTCCTGATACACATACTCCACCTGCACGTGCTTTTCCATGCGGTTTCCGATATGTTCCTTAAACTCTTTCTCAATCGATTTCTTGATAATAAATACGACCTTTTCGAATCCAGCCTCGACTGCGTCGAAGATCGAAAAATCGATGATCAGATCTCCTTCCCGATCGACCGGATCAATCTGCTTCAAGCCGCCATACCGGCTGCCCATACCAGCCGCCATGATTACCAGAACTGGCTTCTGACTCATGAAAATTGTCCTCGCTTTCTGTTTCTTATCCACAATCCTGCCCGTTTTCATTCAAAGCAGAATTGCCTGTTTCCTTTTATTTTAAACTAATTCGGGCAGACTGTAAACAGTAAAACAAAAACCCGGCTGCCGTTTTATTCCATAGAGCGGATATTCTTTTTTGCTTACATTTTTATAAATGTATTTTTTACTGTTTCTACACCAGTTAATTGTATCTTTTAGTTCTGCGCATACTTGTATGATAGATTGTTTTCACAAATATTTGATGTATGCGGGAGGTGCTTTAAATGATTGCTGCTGGTGACCGGCTCCGTGATTTACGGGAGGACAAAGGAAAAACGCAGGCGGAAATTTCCAGTCTGCTGGGTACAACTCAGCAAATCTATTCCCGCTATGAAACAAACCGGACGGATCTGCCTCTTCGGCATCTGATAAAACTGGCGGATTATTACCAGGTCAGCGCCGATTATATTCTCGGTCGAACCTCCTACCCGAAGAATCCGCCCGAAATGGCGAAACCATTTCTTAAAAATGTCACCTATGGAGAGGTCAATGGGCGTATCTCATCATTCCAGACTTCCACGAAAAAGCAGTTGATCGAATACATCAATTACCTGGTTTATCTGGAATCACGCCATAAGAAGGATTGATCGCGCTAAAAACGGGACATTGACACCATAGATGTGCAAAAGACAGCTCCAGGCATCGCTCACATGCAGCGTCTGGGGCTGTCTTTTATCTTTCAGACTTTTGTCTAAATCACTTTGATTCCAGCTCTTAGTCGTCCTCTTCCTCACTATCCGTAACAGTAAATACCTGACGTTTTCTCGCCATCTCATCGTTTGCCAGATACTCATCGTAAGTAGTAATCTTATCGATCAGCTTGCCGTTTACGATTTCCATGATACGGTTTGCGGTCGTCTCAACGATCTGGTGGTCACGGGATGAGAATAACAGCACGCCCGGGAACTTGATCATACCGTTGTTCAGAGCGGTAATGGACTCCATATCCAGATGGTCGGTCGGCTCGTCCAGAATCAGGACATTGGAACCGGAGATCATCATCTTAGAAAGCATGCAGCGCACCTTCTCACCACCAGAAAGAACGCGGACCTTCTTCACGCCGTCCTCACCGGCAAACAGCATACGTCCTAAGAATCCGCGGACATAGGTCACATCCTTAACCGGAGAGTACTGGGTCAGCCAGTCTACGATCGTGTCGTCGTTATCGAACTCTTTCGAATTGTCCTTCGGGAAATATGCCTGACTGGTGGTCAGACCCCATTTATAGGATCCCTCATCCGGCTCCATCTCGCCGGAAAGAATCTTGAAGAGAACGGTCTTTGCCTGCTCGTTCGGTCCTACAAATGCTACCTTGTCCTCGCGTCCGAGAATGAAGGAAATATTATCAAGAACCTTCACACCATCGATAGTCTTAGACAGGTTCTCTACGCTTAATACCTCATTACCGATCTCACGTTCCGGACGGAAGTCGATATACGGATACTTTCTGCTGGATGGCTTGATGTCATCT
>OKUZ01000598.1_pt1 | contig 12110 bp, 10 predicted proteins | sample 1606681 | NCBI WGS metagenome assembly OKUZ01 (sample SAMEA3882524, study PRJEB24775) | human gut metagenome | biome: human-associated habitat; feature: intestine environment; material: feces | place: Netherlands | collected 2009/2010 | reverse complement strand
ACCGTCCAACTTCTCATAATGAGAATAATGAGTTTATGAACATAGCGAATTGCAGAGACTTTCGAGTTCACGCACTTTCTCGACTATGCGTTTTTGCTCCTCTAATGGCGGGAGCGGCAGAATCAGTTTCTTGAATATTTCGAATGGCGGTATGTTCTTTATGGCGGAACCCTTACTGCTCTCTTTTGCCGTCTGTTTTAGGACATAGTCGAAATACAGGAGAAAGTAATCCAAGTCTATCGGCGCAAAAATTGTCATTCGCATAAGAGCCTGATTTATAATGCCAAGCTCAATCTGCTCTGGTAGGACATAAGTTTCCCCGATGGTTCCTGCACAGCTAACAAGAATATCACCCGGCTCGACTGTGAAACTTCTCATTTTTGATTCGTAATATTGGCGGGTAATATAATATGTTCCGAGAGTGTGGTCCTTCTGAATAGCGTTCTTTTGCTCATACACTTTTACTGTATCAGCACCCTTTGGTACGAACATACTCTTGGTTAAGCTGCTGCCGAAGGGTCCCTTTCTATAGATGCCTATGTCGTCCAACCTTATTAAAGCCCAAGAGGGCGGCACTTCAAATGGTATCTCATCGTCGATGCAAACCTCTTCTGAGCCACGCTTTTCATAATGAGAATTATCCCGTCTGAAAATGACGGATTCGTGCTTGTCCTTTTTGATTTTGCCCTCCTTGATGAGCCGCCGCTTCTCCGCCCGGATACGCTCCAGCAGAGCCTCTGCAGGCTCGTCAGATGGGTCTTGCGGTACCAGCTTGCCCTGGACTGCCTCTTGTAAAATCGACTTCTTGAGGGACTCAGGGAAGGCTTCCTGCATTGCTGTGGTTTCATCGTATACTACGCCATAGTTCTTCACTACTGGTAGGACTTCCGACAGTTTCGCCAAAATACGGCGTTGCTCATCAAGGGGAGGAATTGGTGTTAGATACGCTTTGATGGTCGCTGTGGCAAGTTCCTTCTGCTTCGTAGTACCGTCTGCCTGATCTTCTATAACGCTTTGTACGCTTGGATTGGCAAAGTAGTAGTACAAGTATTCCGGGAGAACAAACTGTTTCAGAGGGCGTATAACGGTGACATGGCTATCAGCAACAGCCAGCTCATACGGATTAGCTGTGGTTTTGTAAATAGCCATTCGTCCAAGTGTGCCAAGGCCAGTAGAGTTCCACATTAGGTCGTTGTCCTGCAAAAGACGCTCAGGCCCATAGGAGGACAGAGAATTCGGCTCAATAAACTGTGCCTTTTCAATCGAAAAACCGCTCCATTGATTGCACTTTTGGGCGACAACGGGGTACTTTTTGATTGGAGAATACTTCGGTGACTTTCCACGCTGGATGTACTCACAGACATCAATGAGCCGCACCCACTCCCACGAATCGGGGATGTCGAACGGTACCTCATCTGCCAGCGACCGCACTTCATCGCCGATTTTCTCATAAGGAGTATTATCGGCACCTTTGAAGATGACGGAGGGGTTCTTTTCGCGCTTGATTTTCTTCTCTTTGATGAGCCGCTCTTTCTCTGCATGGATGCGTTCCAGCAAAACGCTAGCGGGTTCGTCATTTGGGTCCTGCGGCACAAGCTTGCCCTGAACAGCCATCAGGAGAATGGAGTTTTTCAGTTGCTGCGCAGTCATTCGGCGGCCTCCTCCGTGATGTCAATGCCAAGGATATCGGTGATCTGGGCAAGGATGCGGTCAATGTCAGCATTCAGGCTGGCCCGTTTTTCTTGATACTGCAGAATCAGTTCCTTCGGCGGAAGGATCTCCTCCTCTTCATGAGGATAGCCGCAGAGATCAATATTGTAATTCCGCGCCTTCAGCTCTTCAACAGAGTATTTCTTCGCCTTGTCAAAGCCGCCAATAGTGATCTCCTCACGATTGTCCCACCACTCAACGGCCGGAGCAAAATGCTCCAGCTTCATGGGCTTCGTCTTGGAGAAGTTCTTATATCCTTCCGGCATATCCAAGCGGTAGAACCAAGTTTCCGTCGTGGGATGCGTCCGATCGAAGAACAGAATATTTGTCGTGATAGAGGTGTACGGTGCAAAAACGCTATGCGGCATGCGTATAATAGTGTGAAGGTTAAATTCAGATAGCAGTTTTTCCTTAATTGCAATCTTTGCATTATCAGTGCCGAACAGGAAACCATCGGGGAGAATGACAGCGGCACGGCCATTCTGTTTGAGCCGATACATAATCACGGACATGAAGAGGTCGGCAGTTTCACTACTTGCAAGATCTGCAGGAAAGTGATTCTTGACCTCTGTTTTTTCATGTCCGCCGTAAGGGGGATTCATAAGAATTACATCGAACTGATCTTCCTCGGTATAATCAAGCACATCCCGTAGAAGTGAGTTGTCATGATACACCATCGGAACATCAATACCGTGTAGCAGCATGTTCGTGATGCACAGAGTATACGGGAAAGGCTTCTTCTCAATCCCATAAATAGAGGTTGCATACTCCTGCTGGTCTTCTGCCGTTACGACCTGCTTACTCAGTTCATTCAACCAACTAGTCAGAAAGCCCCCTGTGCCGCACGCAAAGTCTGCGACCTTTTCGCCGAGCTTCGGTTTAATTGTCTTCGCCATAAAATCAGTCACAGCACGAGGCGTATAGAATTCACCAGAGGATCCGGCGCTCTGGAGTTCCCGTAAAATGGACTCATATATTTCCCCAAACGCATGGCTCTCCTCGTAATCATCCAAATCCAGGTCATCGATGATATTGATCACTTGGCGCAGCAAAACGCCGTCCTTCATGTAATTGTTCGCATCCTCAAAGGTTGTCTTGACAATAGCTTTTTTGATGGGTGTTGCTGCAGTCACATTAAGCCCCTTCAGAGTTGGGAAGAGTTTATTATTCACAAAATCAAGAAGCGTGTCGCCCGTCATCGCCTTACCCGACTTATCATCAGCGGCCCAGTTATTCCAGCGGCATTCTTCTGGAATAATTGATGTATAGGGCCGATCTGTATATCGCCATTCCTCTTCCTTTGTATTGTAGACTTTCAAGAAAAGGATCCAGGCCATCTGCTCAATGCGCTGAGCGTCACCATTCACTCCCGCATCATTCCACATGATGTCCCGAATGCGCTTTACAAAACCTGTTAAACTACTCATGATTAACCCGCCTCATATAATTCATTCTCAAGTTCATGAACAGCTTCGTTATACTTATCCTCGCCGCCGAAGAACTTGAATATCCTCTGGATCTTCCCAAATTTTGCGAATTGTGGAGTTGTCAGAATAGCTTCATGCTCTAACTCGTAGATTCCGACATTCATATACTGATCCAGAAGCGCTTCCAAGACTTCTCTTGCCACCCCGCTATACTTGCTGAGGAAATCCCGCTTCTTCACATTGTTGGCTCTCTCTTTTCTGGTAAGTGGCTTTTTGTCAAAGGCAACATGGCAGATGAAATCGAAGTCATCTACATCGCTCATATGCTGATCCGCTTTCAGTGCTTCAAGGTCAATCCCCTTGCTGGCCAACAATTCTTGAATCTTCTTTTTCTTTTCCTCGGATGTCCACTGCCGAATAAAGTTGTCGAGGGAAGCGTATGTACCAATAATATTCGTTTTGGTGTAATCGACGATGCTCTCCTGCCGCAGGAGTTTCCCATTCGTATCATACACAGAGACCGTTTTATTGATTATGCGGACACGACACCCATTTTCATCAACAATGGGCTTTTCTTCTGGTGGATATGGTGGATCAACTGGGTCAGGGTCGGGATTTGGTTTAGGTCCAGGAGGACAGGGACCACGCTTTTCTCTCCCATAATCTTCATCAATTTCAATCGGGCCATCCCAATCAGGATCAGCAAAAAGGGCTGTAACACCGCGAATGTCCATAACTATAAAATGGGTCTTTCCATCTTTTTCGCGTATTCTTGTGCCTCTTCCGATAATCTGCTTAAACTCAGTCATTGAGTTGATCCACTCGTCTAAAACGATGAGCTTTGTCATCTTGCAGTCGGCTCCAGTTGACAACAGCTTAGATGTCGTTGCAATGACCGGCGTTTTCGACCCGACCGAAATGAAGTAGTCGAGTTTATCCTTGCCAAAAGTATCGTTGCCGGTAATGCGTACAACATAGTCGGGATACTTTTGCATCATATCAGGATTCTGCCTTGCGAGCTCATTTCTCATACGAAGTGCTGCATCTTCTGTTGCGCAGAACACAATGGTTTTGGACATCCGATCAGTCGCTTTGAGGTAGTCTGTTATTTCTTTTGCGACTTGGACAATGCGGTCTTCAATTATGATGTTATAGTCATAATCCCTGTTATTATAAATTCGGTCAGGGATCTCATGCCCGTAAATATCAAGTTGACCTTTCCGTGGGCGCCAACCATCGCCAATGTCGGTCGTTATATTGATGACTTTGAAAGGCGCCAGAAAACCATCCTCGATGCCATCTTTCAGGCTATAGACATATACCGGCTCGCCAAAATAATCTATGTTGGAAACATACTTAGTCTCTTTTGGGGTTGCGGTCATGCCAATCTGGGTTGCCGAGGAGAAATACTCCAAGATCTTCCGCCAATTGCTTTCCTTCTTGGCTGAGCCGCGATGACACTCATCAACGATTACGAGATCGAAAAAGTCTTTGCTGAACAGCTGAGCAAGACGTTCGACAGTCTCATCCCCATCTTCTGTATCGTCATCGTCTTTTCCCGCAAGTTGTTGGTAGAGTGAAAAGAATATCTCGTGCGAGGTAATCGTAAGAGGATCGTCCTTCACAAAATTGACTTTATGAATCGTTTTTTCGAGCGGAGCAAAATCCTGTTGGATTGATTGATCGACCAAGATGTTACGATCAGCCAAATACAATATTTTTTTCTTCATTCCGCTCTTTAGAAGGCGATATACAATTTGGAATGCAGTATAGGTTTTGCCTGTACCTGTGGCCATCACCAGCAAGATGCGATCTTGACCTCTGGCAATCGCATCAAGAGTCCTATTGACAGCGTTACGCTGATAATAGCGAGGGGGATATGTATTCTGCCCTGAATAGAACGGCTGCCGAATGATGGATTCCTCTTGCTGTGTGAGCCCTTCTCCATGGTTGGCTCCAGCCTTGAATCTCGCATAGAGAGCATCAGGAGCTGGAAAATCCTCCATAGAAATGCTGCGCTCTTCTCCGGTGAGGAAATCATGCTCCATAAAACCATCACCATTAGAACTGTAGGCAAATGGAATGTCCATCATTATGGCGTATTGCATTGCCTGCTGCAGCCCATCTCCGACAGCATGCTTGTTATCTTTCGCCTCAACGATTGCAATCGGAGTGCTTTCGTTCAAATAAAGAATATAGTCTGCTTTCTTGGCTTCCTTGCGGGAGACCATATTTCCTCTCAAGTTGATTTGTCCATCTGTAATTCTTGTCTCCATTGTAATAAGACTAAGCGCCCACTTTTTTGTTATGGCAGGCGTAATAAACTGAAGCTTGATATCCTCTTCAGTCATCTTCCTTTTCGATAAGACTGCTGCCATGCGATTATCCTCCAAACTTCCGATAGTTGCTGATTATCAGAACTTGATGCATATAAGAATTATTCTACGATTCTGCAAATTTCGGCAACCTCATCCAAGGTTAAGAGGCTGCTTTCCTGTAGCCTCATTACTTCCATCAGAAACGGTCTTGTGACGCTGCTTTCAAAACGATTCAAGCGGAAAAGAGACGACTTCAACTTCGCAGGAAAACTTTGATGAACGATCAAAATCGGCCGGATCACCCCAGAGGCGATCGTATGCGTCCTGGTCACCCTTGATAGGTTTCAATTTGACCTTTCGGTTCTTAGGGTTAATCTCATCCACCAAGTATTTCTTGGTGATCTGCGCATAAAGAGTATCGTCCTCAGGAACAACCTTTCCATCTTTGATCAGATTGGCCATAGCCAAAAGGAGCAGGGAAACGGTCGTAATGCGCTGCTGGCCATCAATGACGAGGTAGTCAGAACTACTGCCCATAGGGTCGCTTACAGACACGATGCCGCCAAAGAAGTGCCACCGCTTCTTGTTTTGGATCGTCCGAACAAGATCCTGGTACAGCTTTTTGCAGTGCTCTTCGCGCCAATCATAGTTTCGCTGATAGACAGGAATGATCAGCTTGTCCGCATTTTTCAAATAATGAGTAAGAAGTTCTCCTTGGCCGTTCATGATTTTCCCTCCAGCCCATCAGTGGCGTTCTTCTTGCCGGGTTTCTTATATTTCTCGGAGTAACCGATATACTTTCCGCTCTTTATTCTGGCATCCACTGGCTTTTCTGCGTCTTTTGGAAGGAGCCAACAATAACCAGCACGCTCTGCGCCCGGTATCCGCCCTTGAGAGCAAAGCGTTTGAATACGCCTGTTAGATAGGTTCCATTTAGTTGCTGCTTCGCTTATGGTCATATAATCCATCTTGACACCTCACACAAAACAAAGAGGTCCTGTCGTGGCAGAACCTCTAAATGGCTGCCAAAGTACGCAGCTGTAAAACTATCAAGTATCAAGTTAATAATACACCATCATGCGAATAATATCAAGCCAGTTATGTGGATTAGCTACGACCATTTCGTGAACAATCGGCACAGACTCCCCGGTTTGCACCTCCCTTGCCACCGTAATAGGACATCTGCGCATCCTGCTTAATTCGGCCGCAAACCGTACACATGATCCATCGCCGATTGTAGCGATCCACTGTCCATTCTTCAGAGGTCGGGTCATAGCTCTGGCAGATCCGGATATATTCCGCATCCAGCTCCTCTTGCGTAGGACCGGCTGGGACCACAGGCCTAGCAGCATACGGTGTTGGACGAGGATAGACAGATCTTCGCTCGAAAGATCTTTCTCGTTCTTCACGCAGCCGGATCTCTTCTTCATTCGTTCTCCTAATCTTATCGATGTCGAATAGCCGATCTTGCAAATCTCTCTTGAAGTCTTCTTTCTTTTGAATTCCCGCACCTGCAACGCAGAGGCAGCAAGGTGGCTGCGCTACATTGAAATGACAATGGGCACAATCGATCCACCGAGCAGAATACTTGCCCTTATATTTTCCAAATGAAATCGGGCACAGGTTGCCGGTTCCATGCTCCGGGGGCGAAACCGCTACAGCGTAGTACTTTTGCTTCCACTGTTCTTCCAGACGGCTGAAGACCCATTCGGTACAGTCGTTATCTTGAAGTGCGCTTTGAAGCCTATCCGGGGTAAACTCCGTATCTTGTTCAATCTTCGGCATGGAGATTAACAAAAGCGAGTAGTCCTCCACTTTTGCTTCTTCTGCCAGTTCCACCCTATCATCGTCATCATAATAGCGGTCAAAATCCAACAGGATTCTTAACGGTGTCCCTTGCATGGTCACGCGTAGCAGCGGTGGATAAGACAGGGGTTCGCACTCGAAAGCGACAGAGTCAATCTTCAATCTTCGTGCTTCCTGCAAAAGTTCTGGATCATGCCATGCTGGGAACCGCAACATCACTGGGGGCAACGTCAAAAAGCCACTCTGCTTCAACGCTTCGGCAATCGCCTTATAGATGGCCACCTCGCTTGCATACATACACTCGTAATTTGAAACATGAGCAAAGTGGTGGCGCCGCCGCGTTCCTTTTCGTGCCTCAAATGGTTGCAGACAAGCTGCACAGATGCAGTTGCATTTTTGACCGCTGGACACCTCGGAGATATGCTTCAACTCGCCGGTTAGCTTATTGACGCCGAAATAGATATGACTCGCTGAACGCTTTTTGATGTTCTTTGCCATATGCACCTCGCTATATTCTACCGAGATTATCTTTGAAGATCACTTGCGTTCGAATACAAAACTGATACGGTCTTGGTATTCAGGCAACTGCTCCAGATAGACATTAAGGCGCCGTGCTACCTCAGCACGCTCCAATGCTGATGCTTCTACCGGGCTTAGGTCGTGCCCCCCTTCCTCCATGATATCCACTGCCATTTCATACAGCAGCTTATCCAGAAGCTCTTCGGGGCTATCAATTACAAGGCAGTCCATGTCGCCGACAGTACCACGGCAACTATCGATGCTGATGTAGATATACCCGACCTTACCAGACCATACAATATCGAAGTATGGAGTTGTTTTGATGTACTCGGAGAATACGCTCATGACTCGTTCAATGGCCTCTTTCACGCTGGTGTCATATTCCTTTTTCATGTCGGAGCCCTCCTTAAAATCGAATGGATGGGAGATGCACCTCTCCATACTTATCCGCTTCATGGATAATGCGAGGATAAGCACAGTAGAAGAACAGACCTCCTTGCCTATAATCCGTTCCTGTCCGGAACTCGTTGATTAAATTGTTCTGACATTCCCGGCATTGGTTGTTATGCCAATCGTGCGTTTTCGGGCATATGTACCAGTCCCGTGGATTACCCTTGATTCGGCTGCACTTCGGCGCATAGGGTTGGTTATCACGGAGGAAGGCATCAAACCGCTTCCGCTTGCTCAACAGAATGTTTTGTAGGCCGTCTTCAGTAAAAAGATCTGGCGCAAAACCATCATCAATGAAGAATCGGCGATAGTCGGCATACCCGTCATCGTCTACGATCGCCCACTCCACCTTCACGAGCCATTCGCAACCGTCGTCATCATGGTCTTCGGTGAGCTGCAGAACGACTGCTATATCTGTGGATCGCTGAGGAACAACTGAAGCGAGCACGCGATTCGGCCACTTCCACACAAACTTGTTCTCATCATCCAGGCTGCTGGAGATACACTCATTCCCATAGGCGTAGGTCTCATCGAACACCCAAATCACCTTATAGCCGGCCCTCGTGTAGAACTTATTGCGCCGTTCAAATTCACCGGCAGAAATCGGACTGTGCTGAAACTCAATGACATAGCCGCCCATCAAGATGTCTGCACGATGGCATTCGCCCCTGTGTTCCACGACAATCTCACGAACATTTTCGGGAAAACGCGATTGCCATCCTCGGTGCCATTCAGACATATCGTATTTCCAGTCATCCATACACGAGGTCACATGAGCGAAGTGCCACGAATTGACTTCGCCCTGGCGAGGAATCACCTGGTTGCCGCACACAGGGCAGTAATACTCTTGCCCCTTCTCCGCATCGAATGCGTGAACGCGGTGATGATCCGCTGTCAAAGCATATTCCAAAGTGATCCCTCCTCACAGAATAATCTAATCGCTGTCTTCTTGGCTGCTCGCGTCTCTCTGGAAGCCATACTCAAAAAAGCACATGTCCAGGATTTTGGCTGCCGGATACTCAATTCGGCTGCCGCAATGTTTCCGGAGCTTTTCAAACTCATCCTCATGGTCAAGATACAGGTTGCCAAGGGTTCGGATGGATTTCGCACTGAATGCTTGGGGTGCTGCACCGGTATCAGCAAGAGCCTTTTTGAAATACCGATCATAGGCGGGTACGCAGCCCACAGTACCCAGCAAGATCTTGGTAAGCAAGGTATCCGTTGGGATGCCGACACCGGACGCCACATAAGCTTCTGTAATGCTCTCGCTAAGTTTCATGATGCGGTCAGCATAATACTCCTGCGAGAGTTTCTCGGGAGAAAGGTCCCAGAGATCATCCCACTCCGGCTGATAAATCAAACGGACAACATCCGCATGGATCTTGTAATCTTTCTGCATGAGGAAAGAGTTTCGAAGCATACCCCAACTGGCCAAATACCAAGCCAAATGCAGGCAGAGATAGTCGATCGTGGCGTCAATCTGCGGGCGCCTATTCAGCCGAAACGCTTCATGGCAGTACTCCCAAGAGAGATACCGGTGATGTGGATCATCCTTCATACTGTCATAGCACTCGTATCCGGCTTGAATGGCTTCAGCAAGTTTTTTCTGATCCACAACACGATAGGGCGGCTTACTATGGTGCGTGTGGCCCTGTACTTCGCCTTTCCTGAATACGACCCATTGTTCCTCTAAACTAATGGAATCCACGACATATCCCGCACTGATCCAGCTGGAGCAAAAGGATGCAGGGTTTGAGAGATTTGCCCAGGATGGTCTGTTCTTATATGCGTGGTTAGGGATTGGGATGATCTGGTTCAACTCATCGAAAGTAAGCTTAACAGAGTCTCCTCCGTGTTCCTTCAGCCAATTTCCAAGTGGAGCATATTTCTCTCCAATAGCCATATCCGTCACCCATTCAGTTCATGAGGCTTGAACACTCTTTTGTCCAGCGCGAAGATGCGACTGCTCACCTCTCCCACCTGGAGACCGGCCAAGGTCTCGCGGTAGATTTCCATCCGGCTGTCAAGCATATCGATCTGGGAGAGCAGCTCGCTCTCCGCACAGATGGGCTTCACTGCAGCGCCGAATTCTGGCTCTCCGTGATGGGAAAGGATCATGTGCTGCAGCAAAACGGACTTGTCTTCAGGGATCCCCAGTTCCGAAGCTACGGCAGCAACTTCCTGTGCACCCATTACGAGATGGCCAAGGAGCTGTCCTTTCACCGAATACTCCGTGACGAGGCCGAGCTGAGAAAAGGTAAACTCCTTCTCTTTGGCAAAGTCATGCAAAAACGTGCCTGCAAGCAACAGGCTGCGATCGATGATATCCACGTAAAGGCCGGCCAGGAAATCAGCCGTTTTCATCATGGCCGCAGTGTGCATCAGAAGTCCGGAGATAAAGCCGTGGTGGACGCTTTTAGCGGCTGGGATCGTCTTCAGGGACTCCTTATGGCGGGCCATCATCGTGCTGCAGATCTTCCTGTAATCAGCATCCGTAATCGAACTGATCAGTCTCTCCACTTCTTCCATCGTAGTGTCCACATCAATGGGAGCCACCGGGACCAAGGCGGACAGGTCGTAAGTATCATTGTTGTCAGCCAAACGGATCCGATCGACAGTAATCTGCGGGGTGCCTCTGAACTCAGAGACAGTGCCACGGATCTTCACAACATTGCCTTCATCTGCAGAGGAGATGGGGCCAGAATAGTCCCATACTTTTATTTCGATGGAGCCGGATCGATCCGACAGAGAGGCACTCAGAAACGGCTTGCCGGTAGCGGTCGTCTTAGGATATGCAGCTTTCAAAACATAGAAGCCCTCCACCTCATCCGATAGGGACATCTCTGCGATCAGTTTGTTATACTCCATCTTTATTCCTCCGTAGTCTGTCTTCGTTTACTCGCCTTTGACACGAACCCCAAACCCATTGACTTCAATATCCTCGTCTGCGGGAATGAGCAAGTACTTCCGGCCATCAATGATCCTTGTCTCAACCAAGTAGCTGTGCTCCGGATCGACCGAAATTGTCGCATCGGCGGTCTTAACTTCAAAGCGGCTGCTATCAATCAGATTGGCCGGGTTCAGCGTTGCTCCATCACCGAACTGGGTGGCGCAACTATCACGGAACGCAAGGATCTTCTCCTCTTCCACACCGTTATCGCGCAGGATTGCTGCCGCATCACTGACGGAGAGTTCCAGCGGTTCAGAGTCATGGCTCTCCTTATACTGTTCAATCTGGTCGCGGAGTCTGTCATGGATAGACTGGACCAGTTCCATATTGCAGGCATCACCCAAAGCTTCGCTGAGTGCATTCTGGAATGCTTCTTTTTGCTCAGCGGCAGACATGGGGGCTGTGGTATGAAATACGCTGTCGATAACTTCCTGGTGGATCTCATCTGTCTTTCTGGAATAGAACAAAGCATTGTAGATATTGGCCGCACGATCGTCAAAGGCTGGGAACAAGAATCCCAGTTCCGGTGCGGCAACGATCTGGCCGGCACAACTGTGGAACTCATTATCTCCAGGGAAGAATCCCAACTCCGCTTTGCGCTCCTTCACAGGACAGACACAGCAAACGACATAGGAGAATACGGCATCGGATGCATCTGCATCCATCTCGTCGTTTTTGTTCTTACAGGGGACATCGTATGTGTCATATGCCAGGAGGATCAGGTAGTTGCTGTCCCCAAGGTCAAGAGAGTTGATGATTTTCTGATAGAACTCCTCACGGATCTCACCATCTTTCAGTTCCGAGTCGCGCAGTGCCATGAGAAGGCGATGCTCATCACTGTCGGCTACCTGCTCCGTGGAGAAGATAATATCGATCAGGTTCTTCCCAAGTTTGCCGGAAAGAGCCTTCTTCAGCAGGTTCAGGTACTTC
>OKUZ01000580.1_pt1 | contig 12381 bp, 10 predicted proteins | sample 1606681 | NCBI WGS metagenome assembly OKUZ01 (sample SAMEA3882524, study PRJEB24775) | human gut metagenome | biome: human-associated habitat; feature: intestine environment; material: feces | place: Netherlands | collected 2009/2010 | reverse complement strand
TAAGTATGGCAATCTGGTGAAGGAGACAGATCCACTTGGACGGAGCAATACCTACAGTTATGACCTGGCAGGCCAGATGACTTCTGCAGCTGATCCGCTTGGTAAGATAACTGCTTATACTTACGACCCGGCAGGAAATATTACAGACATCACAAAGCCGGGTGGAAGAAAGACCAGCTATGGATATGATAAGAATTATAATGTTACATCTGTAACAGATCCGATGGGCTATGTTGCAAAGACAGTCTACGATAAAGACAATCGTGTAACAGAAGAGACCGATGCACTGGGACAGAAAGAATCCTATACCTATGATAAGGACAGCAGGGTAACTTCTATTACAGACAAGCGTGGATTCACAACGGGATTTGATTACGATGCGCATGGTAATATTCAGGTTGTTACAGATAAGACTGGATTAAAGAGCCATCTGGAATATGACAAGAATGACAACCTGACCAAAGTAACTGATGCCCTTGGCGGTGTAACAACTTATGGTTACGACAACATGGATAACCTGGTGACCTTCACCAATGCAGCAAATAAGACAACGAATTATACTTATGATCTGGAAGGCAACCTGACATCCATCAAAGATCCGGCAGGAAGAACAGAGAAATTCGACTATGATGAAAAAGGCAGACTGACCGGACATACACAGGCAAGTGGCAAGAAAACCACGTATGATTACGACAAACTGAATGACCTGTTGGAGAAATCTTATCAGGACGCAAAAGGCGAGACATCCGAAAAGGACGTAACCTACGCATATAACAGTGCCGGGGAACGGGTATCCATGAAGGATCAGACAGGCAAGAGCAGCTACGAATACGATGCACTCGGAAGAATCACAAAAGTAACAAGCGGTTCGAAAAAGGATGTCAGCTACGTCTATGATGATGCAGATAATCTGCAGGCAATCGTATACCCGGATGGGACAAAGGTCAGCTATGAATATGACTTAAATGATAATCTGGTAAAATTGACAGATCGTAATGGAAAAGTAACCACTTACAAGCATGATGCACTGAATCGTGTGACAGAAGTCATTAGAAGCAATGGAACAAAGACGGAAGTATCTTACGATGCAGAAGATCATATCACAAAGATTGTGAATACCTGTGGTTCCTGTGGAAAAGTAATCAGCACTTATGAGTACAAGTACAATGATCAGGGATATGTAGTCAGCGAGACAGCGACCGAACTGGAAGCCGGAACAAGAAAGGCACCAAGCTGGGAAGACTGGTACAACTGGGGCGACACACAGAAAGAGACAGACAAAGCAGACTGTGAGCATCAGGAAAAAGAGATCCAGACGACTCGTACCTATGAATACGATGACAACTGGGAACTGACGCGCTGTACAGAAAAAGCAGAGGGCGGTAAAAAGACAGTCCATAATTATACTTATGACAAGATTGGAAACCGGACCTCTTACGAGAAGATCGAAGATGGTGTCAGCAAAGCAAAATATAACTACAAGTACAACGATTCCAACCAGCTCATCAAACGCACGAATGCAAAAATCTGGGGCGATCCGGGAACAACCTACAGCTATGATAAAGATGGCAATCTGATCCAGGAATGTGATAAGACAAACAGTGCAGATCCGGTCACTTATGAATACACAGCTGAGAATCGACTGGCAGTCGTAAAACAGGGTGGAACAGTCCTGATGGCAGCCATGTATGATGGAGATAACAACCGGGTATTCGAACTGGATAACACCTATAAATGGGAAGACTGCTATGGCGATGAAGTCCTGATCCCGGAGAACCAGCGTACAGAAGATGGTGACAGTCCGAAAGAACAGCTTGCATCTCTGGTAAAAGGTGGTTCAAATGCTAAAGGTTATACACTGACAGAGTATATCAACGATATCAATCGTGAAAATACAGAAGTCCTTGCAGAGTATGGATCAGACGAGAAAGTACGTCAGGCTTATACTTATGGAGAAAGTGGAATCGGAGAACGGGTAAGCGTTGATAAATCGAAAGAAAGCAGTTATTATTTATATGACGGAAGAAACAGCGTGACCGGAATCCTGACCGAAACAGCTAATCTGACGAACAGCTATCAGTATGATCCATACGGAAACCTTACATCAGGAACCGCAGATGGAGTCAATTATTATGGCTACAACGGGGAGTCCACAAATGTAAAAACAGGACTTCAGTATCTGCGGGCAAGATACTATGACGCAGAGAACGGAACCTTTACAACTGAAGATAGTGACCTTGGAACGACAGAAAATCCATTAACCAGAAATCGCTATGACTATACGACCAATAATCCGTTGAATTACAGTGATCCAACAGGACATTCATTATGGAGCAGGATTAAGAGTACAGCTAAAAAAGCAGCAAAAGCAGTCAAGAGTGTCGGCAAGAAAATCGTTAATACTGCAAAAAAGGTAGTCAAAACAGTAGTAAATACAGCTAAGAAAGCGGCAAAAACTATTGTTAATGCAGTAAAGGGTGCAGCAAAAACTGTAAAAAATGCGGTTACACATCCAAAAAAGACATATCAATCTGTGCGGAGTAGCGTGACGAATTCATACCGAAAAGTTGTATCAAGAGGTAGCAGTTTTGTCCGTTCGGTAAGTAATGGTGTTCAGAAAATTGGAAAAACTTATACATCTTTTAAATCCTATGTTTCAGAACGAACATCAGAAATTCGTTCTGAAGTAGTACGCCACATGTGTACCACAACGAATCGTATTACAGATCAGTTGGGCAAAGTAAACTGGAAAAATGTAGCGATTGGTGTAACAGCAATGGTAGTGTCCGGTGTTGTGGTTGCGGCAACAGGCGGTTTAGCAACTGGAGCAGTTCTGGCAGCATTGCCAGCAATGGGTGGATTAGGAACTGCGATGGTTTCAGGAGCTGTAGCAGGTGCAATTGGTGGTGCTTCTTATGGAGCAATAAGTTCTGGATTGTCAGGAAATAGTTTGAAGCAAGTTGCAAAAGATACCTTAACAGGCGGATTAACAGGAGCAATATCTGGAGGTGTTTTGGGTGGTCTTACTTATGGCGCCGGTAAAGCACTTAGTGCAGTGAAGGACTTGGTAAAAGGAAAATCTAGTTCAACTAAGCCGGGGCATATCACTGAAATGGCTACAAAAAAACTGGATTATACAAGTGAAAATGAAGCACCTTTATTAACACAAACAGATCAATCTTCCGCTTCAAAGGTTACCGCAAGAAATAATTCCGCTTCTATATCGGACAATAATATTGAGTCAGTGGCTGCGGGGAATAATACTACTAAGTCGACTACAGCATCAAAACAAGGAAATAATGTAAAAACAGCTACTACGAATACCGCTGAAAATAATGCTGAAGCAACATCGGGATACTATAAAGATAATAATGGTAGATGGCATAGGAAAAATGGACAGTTTGCATCAAATGAAGAGGTTGGCATACCATCTAAGAAAACAAGTGCTAGTCATAATCATGGAAACTCTTTGGAAGATACAAGAACAAATTATGGATATGCATTAGTGGATAAAGATACTAATGAAATATTAAAATTTGGTGAAACATTGAATCCTGAAAAAAGATATTCTCAAAAGTATCTAAATGAAAATAATGCGGTGATGAAAGTTATAGAAAGTGGAAGTAAGCGAGATATTCATATGTGGCAATATGATATGAACAAATATTATGAATCAAAGTATGGAGAATTTCCACCATTATTAAAAAGTAAGGGATGGTGATGAAATAATAAATAAAAGTTTAATTAATGAAATTGTTTAGGTAGTTGGTAATGAATATAGAAGGAGGTTATAAGAAATGGAATTGAATATTAATTCGCCATCATATTTTACAAAACAATATGGGGTTATCGATGAAATCTACAGCATGTGCAGAGGTATATCAAAACATGTTGAAAATAAGCAGTACAGTGATCTTGTAGATATAGTTGGTATAACACCAATTATAGCACCTAAAGATATTATAGAACAGGGCCTTTTTAAACAAGAAAAGAAGTGTGATATAAAATATGGTTTTGCATCGGTTAGTCTCTGGATTGATTATGATGAATACTTAAAAGCTGATATAACGGATAAACAGATTATGATAGTAAAAAATATATTAGCATCCATAAAAACGATATCTCGAAAAGCAAAAATAGATTATAAACAGTTTTGTGAGGATATATTTCAATATTGCAAGCTGATAAATCTTCCGATAGAATCAAATTTAAAAGTATAAATTAGTCAGTGGAGGTGAGAGGCATTGTTAATAATTACAATGCCTCGAAAATATGAGACGAAAAATTATAATAGTAATTGTAGTTGTGGTTCTGGTTATAGTAGCTACAATAACATTTTTTGTGATAAAAGATTTACAGCAGGAGAAAAGTCTTCGAAAAGAAATTGATGAAATTCAAAAAGAAATGGTAGATTTTGAACAAATAGATGTAGACAAAATAAGCAAAAAATTAAAAGCTACAGTAACTACAGGAGATTATGCCAAAATTGAGAAAGCCATAAAAAACTATATGGCAGATAATTTAAATACGATGCTAACAATTTCAGAGGCTTTAAATGATGAAGTAATACCAAATGCGCTTACTGCAGAAAATTATCAGAATGATGGTCCCGATTTTGTAAAAACAAGGAAAATTTTAAAAAATACACAAGATAAACTCAGTGCTTCAAAAGAGACGATGATAATATTGTCAAAAGACGATACGGTTATGTCTTATTTAAAGAATGTTGATGATTCGTATTATATTGATTTATATAAAGAAATGGTGGGAGAAGAAAGTTCGGTTGATGATATTAAAAAAAATATTGACGATATAGTGAATTTGATTCAATCCCAGCAAAATGTTTTGGAATTTCTTTCAGAAAATAAAAATATGTGGAATGTGCAAAACGGAAAAATTCAGTTTGATGATGATATTTTATTAAATCAATATAATCAATTACTTTTAGCCGTTCAATAAAAAACGAAGGAGAGAATATGCAAAAGAAGAATTGTGTTTTGTGCATAAGTATAGGAATTATAGTATGTATATTGTTATCAGCTTGCTCCAAACAACCAGACTTCGATGCCAAATCCTACGTCCAAAGTTCTCTTGATGCATACTATCATGGAGAATATAAGGACTATGCGAATCTGTTAGAAATCTCGGAAAAAGATGCCAAGAAAGAAATCGAAGAGGATTTTAATGAGAGCATCCAACAGCAATTTGATGATTCTGATAACATTACGGACAAAGGAATTGCTGATTATGCGGAAAAACTGGCAGAAGTAAAGAAACTGGCAAAATACAAAGTACAGGATGTGAAAGAAGAGGATGGAGTCTATACAGTAAGTGTACAAGTTGAACCATCCAATGTATTTCAGACATTGCAACAAAGCTCTACAGAGGTAAGCAATGAAAAAATAAAGCAGGGATTGGATGGAAATGATCCGGAAGTCTTTGCAGCTGTATTAACAGAAAGTGTCCAGAAGAGTCTTGAAAAGAACAGTTATGGAAAAACTGTTACTGTAAAAGTATCAGTGGAAAAAGATAATTCAGGAAAGTATGGTCTTTCGGATACAGAGATGAGTAAGCTGGAAACAGCGATGTTTCCAACAGAATAAGAATGAATGGAAAGCTATCAGAGGAAAAAAACTGGTAGCTTTCTTTTGTTTCAAAAACAGAGACTTGTTAAAAAGCTATTGTAATAAGCGAATCAGAAAAGTTATAATAAATGATAATGGATGGCAGAGGTCATCCATTCATTATGAGAAAAAGAAGGGATCCCACATGAACCAACAAGAAATATTCACATACATCCAAAAGCAATACCCCACCCATCCAGACACCATCAACAAATCCGGATACCTCGTCACCATCTTCAAAAACCCAAGAACCGCCGCACCTTATGCCATCTTTTACCAACCAGCTGAAAGAACAACTTTCATGGAAGTTCAGGCAGAGCCGGACATGATAGGCAACTACATCGAAATGTATCACCTTGCTCCGGCAAAGTACATGGACAAGAAGCACTGGCTGGCAGTTCCGTTGGATGGTTCTGTCAGCGATTCAAAAGTTCTGGATTTACTCGATATGAGCTACGACCTCGTAGACGGACAGGCAGAAACAGATGGAGAGACAGGAGCAGATAGATAGGGGCAGACGGACAGGCAACAGACAGTACGCCAGAAGAAAAAGATTGACAATTCTGACCACACATTCCATAATGACGATAGTGGTTCGAGAGAACTAACAGGAAAAATGGGAGAGACAACATGAAGAAAAAAAGCTCATACCGATGGCTGATATGGATCATTCTGGCAGTGGTTTTAATCGGGGTAGCACTTATGCATATCCTTCCCCCATACATCGACCGATGGAAATCCGCCAGAGATTATGACAAACTTGCCGAGGAGTATGTAAATGATGAGTCCGAACCAGATGATAAAAGATTCCGATGTCGATACAGGAGTAAAGCCGCAGACCAGTAACAAGATACTGACACTTTCTACCTGTACAGGGAACGGATACAGCAAGCGGCTTGCCATCCATGCAGTCTGCGTTGACGCACAGACTACGGATGAGTCAAAATTAAAGGAAACAGGAAATTAACTATGAAAATATCCAAAAGTATGTGAAAAAAGAAATAAAAACATATTTTTGGATATTTTTATATGGAATTATAATGTTGTAGCGGAAAATGCATTGACAAACCTGAAAAAAGGACAATATAATTAAAAATACATGGTTTGAACCAACTAACCAAAGCGTAATCGGGAAATAAGAAACAGAGGAAAAAAAGTAATGGAAACAAAGAAAGTGGCAAAAGAATACCTGCAAAAAGATATTCTGCGGACGATTTTTCAGATGTGGTATTCCTTTTACACCACAGAGATTGGAAAAGAGAGAAAAGCGGCTATCGAAGATATGCGGTTTAAACGGGATGGCTGGCTGTACATAGAGCCTTGGGAGATTTGGTTGGAACTAACGGAGCATCCGGAAAATGAGGATGATAGAATAATCTGGTATCAGAACATGCATGGAATCTGGAAGAAGGCAGAAGTAAATGATCAAATCATCAAAATCCCTGCCACAGCATTTCACATAGAGTACGAACAGCAGTGGTTGGGTGAAATACACTTCACCTGTAATCTGGGGGTGTCGCAGAGAAAAAGAAAGGCTCCAAGAAAAAAACGATATGCTTACTGGATGGAAGGCTTTTGCAGAAAATACCGGATATCGTGTAGCGGACAAATATATAAAAAAGACAGGTGGGAAAGGTAAAATGGTAAAGAAGATTGAAAACAGAAATATTGATGTGACAAAAGCCAGAGGCGAACTGGAAGAAGATCTTCTGGAATATGTCTACCGGACATGGAGGCAGGGCAGACAGATCACATCGAAAGAGTATGCCAGAGAAGTGAACATAACCGGATATGAAGCGGCAGGCCTGGTGCGGAGTCTGGTGAAAAAAGGATTTTTGTGTGAGCCGGAAAACGGACATCTGGAACTGAGCGATAAGGGAAAACTGGAAGGTATGGAGTGCCTTGCACGCCATGAGAAACTGACACAGTTCTTTCAGATGGTAAGTGGAATGGATCAGCAGAGGGCGCAGGAAGATGCCTGTAGAGTGGAACATTATATCAGTCCGGAAGGGTTAAAAGGAATTGAAAACTTTCTGCAGTACGGTGACGTATACGACAGAGTTTATGACGATATGGACTTGTATACCTTTTATGAGGATGGTGAGTTCCCGATGGCATTCGGACTGTATGAACCGGAACGACGCAATCCAAGGTTCCTTGCACCAGAGTACGGGAAACTGGAACACTCTGTCATATTAAGAGTGAAAAAGTCACAGAACTGTTTCCTGCTCAAGACAAAAAAAGACGAATCCATCGGCTATGTATGGTACAGAAGAGATGATGAATGGATACAGGCGAAAGAAGAAAAAGGTGTTTATCAGTTACCGACAGACATCTGTACTTATACTGCGAATACAGGAATCCCGATTACAGAAGCAGTGGCAATCATTGCGATTACACGCTTTGAACAGAAGCCATTGCCAATCGATTATCGGGAATTGAATATTCATGTATGGTGACGAAGAGAGGAACAGGAAAATGGAAAAAGGTGAACATCTAAAGAGACAGAACAGACCTACGATGCTACAACTGCAATATTTACAAGGTCTGTCAAAAGTAGAAAAGAAACGTGGAGCTCAGGGAAGTATCGCAGAATATTATGGCGTGAACCGATCAACGGTGAACCGTTATTTTAAGAACTGCATAGAAAGAGGAATTCTGACAGAATCACTGGAATTTACTCCTGTGGGAGAAGAATGGCTGGAAAGATATACCAAGCTGTATGAGAATCTTGAAAAATATCTGGAAGAAATCGGTGCAAAACCGGAAGAAATCGAGGAATCACTGGATGTTATGGTGGAGAATATCGACATCCACATGCTGGAACTGATGATTAACGCCTATACAGAGAAAAAATCAGTATACAAGAAAAAAGAGAATGAACTGGATCAGGAGATACAGCACAATCTGCAGAAATGTGAAAGGCATCCGGTAGTGTTCCGACTTTACCGGATGAATAAAAAGCAGGGGCAGGGAAGAGACTCTATGGCGATGAGAGGATTTGAAGAAATAGCCGAAATCGTTCAGGAGAATGGAGAAAGCTATCTGGAATTAAAGCTGAAAGAGATGGCAGCACACTCCAGAGTGAGTGGTGAAATGATGGCTGGAAAACTGAAAACATTGAAGTATGAGCATAATGAAGTCCTTGAAGAAGCAAGAATAGAGAATAATATAGTGAAAATCCCGATGGAAGCGTGCAGAATCCACCGATGGACGGGGATTGGCACGATGGGAATTGTACCAGTTACCGTTACCTGCAGCGTAGGACCAATGCACATGCCGGAAAGCACTGCACTGTTATATTTCTGGGTATAAATAAGAAGTGAGAAAAATTCTCATTTACGCATATCATGTAACAAAATAAGAAAAAATTTCAATAAAGTGTCGCTGTTGATAAAACACTATCAATAACGGCACTTTTACGTCTATTGTTGTCTGAATAGCAACAAAATCAAAGGAAATAACGGCTCGTTTGTTGCAATTCAGGCAACAAACTTGTAAAAAATGGTGTTGACATTGGATGGCAAATTATGGTATCTTTTGGACAAGGAGTTAGACGTGGGTAACCGGAATAATTCTCATGGAACTCTAAGTATCATAACTAATAAATTATTAGCAAAAAAGCTAATGCCAAAAAACGAAAAGGAGGATTACAGTTATGAGAAAGATCAAGAAATTAGTTGCTACACTGTTAGCAGCAACAATGGTAATGGCAATGGGAGTTACAGCGTTTGCTGCAGATTCATTAGCAGATGGTAAGTACACAGCAAAGCAGAATCTTTATAAGAACTCAGCTTGTACAACAACATCTATGGGAGATGCTGCACTCAATGATATGCGTGCAGAAATTACGATTGCAGATGATGAGGCAACACTTGTTGTTCATACTCATGAGATTACATATTTAGGTCTGACTGGACATTTAGGAAAAATGGTAGTTAATGGAAAAACAGTTACTCCGAAACAGACTACAACTAATGGCGTAACAGATTACTACTTCACATTCACAGGTTTAGATGCATCTACAATTTATGAAGGCTGTGTAATTACTGGTAAATTCACAACATACGTTGGAAGTATGCCGATGAACGCAACAGGATATTTGAAACTTACAGACATCACAGCAAAATAAAATAAGTAAATATGTATGTAAAGCAAGCCGCTGTACCCAAAAGTGCAGCAGCTTGTTTTAATTGATACGGAGGAAAAATGAAAAAAATAAAAAAGATATTAGCCTTTGTATTGAGTACAAGTATGTTACTTGGCGGTATGAATATACAAGCGTTTGCTGGTGAACAGAAAGAAACAAATACCGCAAATACAGAGTTAGATAACCAAAATGAATATGTTGTTCCACTGACTTTTTATGGACCTTCTGGAAAACTGCTTACGGAGGAGCCTTATTCGGGTACAGTTCAGGATTACATGGATAATGTTGCACTAGTAAAAAAGAATGATAATGGAACATATCATGTAACCTTACAGATTGAAAATTATGAAAAAATTGATATTTTGCAGTTCTCAAAACCGGGTGTAATTTCAGATGATATAGCACCTTCGAATGCACCTATGGGAACTTTTAATATTCCAGAAAAATATATTGCTAATAATGAGGAAAATCCATCAGAGGCAACGGAATATTTGAAGGAACAAGGACAAATTAATGAAGAGTGGAATGATAAATACATTCAAAATTATTCTGTTGAAAAAGCAACAACGGGTGTGTCGTGGTATTCTTTTGATGTGGATACACTGGAAGGAACGATGTATACTAAAGCTTTCTATAGTTATGGAAGAACAGATGATGACTTGGAAAGCTATATGTACGGAATTGTAAACGGAAAATTTACATTTGATGTAAATAATGCAGTAGTTGCTAAAGAGATTAACGAAGAAAATTATAAAAATATTGGATTGGAGCTTTCTAAAGTTGTAACCAGTGTTGGAGATTCACCGGATTTCACAGGATTTGTAGCAGAAGAAAAAACTGCAAATGATTTGTTTAGTGGTACTTGTGAAGCAAAAATTGAGAATGGAAAAGTTACTGTTACAGCAGAGACAAGTAGCATTGATTCAATAAGAGTACTTGAAGAAATTAAGGATTTAGGCGAGTGTACTTATCCTTCAACTTCTTCATATCGTCAATATATGTATGCGTATTCGAGAGAAGTAAAAAAGAATAAGTATATTTCTGTTTATTCAGACAATATTTTGGAAGATGGAAAATTTTCCATTGAATACGAAAACTTAGAAGAAGCTATTTTTGGAAAACAGGTTGAGATACAAACAGAAGATGGTACCTACTATGGAGAATTGCGAGTAAGAACAACACCGAAAGAAAAACTCGAATTGACAGATGGTGATGTTACACTTGTAACAGATAACTATACAGTTAATAGTAAAGCAAAATTTGGAGCAGAACTTTTACAGGAAACCTCAGATGAAGATAGTGAATATAACAAATATTATTCTTTATTAGCAGGAAACGCTTCAAAAGCATTGATCTATAATTTGTCATTAAAAATGAATGACTCGCAGGTTATTCCATCGAGAGCAGTAGAATTAAGAGTAAAAATTCCGAAAGACTGGGATACGAGCAAAATAGAAGTTCAATGGTATTATCCAGTAAATGAAATGTTTAATCCGATAGAGTATTTTGATTCATCTTCCTATAAAAATGATGATGGAAGTATTCACATGGAGGGCGATGAACTGGTTATAACAGGCACTACTCGTGTTTATAATACAATCGCCATTACACAAAAAGCGGATAAAGTAGATATTTCAGAAATCCAGGACGGAACATATAATGTTAATGTTACTATGTGGCAGCAGGATCAGCCGGATAGATTGTCTATGAGCAATTCTGCGGTTGTAAATGATTCAGCTCGTTTGGTAGTAGAGAATGGAAAGAAACATATCTATTTTGATACACAAGGAATTGTGATTACGGGCAGATATGGTTATACAAATGGAATATTCTGGGCAAATAATGAGCAGACAGAAGAAAACGGACTTCCGATATTAAGTGAATATACACCGCTTGATTATTATAGTTACTACCTAAATGATTCGGGAAGCACAGATATGGATTCCTATGCGGAAGAATATGACTTATATTATCCGAAGAGCGTAGGTTTTGAATTTCCAGAATCAGCAGACAGAGATGATGGGGTATATTTGAACTTCTTTGTTCCTATCATGGATGAACTTCAGCATAAAGTTCCTGGATCTGGTGAAGGATGCAGAACTGCATTTATGACTTTATCTGGTTTAACACCTGTGGCAGAAATTAACGAGCCAACCCACGATAAATCTGTTTTAGTTGTAGCAGTTGATAAAGCATCTAAATATACAGCCGACAATTATACAGAGGAATCTTACAAAGTATTATCTGACGCAGTAGCAAAAGCTCAGAAGGTAATCGACGGAACAACTTCTGCAAACGATTCTGAAATCGTAGCATTAGATAAAGAAATTTCTGATGCAATCAGCGGATTAAAAGAGGCAACTGGACTTGACAAATACAATAAAGTCCTGAAAAATGCCAAAGCATTAAATGAAGCAGATTATACAGCAGAAAGCTGGGCAGACCTTCAGGCAGTGATTACTGCTCAGGAAGGAAAGGTAACAGAAGAAAATGCAGATCAGGCATCCGCAGACCTTCAGTCAGCAGTAGATGCACTTGTACCGATGTCAACAGCCGTTTCCATGGAAAAAGGTGTTTACGAAGTACAGGCAACACTTACCAATCAGG
>OKUZ01000572.1_pt1 | contig 12425 bp, 15 predicted proteins | sample 1606681 | NCBI WGS metagenome assembly OKUZ01 (sample SAMEA3882524, study PRJEB24775) | human gut metagenome | biome: human-associated habitat; feature: intestine environment; material: feces | place: Netherlands | collected 2009/2010 | reverse complement strand
CTGGTGTTTCAGTGGCCGGTGCCTCATCTAACTCTGCAGTAAAACCTGCAGTAGCAGTCTGTTCAAGGATTGCCTTGATGGTGCTTTCCTCTGTTCGCTTGTCGTAGCTTACGGTACCATCCTTGCTGATGGTAATGTCTGCAACCTCGTAGGCGGCGCTTGGCATTCCCTTATAAACTTGTTTGCATCCGGTTACCTGTGAAATAATCCCTACCAGCTCTTTTCTGGCGCTTCCTGTTACGTTAAATCTGATCTCCATAGTGGAATCCTCCTTTGTTTTGGTAGTACATATATCACTCTGAAGGCACATATTATCAAGCGATTCAGAGCGAATATATGTACCAAAGATCCGCCGGAAAATAGTAGCAACTCGTGTGTATTATGCTTGCTTGGATTCTTCGGAGATAGCGACTTCATCGTATTGGTAAGTCAGACCATCACGGATAACAGAAACATCATCGGAAGTGCCTACCTGCTCGATGTAGAGCTTCACGATGACGTCTGCATATTTCTCATCTAATTCAATTGTGTGGCAGATGCGGCTGGTCTGTTCGCAGGCGATCAGCGTGCTGCCGGAGCCTCCGAAGGGATCAAGCACGATGCAGTTTGTAAGGCTTGAATTCATGATCGGGTAGGCAATCAATGCTACCGGCTTCATGGTTGGGTGATCAGCATTTTTCTTAGGCTTTTCAAATTCCCAGATCGTGGTTTCCTTGCGACCAGAGTACCATTGATGCTTGCCATTTTTCTTCCAACCAAAGAGGCAAGGCTCATGCTGCCATTGATATGGTGAGCGGCCCAGCACCAGGGAGGGCTTCTTCCAGATACAACAGCCGGAAAGATAGAAGCCTGCATCAGAGAAAGCTTTTCTAAAATTCAGGCCTTCTGTATCTGCATGGAACACATAGATGGATGCGTCATTGGCCATGACTGCTTCCATATTAGTGAAGGCATCCAGCAAGAACCGATAGAAGGAGTCATTACCCATGTTGTCATTCTGGATCTTACCAGCGGAGCCTTCATAGTTCACATTGTAAGGAGGATCCGTGACCACCAGGTTTGCCTTCTTGCCAGCCATCAAAAGCTCATAGCTTTCAGGCTTTGTGCTGTCGCCACAGAGAAGTCTGTGCGGACCAAGGCACCAGAGGTCACCGGACTTCGTTATGGTAGGTTTTGCAAGCTCGGCATCGACATCAAAATCATCTTCCTTGATGCCATCCTTCACATCCTCCTTAAACAGGTCGTCAAGCTCAGCAGGTTCAAAACCAGTGAGAGAGACATCGAAGTCAGCACCTTGCAGGTCTGCGATTAACAGTGCCAATTTGTCGTTGTCCCATTCGCCGCTGATTTTATTGAGCGCAACATTCAGTGCCTTTTCGTGTTCCTCATCAAGCTCAACAACGACGCAGTCAACCTCCGTCATGCCCATGTCCTGGAGAACCTTTAAGCGCTGATGCCCGCCAACCACGCGACCAGTAGTGGCATTCCAGATGACGGGTTCCACATATCCGAACTGCTCGATGGAGCGTTTCAGCTTTTCATATTCCGGATCGCCGGGCCTTAAATCCTTACGGGGATTGTAATCAGCAGGAAGTAGCTCAGCGACATTTTTCTTTTCAATTAGCATGGTGCATTCCTCCTGAGTAATTTCTGTAGGCCCTTGTAGGCAGCATCAATATCACCGGCCTTAGCTTGACCACGAAGTGTGCTGAACTGCTGAAAGCTCAGCTGTTTGCGATAGCTTTTCAGTAGATTCATAAATTCACGATAGTCCATATCAGTTTCCTTTCCTTGCACGGAGCAGGCGTTCCATCGCATCATCCATAGGCGTTTCGCCCTTGTACTCCGTTGCGCAATTTTCTTTTACGATTTGATAGATTTCCATCCAGAGCCGATTTGTCTGGCTCATAAAATTCTGGCTCATGGCTACATAGGGAGATTGCATGGCGTTTCCCGTTGTAGGGTGCTTGGCGAGGAAACCGTAATCTGTAATTGCTTCCTCACACTGAATCCATCTGGCAACACTCATGGCATAGCGTTCCAGAAGCTGGGGAGAAACAAGCGATGCACACCTGCGCTCTGCCAGCCATTCCCAGGTTGCCTTATATACTTCTTCAGCCACCAGTGGCTTACCGTCTTTCTGTGTGGCGGATAAGAGCTTGGATGGCTTGGGCATCTGCTGACCTTCTAAATCTGCAGCTTGATCTTCAAACTCGATGACAGTCAGCTTTCGCTTGCCCGGATTACCCTCAGTGATTTTGTCAGCTAAGGGCTTTTTCTTGGCTCCGGCACCGATACGAGCGCCGCCACGGTTGGTTCCGTCCTTAGCCAAAATGATTCACCTCCTTGTTTGGGGGCCTATTACCCCGTTTGAAAACGCGTTTTTGTGCGTGAGACCCTACGCCCGTTCCACGGCAGCTGCACCGTAGAGATTCAGACCGCCCCTGGGGGAGCTGATGCACAAAGAAAATGCATCCGCTTTATGTGTTGTGCCAGCGGTCACCGCGTTCTGCATGAATGCGTGCATGGCAGGCCTTGCACAAGGCTTTCAAGTTCTCACGGTCATGGGTTCCGCCCTGAGATAGCGGAAGCATGTGATGAATCTCCTCGGTTGGTGTATAAACACCCTTCGCAAGGCACTCTTCACAAAGCGGATGGGCAGCGGCATAGCTGTCACGGATTCGCTTCCAGGCACGACCGTAGCGACGCTTGGTGGCGGGATCTCTATCATAATGTTCGTAGCGCCTGGCTTCCTCCTTGGCGTGCTCCTCACAGAAGCGACCGTCTGTAAGATTAGGACAGCCTGGATACGAACAGGGACGCTTCGGTTTTCTCGGCATCAGTTTCACCTCCTTGCGGCATAAGAAAAGCCCTGCAGGAAGTAGATCCTACAAGGCTTTTGTGATTTTCTTTTTTGCTAGTTTAATACTATCAGAAGTTGATGGTGTCATTCTATGTCTTTTCGTGCCCATCTTCGTTTGACTCAGGAATTTTTACTTCCTGCAGAGCCCGGCTGTGGAGCTTGTGGATGTAGCGAAGCTCGTAGTTCATATCCACGGCGATTTTTTCCCAGGCTTCACAGCAGATGTAGCGCTTTGCCAGAAGATCCTGATATTCAGGATTGGAAACGGACTGGATTGCATGAGTGATTTCTTTCTTCAAATTCACCAGCTTTTCCATATCTTCTGTAATCTGTTCCTCCAGGTCGATGATCTTCATGACACATTCCTCCAGACGGGAGTTACCGCGGTTTGGGCTCTTAGGCATATCCGAATAAGTAGCGGTGCAGCGGGTAGCCAGATCGTTTAGGGAGTCAATCATCTGGGTTTTTGTGATAATGCGCTGATCCAGGTTACGGGCCTGGGATAAATATTCTTTTGCATTCATAGCGTACCTCCGAATAATGAAATTCCCTCGGATTGACCTATGTTGTCGTAGATTGTCATAGATTTGCTTTTACCGCATCAATTAATGCGTTTTGTGTGACTTCCTTTAGGGACAGCGCCTTTAAGATGCGTTCATCAATAGTGCCTTTGGTAATGATGTGTTCTATCACCACGGTTCCGAAGGTCTGGCCCTGTCTCCAGAGACGAGCGTTGGTCTGCTGATATAATTCCAAAGACCAGGTCAGCCCAAACCAGATAAGGGTAGAACCGCCAGCCTGCAGGTTGAGTCCATGACCGGCAGATGCAGGATGAATGACAGCAACAGGAATATCGCCATTGTTCCAATCAGTGATATCCTTGCTGGATTTTATCTCACGGACATTAAAGCGCTTCTTGATTCGTTGTAGGTCGTGCTTGAACCAGTAAGCTACCAGGAGTGGTTTGCCATTGGCGGCTTCGATAAGATCCTCTAAGGCATCCAGCTTCCGATCATGGAACTCGATGATATTGCCGTCATCATCATAAATGGCACCATTGGCCAGCTGGGAGAGCTTACCGGTAAGAGAAGCGGCATTGGCAGCCGTGATTTCTCCTTCTGGAAGCTCCAAAATGAAGTCTGCTTTGAGTTCCTCGTAGCGCTGAGTTTCTTCCTCAGACAGCTGCACTTCGTATTGCGATGTGATTAACTCCGGCATCTGCAGGTGATCAGTGGATTTCATGGAAATCGTAATATCCGATATTCTCCGGTAGATGGCATCCTCTGCATAAGGCATTGGTTTGTAGGAGTAGATGATTTCGCCATTTCGCTTGTCCGGGATAAAGTAGTTGTTACGGTAGTGGGTGATGAAGCGTCCTAAACGTTCTCCAAAATCCAGGAGCTTAAACTCTGCCCAGAGGTCCATAAGACCATTGGAAGAAGGTGTGCCGGTAAGACCGATGATGCGTTTTACTTTAGGTCTAACCTTCATCAGAGATTGAAATCGCTTGGACTTGTGATTCTTGAAGGAAGAGAGCTCATCAATGATGACCATATCGTAATCAAAGTCAAAGCCACTGGAATCAATCAGCCAGCCAAGGTTCTCACGGTTAATGATGGTGATGTCGGCTCCGGACATAAGTGCAGTGCGTCGTTCCTTCGGTGTCCCCACACAGACTGCGAAGGTCAGATGCTGCAGGTGCTCCCATTTTGCAATTTCCGCAGGCCAGGTATCACGGGCCACCCTTAAAGGCGCGACCACTAGGATGCGGTGTGCCTCGAAGCTGTCAAACAGCAGGTCCGCGATGGCAGTCAGGGAAATGACGGTTTTGCCAAGACCCATATCGAGGAGAACTGCAGCGATAGGATGCGTTTCGATATAGTCGATGGCGTAGGCCTGATAATTATGGGGTGAGAAGTTCATGAAGCATCCCTCCAATCTGTTCCACACCATCAATCACATAGACCTGAAAGCCGAGTGAACGTAGCAGCTTGTGTCTGGCTAACTGAAGCGGGCGAGGCTTTTTCCCAGGAGCCTTCAGCTCTACGAAGGCGATGATCCCATCAGGTAATAAGATGAGACGGTCCGGCATTCCCGCAAAGCTCGGAGACACGAATTTTACAGCGATGCCTCCATGCTGCTTTACCATCCGGGTTAACTTGTTTTCTATCTGTTTTTCTAACATTGTCATTCTCCAATCAGTGAATAATTTTCTGATGTGCAAGGTGTATCAATGGTATTTACATAACTTTTCTATATATGATTTTTTATAGCCTATAGAAAAGTTTATACAGAGACATTGATACACCTTGTCGTTAGGTTCAATCAGTCTAAAAATTCCTCATCAAAATCGTCCTCAGTCCGCAGGCGTAGTCCCTTAAAATAGCGCTTTCGACTCAAGGTGACACGCTCGTATCCGGCATTTTCCATAGCAAAGTAGAAGTCCGCCGTAGAGCGTACATACTCATTGCAATCGATGCAGTGATTGCGGTAGGCCTGATATAGGTTAGAGGAGTTTTCTTTATACGCATCACCTATGATGCACTTATCCTCTAAGAAATGCCCGAACCAGTCATTCTGGCTACGGTAATCATTGATGGCATTCTGCACGCAGGCCGGAACCGGGATGTGGTAGTCAGCATCGATAACCTTCTTGCTGCCTTCGATGATCCAGGAGAGGATCGCGCCGCCAGCATTGTCATAGAGATACTCACTGTAATTCTTGACGTCGCTACTGCCGGTGATCTTGGCATTAAAAGGAATAACAATCAGTCGCCTCCAGATACCATCATCAGAGGCACTGACGCGAGGCAGGTGGTTGGTATACAGCACCAGTGTGTGGCAGGGCTTGAAGGAAAAAGGATCCTTGTACTTCTTCTCAGCAAAGACATCATCGGTAGAGCAGAGCTGCTTGACGGTAGAATCATTGAGCCTTGCACCTTCCTGCATCTCGGCAGCAATGAGAAGTCGCTTACCCTTGACCTCGGCCATTTCCGGTTTGATGTTTCTGCGACAACCTACGGTCAGGGTATCCGCAGAAATGTTCCCGGAGTAAAGGCCCAGCACGCGGGAGATGGCATTCCAGAAGGTAGACTTACCGTTGCGGCCATCACCATAGGCGATGATCAGCGCCTCCACGTAAACCTTGCCGATGGCAGCAAGGCCGCAGATCATCTGGACATAATCGATGAGCTCCTGATTGTGCTGGAAGATAAGATTCAAGCTGTCCAGCCAAATCTGCATGCCTTTCTGGTTTGGTGAAACGCTGGTAATCTTGGTGATAAAGTCCTCCGGCGAATGCTCTCTGGCTCCGGCCATACCCTGACGAAGATCAAAGGTTGCCTCTGGGGTACAGAGCGCAAAGCAGTCTGCGTCCAGGTCACGAGGTGAAATCTCCAGCATCGGATGGGATTCCTTCAAAGTAGAAGTCACATTCTTAGAATCACGGCGCTTGATGGCAAATGCTTGATAAGCCTTGGCCGCCAAAAGTTCTCGATAGACTTCCAGCTGCTGATCGTTCATAAGCTGTTCTGCCTTGGCCTTTGATGTGCTGTCGAGGATATTTTGTGCACCGCAATTCTTCATCTTATCCAGTGCTTCCATGAGATCTCGATTTGCTTCCTTCAGCTGTCTGCGGGTAAGCTCATGAGCCACGGCCTGAGCACCCGGCTCTGATTCCTGCCAGTAGTGGTCAGAGTAGCGGATAAAGTGGGTGGCAGGAGAATAGCGAAGCTCGTTTGAAAAGTACTTCGCCAATACCTCGGCCTGTCCTACATCGGAGTAATCCTCCGGTTTGTAACAGGAAGGATCGTTGTAGAGCTCCGGTGCAACATAGCCATCCTGTTGCTGAACACGAGCGTAAAAGCGCTGCGCACTGTGCCAGATGGTGGAAAGTTCAGCGGCATCCAGTGGCGGATCGCATTTATCTGCTTCTTCCAGAAATGCCTGATAAGCCGTGTCACCGTCACCATATTTCTTGATGACCTTTCCGGCAAAACGAGACATGGTTGCATTACGACTGCCTTCGGGAATCGTTGCGCCATCATATTGACCTTCCGGCATATCCTCATCGAAAATATCCTCATTGAGATATTCAGTTAGATTCATGCGTCCCGGATATAAAGCAACCTCCGCAGCAGTAGTGCCAAAGAAGAAGCGAGCTGCATCCAGGGCCTTCGTATCGAAATAGGGAAAGATGGAATTGACTAGCTTTTTCATGTTGCTGTAAAAGGCAGCGTCTGTCACATAATCAATCGGAAAGAGAACGTGAAACTTGGGCCTTGCGGGCTTGCCGTTTTTTACTCTGTTATTGAAGCGGCTGTAATGGACTGCGAAAGTCACACCAGGAAAGGCCTGCAGGACATCTTCTGGAGTGATCCAGTCTTCCGGATTCTCGGAATGATCATTATCACAGTCAACTGGAAGACAGTCACTGCCGATGAAGTTGTCACCATTGCGATAGCTATTTTTATATTCTGCGCACACGTAATCATGACAAACAGCCGCCTTCAGGCTATCTTCATCCAGGATGATGTGTTTATGAGGGTAGGAGCAGTTACCGGGATTGCCGGTAACGTCCGCGCTGTAAATGGTAAACATCAGTCGTACACCTCCTGAGCTTCTTCCTCCAGAACCTTTGTGATGAATTTGAGCGCTCGGATCATGGTTTCAAGCTCACAATCACCGCCCAGCATGACCTCGAAGCCTTCTGCATCACCAAAGCGATCTCTTATAACATGGATATCCATATCGGTGCAGGCCGCATCCTTGATGCGAAAATAGGTGCGTCCGCCGTGCCCAGTGTCGCCACCTCTATAGCCTGTGGTACCAGCTTCCACTTCGAGAATGTTGCAGCTCACAACATCACGAGTGTAGGTAGAGATTTCTGTGCCATCCTTCAATCTGCGTCTGTTTTCTTTGATTTCATACATAGCTTTAAGCCTCCTGATATTCTTCTGTATTCAGGCAGATGCTAAGAAAGCGTCCACCTCTAGTTTCCACTGGAGATGAACGCCTGAGTTGAGCGGATCTTTTTAATCTTTTTTGTAAAAAGGGGTAGCATAGCCATCTGCACGGAGCAGCAACCCCTTCGCCCACGGTGGTGCCCGGCCCATCTGTTCACAGACGGCATCCAAGGACATGCGGGGATTCGCTTCGATGACTACTTCATCATGGATATGCATAACGATGGAGCAGTTGCGGAAGGTTCTCATGGCATAGAGAAGAATATCACGGGAAGTGGCCTGTACAATATTCTCCACAAACTTTGGTCCGTAGGAATCAAGACGTTCCCATTTCTTGGTTGGGCCGATGCCTTCATAGGTGATGCAGGTGCCGCCGAACTTGTTCGTACCGAGCTTCGGCTTCACATAGGCCAGGTTTCTGCCGGAAGGAAGCGTGATAAAAAGCATGCCACTGCGGCAGGAGAAGGTAAGACCGTATTCGGTAGTCGTGTGCTTATATTTCACAGCTTCTGTGACAGCATGATCTACAGCCCACCAGAATTGTACGATGTGTGGGTTTGACTGACGCCAGGCATCTACAAGGGTGGGAAGCTCATCCTCTGTTAGCCCCATATCGATAGCCCCCATCGCCTTCAGTGCACCGACGGAGCCGCCATAGCCAAGCGCCAGCTCTGCGATTTTACCCTTTTGACGCAAATGTCCATTGATGCCGTGTTTTTCCACAGGGACCTTGAACATCTGGCTGGCAGAAGCACAGTAGATATCCCCACCCTTAGCAAATACCTTCTGCCGCCATTTTTCTCCGGCAAACCAGGCGATGACGCGGGCTTCGATGGCAGAAAAGTCTGCAACCAGAAACTGTGTACCCTCACGTGGAATGAATGCAGTTCGGATCAGCTGCGATAGTGTATCCGGCACATCTTCATACAAAAGAGAGACTGCATCAAAGTTCCCGGAGCGTACCAGAGCACGAGCATCAGCAAGGTCTGGCAGATGATTCTGAGGAAGATTTTGTAATTGAATGTTCCGACCGGAGAAGCGACCGGTACGATTGGCTCCATAAAACTGAAACATGCCACGGGCTCGGCCATCAGCACAAACCGTCTTTTCCATTGCCTGATATTTACGTACTGAGGATTTGGCAAGCTGCTGACGAAGAATGAGAACAGAGGCAAGCTTGTCAGGAGTATTCTTTAGGAGCTCGGCTATCGCTTTTTTATCAAGGCTGTCGGTTTCTACACCATTGTCAGAGAGCCACTGCTTCATCTGCAGCACAGAGTTCGGGTTTTCCAGCCTCGTGATGTCCTTGATGGCGGCAGTCAGCTCTTCACGGGAGCGAGCATCCATTGCGATGGCCTGCTGTACAAGCTCCATATCCAAACGGACACCACGATCATTGATTTCCTGGTCAATGTGATACTCCTCCCAGACCGATTCAGGTACAGGAAATTTGCGAAGCTTATGCTGGATGCCCATTTCGGTTTCCACATCACGGATGTTATAGCGCTTGAAGGCTTCCCATTTCTCTGGCGCATGAAAAGGGCGATTTCTCGTCCTGCCACCATTGGATTTTGTAGCAACGCAGGGCTGGCAGAAATATTTGATGAGGTCCTTGCCTTCTGTGAGCTTCTGCTTCTCAAGTCCCAGCACGGCACCGACGCCTTCCAGGGAAAGCGGTAAGCCCATGGTTGCTGCCCAGATCATGGAGCAGCGCCAGCTTTTTGGATCAAGGTATTCACCGGTCGGATAACCAAGAAATCTGGAAAGACAGATGCGTTCAAAGGAAGCATTGAAGGCCCATTTGATGACAGATTCATCTTCAAGTGCAACAATAATCTCCGCTGGTATCTTCTCGCCACACGCAAGGTCCACCACCTGAACAGGGCCGGAGTCGACACTATAGCCAAAGAGTAATATTTCAAAATCAGGAGACTCGCAGTATCGATACACGCCGGTTTTCGGAAGTGGCACATCGCTGTAGGTCTCGATATCAATCGATAAGGTTTTCATAGATTGTCCTTTCTACCAAAAAGATGGTGAGATTGCTCCCACCACCTCCTTGGATTATTATTCAGTAGATTAGTTTGCCTTCTCGTAAACCTTCATGCGAGCTTCGTGATATTCAAGATCACGCTTAGCACTTTCCTGTTCACGAATCTCACGCTTGTGGTCATTGATGAGGTTCTGGATCGCAGTGATAAGGAATACCACACTGAACAACAGCCAGATTGCAAGAAGAACAACAACGAGAATAGTCTGTAACATTTCCATAGTTGCCACCTCCATTAATTAAGGAAATCGTCATCTTCATCAGATGCGAAATCAGACTCAGCAGATGCCTTGCCACCAAGAGGTTCACCGTCGCGAATCTTTTGCAGATTGTTAAGTCCACAGGCGATACCCTTGTTACCGGAGCTGTTGAATGCATAGAAGCTGATGCTGGCGCGACCATACACACCGGAGTAAACCTCGGAGCGAGTAAGAATCGGATTGCGATCTGCATCCACGATGCCAGGAGCAGAGGTTGCATTGGCATTTACGAAATAAGCATTGGCGTAGGCCGGATCGTCCGGACGCTCCATGTCGCCATCACGAAGCGGAGTCTTGATGACAGAGAGGGCAGGTACAGACTTGCCATTGCCTTTGAGCTTGGCCTCGCCCTCCTTGTAAGCGGCCTCAATGGCAGCTTCAATCTTGGCGATGGTCTTGGTATCAGACTTCGGAATAATCAGAGATACGCTGTACTTCGGTGTACCTCCATTGATGGATTTCGGCTCCCAGACGTTGGCATAAGACCAACGAGTGTCAGGACCAGTGATTACCTTCATAGGATTGTTGATTTTTACATTCTTGTTCATTTAATTTTCCTCCATAAAATCAGTTTTTGCATTGTTCATTGCCGGACGTTTATCGCTCTCCGGCACGAGCGTCGGTTTACCTTGCGGCTTTTCAATATAGGCTGTAAGCAGCTCATCGAATCTGGATTTGCCAAGACGCTTCTGCATGGCAGTGATACCAAGGAGCTTCTTTTCATATGGATCAAACCCGGCATCTGTAACTGCCTGGATGACTGCCTCCTCATTGGAATACTTGCGGTTGGATCTACCTTCGACCAGCTTCCAGCCAGCCCATTCCTTACCGCTGATGGCCTGCTGCAGAGCATATTCCTTGATGTCGGATGCCCAGGCGACTAATTCATCTGCACGGGAGAGGATGTATTCAATCTCCGAATCCTCTAAAAGAGGTGGAAGATTGAAATCGTACTGAGCCAGTGTGAGATTGGCCTCGGCTCTGGCACGGCATTCGTGCTTGGCCTTACAGAAACCACACCATTCGCCACAGAGGAAGTTTCCATCTCCTGCAAAGGCAAGATCTGCGGTCGGCTTCAGCACTTCATCCGCCCACTTGTACAGCGCATCCTTGGAAATTTCAAAGGTGGAGATGTTCTGACGCCTTGGCTGGTAGATGGTCATGCTGACATTATCAATGTCGTAGATGTCATCAAAGAGCTCCAGGGCCCCGAGCGCGTAGCACTTCATTTGCGGATTATCGGTCGCATCTACGAGGACTCCAAGACCATGTTTGTAATCGCATATTCTCAAGGTGCCATCTGCAATGATGATGCAGTCGGCGGTTCCGAAGCCCTGTTCTACCCAGCGAGAGAAATCTACACGCTGTTCAATCAGAACCTTCGGATCAGCGCAGCTTTCCTTGGCGGCCTCTACCATTTCAAGGATGTAGGCGGCATAGCCATTGGCACAGTCCTCCATTTCCTCGCTGTACCAGGTGAGATTCTCTGTCGGATCACTGGCATCCATCCCCAGGGCCCTCTTTAGCTTGTATTCACAAAGCTCATGAGCATCAGTGCCTTCCGCAGCATAATCGCTGCCTTTATCCTGGTATGTCTCGCAGAGCCTTGCGGAAGGCGGGCAGTGGAGCCAGCGGTCCGAAGAGGAAGCAGATAAGATAGCATGTCCTTTAGGTGGCATCGTCAAGTACCTCCGCATCCTTTAACAAGGCGTCATAGTGCTTCGGATCAACAGCAGATAGTTTGGAAGCACCATACTTTTGAAGTAATGTACGGATAGCAGTGGTATGCCCGGCACGGGATTTTTCTGCTAAGACAGCTCGTACATCCTCAAGCTTCAGCTCCGGTTTCTTTTCTTCCTTGGCACCAGGCTTCTCGACAGGCGCGCTGTCAGCAGTGCCACCAAACTGTTCTGCTAACCAGTTGGCTGCTTCATTAATAGCAGCGGCTGCACTGCGCAGCTCTTCGATGGTCATAGCCATATCGCTCATTTTGCTCATAGCGACGTTCTCCTTTCTCTGATTGTCTTTGCTGTGCGAGGATTGTCATGTTTCTCGCCATTCTTGCGGATACGTGGGAGATTGCGTTCAGTACTGCAATCAGCTCTGTGTCGTTACCGCCTGAATCGAAGTAGGACTTCTTCATGTGCTTCACCTCCGTTTCTGTGATGGTTAAGGCTTGTTGTTTCGTGCCTTACACCTTCCACTGGAGATGAGTGGCGGATTTGAGCGGAGAAATTTAAAAAAATATAAAATCCCTCCGGACATCGGTTGATGGATGCCAAGAGGGA
>OKUZ01000568.1_pt1 | contig 12490 bp, 13 predicted proteins | sample 1606681 | NCBI WGS metagenome assembly OKUZ01 (sample SAMEA3882524, study PRJEB24775) | human gut metagenome | biome: human-associated habitat; feature: intestine environment; material: feces | place: Netherlands | collected 2009/2010 | reverse complement strand
GTCAGCTTTGCTGACCAGAATCACGCGCCAAGTCTCACGGACGTTCGACTTGAATATAGAAAAAAGGAACCAGAGAGATGGACGTTTGCTAAGAGGGATAACCGCTTTCGTGACGAGGCGGCTGTCACAGATCAGACAGACCGAGCATGAATGTCTCAGCCGGTCCCGGAAATGGAGTGCTTTATGGCAGAAAAAGTGTTAGAAGTAAATCAGATAAAAGCAAATATAGAAGAAAAAGAGATCCTGCACGGCGTTGATTTGAGCGTCGGCGCAGGAGAGGTACATGTCCTGATGGGACCGAACGGCGCGGGCAAATCGACGCTCGGAAACGTCCTGATGGGAAACCCGCGATATCAGATCACGGGCGGTCAGATCTTATTTAAGGGTGAGGATATCACACATGAGTCCACGGACAAGCGTTCCAAAGCCGGTATGTTCCTGTCCTTCCAGGAGCCGCTGGAGGTACCGGGACTTTCGCTGGAAAGTTTCCTGCGGAGCGCGATGCGCCAGCAGACTGGCAAGAACTTAAAGATCTGGGAATTTCATAAACAGCTCAAAAAGGCGATGGACATTCTCCAGATGGATGAATCGTATGCCCAGAGAAGCTTAAACGTGGGCTTTTCCGGTGGTGAGAAGAAAAAATCTGAGATTTTACAGCTGATGCTCTTAAATCCGAGCCTGGCAATCCTCGATGAGACAGACTCTGGTCTGGATGTTGATGCAGTCCGTCTGGTTTCTAAGGGTGTGGAAGAGTACCAGAAGAACCAGAACGGCGCGCTTCTTATTATCACGCACAGCACCCGGATTCTCGATGCACTGCATGTTGACTATACGCACATCATGGTAGATGGAAAGATCGTGGCAACCGGTGACGGCTCCCTGGTTGATAAGATCAACCAGGAAGGCTACGAATCCTTTATCCGTGAGGCGGGTGTGGCAGACGCCCGGAACTAATCGTTACTGTTCGCAGGCAGGCATTTTTGGAATCGAAGGTGCTGCAGGATAACGCGACAGTAATAACGAATCAGCACGGGTAATATGGAGGCATCAAACATGAAAGAAAAAACGTATGTAGATGACATTGATCGCAGCGTCTACGATATAAAAGACAAAGAAAATGACGCATATAAAGTAAAAGCGGGTCTGACCCCGGAGATTGTTGAGAAGATTTCTAAGGAAAAAAATGACCCAGCATGGATGCAGCAGTTCCGTCTGCAGTCCTTACAGATTTACAATTCCCTGCAGGTTCCGAACTGGGGACCGGATATCGAGGATCTGGACATGGATAACATCGTAACCTATGTCCGTCCGAAATCCAAGATGAGCGCTAAATGGTCGGAGGTTCCGAAGGACATCAAAGATACCTTTGAGCGTCTGGGAATCCCGCAGGCGGAGCAGAAATCACTGGCAGGCGTGGGCGCCCAGTATGACTCGGAGTTAGTATATCATAACGTGCGCGCGGAGGTAGCGGAGCAGGGCGTTGTCTACACCGATCTGGAGAGCGCAATGCACGGCGAATATGCGGAAATGATCCGGACGCATTTTATGCATCTGGTTAAACCGCAGGAACATAAATTTGCAGCGCTGCACGGGGCGGTCTGGTCCGGCGGATCTTTTGTGTACGTGCCAAAGGGCGTGTCGGTTACGATCCCGCTTCAGTCCTATTTTCGTCTCAATGCACCGGGAGCCGGACAGTTTGAACATACTCTGATCATCGTGGATGAGGGGGCATATCTGCATTTCATCGAGGGCTGTTCTGCACCGAAATATAACGTAGCAAACCTGCATGCGGGTTGTGTCGAGCTGTACGTCGGCAAAAATGCGAAACTCCGCTATTCGACGATCGAGAACTGGTCGAAAAATATGTACAATTTGAACACCAAGCGCGCGATTGTGGAAGAGGGCGGCACGATCGAGTGGGTATCGGGTTCCTTTGGTTCCCATGTATCGTATCTGTACCCGATGAGTATCTTAAAGGGCGATGATTCAAGAATGGAATTTACCGGCATTACTTTTGCCGGAGAGGGTCAGAACCTCGATACTGGTGCGAAGGTAGTCCACACGGGCAAACGGACTTCTTCCTATATTAATACGAAATCTATTTCCAAGGACGGCGGTATCAGTACGTTCCGAAGCAGCGTGCAGATTGGAAAACAGGCATCCGGTTCTAAGGCATCGGTTTCCTGCCAGTCCCTGATGCTGGATGATATTTCACGTTCCGATACGGTTCCGGCGATGGATATCCGGACCCGCGACGCGAACGTCGGCCATGAGGCAAAGATCGGACGGATCAGCGACGAGGCTGTTTTCTATCTGATGTCACGCGGCATCAGCGAGGAGGACGCGCGCGCAATGATCGTCAGCGGATTTGCGGATGATGTATCGAAGGAGCTGCCGCTTGAGTATGCGGTTGAGATGAACAACCTGATTCAGCTTGAGATGAAAGGCAGTATCGGATAATAGATGGTTACTGTTTGCAGCGGGGATTTTGAAATAACAGATTCTGCTGCGGGGCATGCAAGTGCATGAATGGTAACGACAGGAGGAAACAATGGGACAGAAAGAAATGACAGTAAACATTCTTCCGACCCGAACCTGGAACCGGCTGGGAATGAACGAAAGCCAGATACAGATTGAGTGGCCGGAGGAAAGTGTTTTGATAAAACCGGAGCGCCTGGCAGCAGGTGTGACCTGGGAAAAAGAAATCTCCGGAAAAGAGTGGGACGAGATCCAGACCGGCATGGGACGCGAGTACGATGCGATGGCGGCAGAATGCGGAACGGCTGGCGCAAATAGAACGGACACTGTAAATGGAACGGCTGTTGCAGAAGAAAATGCCGGTGCGGGAAGTATCTACCGGCTGACAGCGGAAGCGGCAGCTGTGCTGCAGAATGAAAATACAGAATGGACGGTTCTCTGCGTCGATTACAAAAACGGCAGTTACCAGAACCGCCTCTGCCTGGATGCAAAGGAAAACAGCCGCTTAAACGTGCTGATCGTATTCCGCTCCGGGGAGGACGCACAGGGAACATCCTCGTTCCAGGTAAAGGTCCATGCGGAAAAGAATGCAAGGGTACAGCTTCAGGAAGTGCAGCTTCTCGGCGCCGGATATACCTGCCTGAGTGATATCGGTGTGTCCTGCGGGGAAAATGCCACATTTGAGCTTTTGAAACTGGAGCTGGGCGCAGGCAAGGTCTACGCGGGCTGCCTGACCGAGCTGGAAGGAAAAAAGAGCGCATTTGACGCGAAGATCGGCTATTACACCAGTGTAAACCAGAAGCTGGATATGAACTATACAGTACGCCACCGCGGCAAAAAGACAGAGAGTATGATGGAAGTCTCTGGTGTTTTGCAGGACGGTTCCTCCAAGCTGTTCCGCGGAACGATCGATTTCGTGCCGGGATGCGCCGGGGCAAAGGGAACTGAGCGCGAGGATGTGCTGCTACTCGGCGATGACATCGTAAATCAGACAATTCCGCTGATTCTGTGTGCGGAAGAAGATGTCGAAGGAAATCACGGCGCTTCGATGGGCGATCTGGATGATGCAACGCTGTTTTATCTGTGCTCCCGCGGATTGTCGAGAGAGGAAGCTGAGCGCATGGTAGCGCGGGCGAGAATCGATGCGCTGAATGAGCTGGTAGCAGACGAGGCAGTACAGAAGCAGGTTCAGGAGTTCATGAATCAGAAGCGATAATAAAATGAAAAAACTGTAAGTTGGCTGCGGTTTGTTTTTGCAGCAAGTATACAAACAAATATATAAGAAGGAACAGAACATGACAGATTACAAGAAAGATTTTCCCCTGCTTGTGGGTTCAGATATCGCATATCTGGACAATGCGGCAACGGCACAGCGCCCGGAGGCGGTATTAAAGGCAGTGGAAGATTTCTATACAAAGAAAAATGCCAATCCGCTCCGCGGGCTCTATGAGCTGGGAATCGAGGCGACGGAGGCATATGAAGCGGCAAGAGAGCGCGTGCGGGAATTTATCAATGCTGGAAAGACGAGCGAGGTCGTGTTTACACGCAACAGCACCGAGAGTCTGAATTTGATCGCGTACAGCTATGGTTTAACCAGTCTGAAAGCAGGCGATGAGATCTTAATCAGCATTGATAACCACCACAGCAATATCCTGCCGTGGCAGATGGTATCCAGACAGACAGGCGCGAAGCTCGTTTATCTGGAATGTCAGCCGGATGGTTCCTACCGGGATGAAGATATGGAAGCCCTGGTGACAGAAAAGACAAAGATCGCAGCGATGCCGCAGATTTCCAATGTCCTTGGCCGCAGAAATCCGGTAGAGAAACTGACGAAACTGGTGCATGAAAAAGGCGGTGTCATCGTCATCGATGCGGCACAGAGCGCCCCGCATATTCCGGTGGATGTGCAGGCACTGGATGCAGATTTCCTTGTATTTTCCGGTCACAAGCTGATGGCACCGATGGGAATCGGTGTCCTGTACGGAAAAGAGACCCTTCTGGATGCGATGCCTCCGTTCCTGACGGGCGGCGAGATGATCGATTCGGTCAGCCGGGAATCTGCAGTCTTTGCCGAACTGCCGCACAAATTCGAAGCCGGTACCGTCAATGGCGGCGGTGCGGTCGGCTTACAGGCAGCGATCGATTATCTGATGAACGTTGGATTTGACGAGGTGCGGAAGCGTGAGGAGCTGCTGACAACACGGGCAATGGCGGCGATGCAGCAGATTCCGGGCGTTCATATCCAGGGAAGCGATAAGCCGGAAGAGCACAACGGAATTATCAGCTTTACCGTGGACGGCGTACATCCGCACGATATCGCGTCGATTCTGGATGCCGCAAATGTCAATGTGCGCGCAGGTCACCACTGCGCCCAGCCGCTTTTAAAACATCTGGGTGTATTTGCAACAGCGCGTGCCAGCTTTGCGTTCTACAATACGGAGGAGGACATCGACCGTTTTGTCCAGAACCTGAAAGAAATCCGGAGGAAAATGGGATATGGAGAATAGAACCTTTTACAATGAAATACTGACGGATCACAATCTGCATCCGTTACATAAAGAAAAGCTGCCGGATGCCAATCTGGTATTAGAGGGCGTCAATCCGAGCTGTGGAGATGACATCATTCTTCAGTTGAAGGTCGAAGATGGACAGGTGGTAGACGGTGCTTTTGAGGGAAGCGGCTGCGCGATCTCCCAGGCGTCCGCCGATATCATGCTGGATCTGATCATCGGAAAATCCGAAGAGGAAGCACGCCATCTGGCGGATCTGTTCCTGCGGATGATCAAAGGCGAGGCAGGCGAGAACGAGATCGAAGAACTCGAGGAAGCCGGCGCCCTGGTCGATGTTTCCCATATGCCGGCGCGTGTCAAATGCGCAGTGCTGGGATGGCATACGATGGAAGAGATGCTGGATAAGAAGAACGAGAAATAAGAGAGAAGATAAAAAGAAACGGGAGCTATTCTTTTGGGAGTGTCAGGGCGGGACGTACCATTTCCGCCCTGATGATCTATATACCAGAAATAGTCTGGGAAAGAAAAGTCAGAGGTGTTGGCGAAAATACATACAAAAATAGATTGGCAAAAACAAAGCGCGTATAGAGAAAACAGCAAAAAACAAGTGGATCTAGATGTGTGTTTTTGTATAAAACATCCAAAAGGTTGACGGCATATTTACAAAAATAAACAAAGATGTTAAAATAATCATAAAAAGGATGCAGATGGCGATGTACATACAGATGGCGTACAGCTGAATCCTGTGTCTGGAGGTATGAGAGATGCCGAATTTTTCATAATAAAGCGCTGGGACGGGATGGAAAAGAAGTCCGGGGAGTGCTCCAGGCTGAGAGTGAAGCGGCAGCCGCTTCCAGAATCCGGGAAAACTATCCGATTCTTCTGAGCATCAGTCAGAAGAAAGAGAAGAAAAGACCTGATGACGGCAGTCTCCTGGAGATGGAGATCGGAAGCAGGCGGATCAAGACGAAGAAGCTGGCGATCCTGTGTTCGCAGTTTGCGATCACTCTTCATTCGGGCATGACCGTGGCGCGCGCGATGCGTATGCTGGCAGATCAGAATGAGGACAAGCGGATCCGGAAGATCATGGGGGCTGCGGCAGAGGAAGTAGCTGCCGGAAGTACCGTTGCGTCGGCGCTGGAAAAGTATAGCGACCGTTTTCCGCTCACGTTTATCGAGACGATCCGGGCAGGCGAGCAGTCCGGTACACTGGAACGATCCTTTGACCGGCTTCGGAAGTTTTACGAAAAGTCCTACAAGACGACGGAGAAGATCAAGGAAGCGATGACGTATCCTTTGTTCGTCGTTGCGATTGCGGTGGTTGTCCTGATTATCGTCATGGCGAAGGTTATCCCGACACTGGCAGATGTATTTACCGATCTGGGTGGTACGCTGCCGCTGATGACGCGGATGCTGATTGCGACTTCCCATTTCTTCGCGAAGTGGTGGCTGCTGATGCTGGCGGTGCTGGTGTTTTTGAAGATTGGTTCGCAGGTCTATGGCAATACGCCGCAGGGGCGGATTCAGAAAGCAAAGATCGCGTTATCCCTTCCACTTGTGGGCGTGATCAACCAGATGAACGGCGCAGCACAGTTTGCCAATACAATGTCGGTGCTTCTGGCAGCGGGTATCACGATCAACCAGGCGGTTGACACGACGGCGAAGGTCATGGACAATGCACTTCTGAGCGAGGATGTCCGCTCCATGCGCGAAGGAATCGAGCAGGGGCGCAGCCTGGTGGAATGTCTGCAGGGAAAGAAATATTTCCCGCCGACGATGGTCGATATGTGTTCCGTCGGAGAAGAAACCGGTGAACTCGGGGAGACACTGGACAATGTCGCCGATTATTACACCAACGAGGCGGATTACCGAATCCAGCGGCTTCTGGCGCTTCTGGAACCGGCGATGCTGGTGGTGCTTGCGATTTTTGCGGGTATCATTGTAGTGTCGATTTATCTGCCTATCTTTACAATGTATGATCTGATGTAAGAATTGACTGCACACATGTAAAATGTGATACGGCAGAGGCTGGATGGCGCAGAGAAAATTCTCTGTTCATTAATAAAATACTATACAATAAGGAGAATGATTTTATGAAGGGCTTAATCAAGAAAGTTCGTGAGAACAAAAAAGGTTTCACACTGGCTGAGCTGCTGGTGGTTGTTGCGATCGTGGGCATCCTGGTTGCAATTTCGATTCCGGTATTTACGGCACAGCTGAGCAAGGCTAGAAAGGCTACGAATCAGGCAAACCTGAGAGCTGCGAAAGCGGCAGCGGTTGCACAGTATATGACAGATGAGATGGATACAAATGCTACAGGTGAAGTTATTTATAATTATGATTTAGCAACAGGTACTGTTGAGTCAATTACTAGTATAACGGAAGGCGTAGCTGAGAAAGTAATAGATGATGAAAAGGGCAGTGTACAGTATAAAGTAATTAACGTAAAAGTAAAACCGCAATCCGAAGCGGGTACAATTAATGGTGCAGAAATTACATTATATGCGAAATAATAGAGTATAAGTAAAAAACACATACGTGGCAAAATGGATGGGGTTTCCCATCCATTTTTGCTAAAGGCGCCCGGAGACAGAATAAGCAAATTCTGTTATAATGAATCAAAGAATTGCAAAAGACAGGAGAGGACGCGGCGATGCTGCATCAAACCACATTTTTAACGATTTACATATTAACCATAACATTTATCCTTGGCTGTGCCCTTGGCAGTTTCGCAGACTGTCTGGCGGGACGGATGCTTGCGGGAACTTCGATCCTAAAGGGGAGATCGCACTGTGATGCCTGTGGGCATGTGCTGGGCGTGTCGGATCTGGTGCCGCTGTTTTCGTGGCTGTGTCTGCGGGGCAGATGCCGTTACTGTGGGGCAAAGATCCCGGCGGAATCGTTCTGGGCGGAACTTGTCTCGGGGATCGCGTGCTGCCTGATTGTATACCGGTTCGATGTTTCGGTGCTGGCACTGCGGGGGATGCTTCTGTGGATTGTGCTTTTGTGCCTGACGCTCACGGATCTGCATGCGTGGATCATACCGGATCGCCTGCAGGTGGCGGGAGTCCTGATTTTTTTCGGAACGGCAGTCTGTCTGCCGGAAACGGGCGCACAGATATTGCGTGGTGTTCTGACGGGGGCTGGCTTGTCGGGCGGTATGCTGGCACTTTCACTTTTATTTGACCGCCTGACGGGAAAGGAAAGCCTGGGAGGCGGGGATATCAAGCTCTTTTTTGTGACGGGGCTGTACCTTCGTTCTATCTGGGAGGTATTGTTTTTTCTGATTCTCAGCTGTGTGCTTGGAATCGGATGTTCGTTGGTTTGGAGAAAGGGGAAAATCCCATTTGGACCGGCGATTGCGGCAGCTTTCTTTCTGATGCTTCTGTTTGGCGAACAACTGACAGGGTGGTATAGGGGGCTGTGGCTTTTGTAAGCTGTACACGATAAAACTCTTTTAAGGGGAGTGCAGAGATGAAGAATTGTTTAGGAATTGAAATTGGACATTACCGTATCAAGATTGCATATGCGGAAAAGGGTGAACTGAAAGAGTTCATCAGCGAGCGGGTTCAGGGAATGGATCTGACCGATATGCACGTCTGTGCGGATTTGATAAAGGATTTATTGAAGGAATATGCGATCCGGTGCCGGAATGTGGTATTTGTCATCCGTCAGGAGGATGTGTATGTGCGGCGGTTTGAGATGCCGCTGATGACGGAAGAACAGCTCCGGCTGAACCTGCCGTATGAGTTTCATGACTATATCGGCGATGAGATGGACAAGTATGTTTTTGATTACGCGATGATTCAGACGAAAGAGAGGACGATGGATCTTCTTGGTGCGGCGTGCACGAAGACGCTGTCGCAGCAGTTTGAAAAGCTGGCAAAGATGGCGCGCCTGAAGCTCGTCGGTCTGGTCCCGGCAGTGCTTGGTCTGGAGCGGATTCTGGAGTATGCACAAGAGCGAAAGGATTACGCTGTTCTGGATCTGGGAACCCAGGCGCTGCGGGTTCATTTCTTCCGTGAGGGGGTTTATGATATTACCCGTACCATGGAGCCGGGCTGTGAGGAGATCGAGCAGATCCGTTTGGGAGATAAGAACAAGATGCAGGAACTGGGAATTGAGGTGGAGGAAGAAAACCGCGAGGAGACCGACAAAGAAAAGATGGCGGCTGTGCTGGAGGAGCAGTACCGGACCCGCGCCGTCCAGGTCATGCGAGTTTTGAACTTTTATAGCTTCAATAATGTGAATAATACGATCGACAGCCTCTATTATTGCGGCGGAGGTGCACGATACGGGGAATTGATCGATGCGTTGAAAGAAACGCTGGATCTGCCGGTGCGGAGTGTGGCGGAGCTTCTGCCGGAGGTCTCTCTGGATGAGGAAGACGAGTGGATCGACAGCCCGCAGGCATACGGTGTATTACTTGCATAAGGAGGAAGAGCGGTGGCTGATTTAAAATCAATCGCGAATATGCAGATTGGCGGTCCGAAGTATCCGAAAAAACGGCGCATCAATCTGTATCAGAAGCAGACTAAAAAAGGAAAAATAGCGGCGGAGCTGGGCGCGTTTGCCGTTTTTATGGTTTTTGTCTACGGATTTTCGAGATTTGGCGTAATGCTTCCCCTGCAGGAGGCAGACCGGGCAGAGGCGGTTTATGCGGCGACAGAGAAGGAGCTTCGTACACTGGAGAAATCCAACGAGGTGTACGGTGAGGTCCTGGCAGAGTACGCGCATTATGGAAATGGGTATCTGAATGAGGAAGAGAGTAAGCTTCCGGACCGCCGGATGATGCTGGATTCCCTGAAATCACAGATTTTCCCGCTGACGGCAGTTTCGAGTGTTTCGATCACCTCGGATCAGATGTCATTGGAAGGAACCATTCCCAATGGTACACTCTTTCCGCAGCTGGTCCGTGATGCGGAGGCGGATCCGAATGCGCGCTATGTGACCGCTTCGCTGGAGGAAACAGTGAAGAAAGATGGCGAAGAGAGAGTTCTGGCATCCTTGAAGCAGGTGGGAGTGTCAATGGCTGTATTTTTTAACGAACCAGAAGAGGGCAAAGAAGAATGAATTCGTTAGGGAAATATGTATTAACAAAAACACAGAAAATAGTGCTGCTGGTTGTAGTCTTTGCCCTGATCGCGGGCGGCTACTATGCCGGATTTTACCTGCCGGTGCAGCGGCGGATTGAGGCGGCGGACACGGCGGAGCTGGATGCCCAGATTCAGCTGGAGCAGATGAAAGCGATGCAGATCCGGCAGATGGTGGAAGAGATCGAGGAAAACAAGGCATCGAATGCGCCGATGGTTCCGGCCTACAATCATTTCAAGACAGAGACGGAGGAACTGAACCGTATTTTTGCGAATGCGTATGATTTTACTTTCCAGTATTCAGAGCCGCAGGTGGACGGAATGGAGATCCGCCGCGCGATGAATATTTCTTTTACGGCAGATTCGTTTGATCACGCTGTTTCAATGCTTCATGAGGTGGTCGAAGGACCGTACCGCTGTCTGATCGAGGATCTGAGCATTCAGGATGATAAAGATCTGGAAAATGAAGAGTTAGAGGATATCCGCATCCACCCAGTGGCGGTGGCGTTCCAGCTGACCTATTTTGAGACCCGCTACGATGCGGAATCAGAAGAAGGCCTGGAGCTGGAACCGGAGGAGACGCAGGCACCGTCGGGACTGGCAAATGCGGATGTGTCGAACCTGCAGCGTTCTGACCTTGAGACAGCGGCAGAGGCGGCGCTGGGAGAATAAAGCATGAAAAAAGCAGAGAACAGTGAAAAACGCCCGGAAATCTGGAGGCAGGTTTTCAGGCGTATGAAAAATCAGGATGGTGCCAGCCTGATGGCGGCGCTCCTGTTTTTTGTGTTTTGCGGGGTGGGCGCGTCGATCATTCTGGCGTTCGCTTCCGCGTCGGCTGGAAAGATCCGCCACCTGCCTAGGGAGGACCAGAAGAGGTATGCGGTGGACTCGGCGGCGGCATTTCTGCGGGATGAGCTGCAGAAGACGGAGAATATAGTCAAGATCAAGGAAGTGATCGTGCATGACAGCCGGGATGACGAGGAAGACGATGAGGATGATTTTTACTGCTACTACGTCGGCAGCCGGAAAAACACGGATAATGAGGCGACGTGGCAAAAGTTCTATGGAACGGATTCGGGTTTGTCAAGCGCAGAGAGTGCGAATAGCGCGGTTCTCGATTCACTGATCGTGGATATTTATAGAAATAATGAGTATCGGAAGCTGGCAGACGGGGAGAATGCATCGGAGGAAGAAATAGCGTACAAAGATTTTACTCTGTCAGTGAAGAAAGACGGAACGAGCGGGAACACGATTGACCCGTTAAAGACCAGTGTACGCCTGTGGATGACGGATGATTATAAAATCAAGGCGGTTATCTCAGATACGGTAACGGCGGATGACAAGAAGGAAGAGCGGTGCGAGAAACGGCTGGAGCTGGAAGCAGCACATAGCTCCGAGAGTGAGACGGTCACAGTAGCGGGCGATGACGGAGATTCGGATGACGATGATTCCTACACGATCACGACGACTACCATCATCACGACGATCCGCTGGCAGAACGGAACAATAGAGAAGGAGCTGCTGCAGGATGATAAGTAGAATGGAATGGGCAGCTGGAAGAAAGCTGCGTGCCAATGCGGGAGAGACGCTGACAGAGGTACTGATATCGGTTCTTGTGATTGCACTGGGAATGACGCTGTTTCTGAGTGCATTTCTGGCGTCCGGCAGGATGCTGCAGCAAGGCGAAGAGCAGATGGCGGGCTATTATGACAGCCGCAATCAGCTGGAGAACAACCGGACAGCGGAACAGGCGTCGGGCAGATATGTTCTGGAGCTGGAGGCATCTGGAACCGGCGGCATGAAGAAAAGCCTGGCGTCAAATGCCTACCAGACAGGTACACAGACGAATTACCGGACGGGACAGTATCCGATCGTACTGTATGTGAGCCAGGCTGATTCGGATGCAGAAGAGGAAGAGGTAAATGTTGTCCTGTGAGTAAAATGTAACTATTCCCTTAGTCTTTGGGGGATTCATGAACCCTTAAAAAACCTTAAAAGACTTTAAAAATCCCAAAAAATCCTTATTTTATGCGGCTTTCTCCTTAAAAGCATTTAAAACAACGTAATTGTTGACTAAGGGAACAAAACGCAACTAACCATTCAAAAATAACTGACTAAGGGAATTCATAGCAATTTAAACAAAGTCCGAAAAATACGTTTAAATCAGTATTTTTCGGACTTTTTGGATGCCATTTCTTAAAAATGGACTAAGGGAAAGAAAGGAACTTTGTTACGTATAAATATTCATAAAATATGTATAAATATGCTATTTTAAAATATGCCTATAAAGTTAAGTCTTTTCCGTACTGTGTGAGATAGCAGGATAAAGCTTTTTTAATATCATCATCATATCCTATACCAACTTCAACATCTAGTCTTCTTTCTTCCTGATGTGTAACATTGGTCAAA
>OKUZ01000567.1_pt1 | contig 12561 bp, 15 predicted proteins | sample 1606681 | NCBI WGS metagenome assembly OKUZ01 (sample SAMEA3882524, study PRJEB24775) | human gut metagenome | biome: human-associated habitat; feature: intestine environment; material: feces | place: Netherlands | collected 2009/2010 | reverse complement strand
CCTCGTATCTGGTTCTGCAGCAGGGGCATAACCACTCGTCAAATATGATCTCTCCATCCTCGTCATACCCATCACCTTCAAAGTCCGGTTGCTTCGGCACTTGCTGTTCCAGTGCAGAAATTGCTATACCAATGGCTCCATAATGTCTCTTAAGTTCTTCCAATGATTCCCATGATGGGTTCAAGGGACTTCCGGTCTCCATAAAACGATGTTTCAAATATTCCAGAGCTTCTTTTCTTGTCATGCTTATCCCTCCTCACAACCGCATTTGCTGCACCGGCTCAAAATTCATCCAAAGCACCTCTTGCTTTTTCTTTGAAGAATTTCTGGCCGCACTCCATATTTTCTCTTTGCGCCAATCTTTCAAGGCATCATTGTAGAGGTCGCTTTCGTATCCGCTGAGTAAAACCTTCGCCTTGCTTTTCAGCAATACATCCAGTAATTCCTCGTGCTGCTGCCTTGTCATTTCCTGCTTGTACTGTTTTCCGAATCGTGTCTCCAACAGATATGGCGGGTCGCAGTAAATCAGGACATTCTCAAAATCAAACCGTCCAATCACATCTACTGCAGGCTTACACTCAATCTGAACACATTTCAGCCGCTCCGCCGCATAAATAATCCGTTCCGGCAGTTCATTCCAATCGTTCAAACTGTATGCTCGTTCCCTGCCTTGAATGTCGAATTTCCACCCAGCCCTCGCTCCTGCCGTGCGAAAACCATATCCCATATTCGCCTGTATGAAAAATTTCACTGCTGCATCAAAATTATTTTCCGCAAGTGTAAAAGCCGCATCATAAACCTGCCTGCCATACGGCGTTAAATAAACTGCTCTCGCCAGACGCTCCGGATCTCGCCGCACCCATTCAAAGAAGTTCACAACTCCACCATCCAAATCGTTAATAGTCTCTATGTTGCTCGGTTTCTTCTGAAAGAAGGTTGCTCCGCTTCCGAAGAACGGTTCCAGATAACTGTGATGTTCCGGAAAGAAGGAAATAACCCAATCCGCAATACGCCACTTGCTGCCCGGGTATTTTAATATTGCTTTCATACCCTCACTCCTCAGAACGGCAAATCATCATCTTCAACGCTTTCATCAATCGGATAGAACCCCTCCTGCTCCGCCAGCCCCATCTGCTTTGCAGGCTTATTGGGTGCCGTTGCGGGTCTGCTCTGTGCCGCTGCCGCTTTGCCTTCTCCGCTGTCCTTCTTGCTTTCCGCAAAGTGCTGCTCCTCAATGATAACCTCCGTTGCGTAGCGCCGCTCGCCGTCCTTGTCCCAGCTCCGCACCTGTAACCGCCCGGTAATCGCAACCAACTGCCCTTTTTTGAAATATTTCTCTGCAAATTCTCCCGTTTTGCCAAATGCCACGCAGTTGATGAAGTCCGCCTCAGGTTCTCCCTGCCGCTTGAATCTACGGTTCACCGCAAGCGTGTATCTTGCCACCGCAATAGGCTCCGTCCCCTGCGAATATCGCACCTCCGGCTCTCTTGCCAGCCGTCCCATCAGAATCACTTTATTCATACCTCAAGCTCCTCTCTCGTCCTGTAATTCCGCCCTTCGCCTCTGCCGATTTTGAGCTTATATTTGCCGCACCGCTGATAAATTCTGCTGCCCATGGCTTCGTCAAGCTCCATGATTTCATTCAGCCCTCTTTCGCCTGAAAAAATCGTCCGCAGGGCGCGATTATTATACCGTGCGTTGATGATTTCAAACGCAAGATTGATGTCCCCATCGGTCGGCAGTGCGCCGTTTCTGGTTTTCAGAAAATCGTCGATATACAGCACCTCTGCCGTTTTCCATTTGTTGATTTCGCGCTCGTAGCCTTCGTCATCCGTCTTGAGGGCTTTCAGCTTGGTGGCCTCCTCCGTCCAAATCATGTAGCGCACGCCCTTGCCCTGCAGCATGAGTCGATTCGCAATGGCGGTGCAGATATGCGTTTTCCCTGCCCCGACCTGTCCGCCGATGTAAAACCACCCTTCCCTTTCCTCGCAGAAGCATTCCGCCGCCGCAAGGATGGATTTCTGCCAGCTTGTTTTCGCCTCGTAGGTCTCGAAGCGATACCGCTCCGCCATGTCCTGTAAGCCGCTTTTTTGCAGTCTCCACTTGCCCCTGCGCTTCTCCATGCACTCGCACTCCATGGTGTATTCATACCCATCCTTCATCAAAAACACAAACCCCTTGTTGCGGCAAATCGGGCAGTCATACCCCGTCAGGTCGCCCCTTCTGCTGTTGTATAACGCCATCCGCTCCTCACAGGACGGTGCCGTCGTATTTTTCGCTGCCTGCATCAGTGCTTTCAGATCCAGCACGACCGCTCACTCCCTTCTGGTTTGAAGCACCTTGTCGGCAATATCCACTCACATTCTCCGAACGCTCTGCTTCTTGTCTTTCCCAATTTCGTACTGCGGCTTTCCAGTCCTTCATGCTGTTTTTTCCGACCTTCCAGCCGTTAGCGGTATAGTAATCCATGAACCGTTCCGCATTTACGCTGCTTTGCCTGCTCTTGCAGTATTCCTGCACTTCTTCAAGGGAAGGGGGTTTGAATGTGCGTGGTCTGGCAGGCTTGTCCTGCTTATCCGATACATTCACATTCACATTTTCATTACCATTATCATTTACATTTACATTAGCATTAGCATTTACATTAGGTTTTGCATCCCGTAACCTATGGTTTTCCGTCTCAGAACCATCGGTTTTCCTATCGGATACCGCCTGCTCCTGTGCGGAGGGGCTTGCTTTTGGTCTGCCGCCCTTTGCGCCGTTTGCTCGCCGTTGGTTATTCGCATCTATCTGCGGCTTCGCCATCTTCAAAACCACCTCCGCCAGTGTGCCGCCTGTCTGCTCCGCTCCATTCAGCCCATATTCGCACAGAAAACGCATACATTCCGCAAATTCCGCGTCCCCTAAGCCCTTGATGGAATCGTAAAAGCTGCGGTAGAAGATAAAGCTTTCTCTCTCCATTTTTTCTCCCCCCTTTCGTTGCTTCTCTTTCTGTATACCATTTCTGTAGTCTCACATAGTCTCGATGTGAAGAAAAGAGCAAAAAAGGCAATAAAAAAATCCCCCTTCTTTGATAAAAGAAAGAGGATTTCTCTTGGTATTGATTGATTTCTGATTCAGTGAAAATTAAATGCCAACTGTTCTAATGCAATCTCAGGTGTATTTATTTTTTCATTCATGTAATCCAGTAAATGCCGTCCGACATATGCAGCCAATTCAACCGGCACAGCATTTCCTATCATTTGTTCTAAATCATTTTTTCCTCCCTCAAAGAAAAAATCTCTTGGAAATGTTTGTATTCTGGCTCTTTCTAAGGTTGTTAACGGACGAACCTTCGACAAATCTTCCGTAGCATCTCCGGCATGTATTTTATAAGTACCCGGAATCGGACGATTCACTCCTCTGATTGTAGGACTTGGTTCGTCAATACTGAATATTCCTCTTCTTGCATAAGAGCGAGGATGTCTGTAATAAAATTCTGTACCAAATTCATCCCCTAAATATTCTCTGATTGTCATACGATCAGACTTTTGATCATTTAATAACGCATTCTCTAAAAAACAATCCCTTCCAGCTGATTCCCCAATTAAGAAAAATCGTTTTCTTTTTTGAGGAACGCCGCATCTTGAAGCATCTAGCACCACCTGTGTTAATGCATATCCGGTATCTTTAAAGCTTTTTATTGCTTTTGGCAAGGTCTGCGATTTTAGAATTCTGTCAACGTTTTCCATGACAAACCATTTCGGTTTTACGCCGCATACCAATTCTGCATAGCGTAGCGTTAAATCCGCACGTCCTTTTGATTCATCCCTTTGCCCTGCGGATGAATAGTCCTGACATGGCGGTCCCCCGATTATAACATCTGGTTGAAATGCTGTTAAATATTCAACTGTTAAGTCATGTACATCCTTTAATTCCGCTTTATGATCAATAAAATTTTTATTATAGATATTTACAGCCTTATCCCAGTTATCAAAAGCCCGTACCAGTTGAAAGCCCGCCTTTTCAAATCCGAGCGATAAGCCTCCACATCCACAAAATAAATCTATTACTCTTGGCATCTTAATCCTCCTTAAATAAATCAGGTGAATTATAAATAATTGCATCAAATCTTCTCTCCGGACTTAATAAATATTGTCCTCCCCCAAGAATAACTTTTCTTATTTCACCCTTCGTAATTCTCGGCTTTGTTAATTCCGCACACGTCATAATCGGGTGCGTTCTTAATCCATTTGAAGCAAACGCTTTATCATTTTTTAAATTGTAGGATAATGTATCAATTATTTTTGCTCCGTTAAATCTACCTTTTTCTGCATATTCCTGAAGCATTTTGAACAGCCAAATCATTGTTCTGGTATGTCTTGTTATTGTACGGAATTCTTCATTTTCCTCCGGCATAAAAAGATTTAACATGCCAAAATTACTCCAGACAAATATATCCAAACAATGATCTGCCAATCGGGGTGATTTTCCTTCTGTTTTCCATACCGGCTCCATAATAATAGGACTCTGACATTCGTTCTTTTCAGAAACCATACGTCTGATAGCCCAATAAATTTCATCCATATACGGCAAAACTTCTCCTGCTTCCGTCCAATCCCGAACATTTCTGCCTGCATCTCTGATTACATTTCTCAGAGCTTCCGGGTTATCCTCATAGCTTTGGATAAACGAACACGCAAGATATATGATGGTATCCGGACGCACAACAATTTCTGAGCCGAACTTATCTTCACTCAAATTACATGTCGGATTATCCGGTAATGCAACCAATTTTATTTCTATACTGCTGACGCATTGCCCATCAGACAAAATAACCAAATCGTCTCTGGGAATCGCCCCAACAACATATTTCTGAAATGGTGTATATTGTGTTTCAAACGAAAAGAAAATATCGTCTCCGAGAGGGTCAATCCCATACAACTCATCAATCCCAATATATTGAAGATCCCTTTTCATATCTGGCTTCGCTTTGATATACACCGCTTTCATCCCTTTTGAATGTAAATAACATGCAAGCGAAGCCGGAAAAGATGAGTTAAATTGATTCTTTCCCCATGTATCAGCTACGGTATAATCACGATTGGAACGTTCAATTCCAAATAACCTTGGTTTATCATTCATGTTTTATCCCCTCTCTTTCACACAGATATCATATTTCCCTTTTCCGCGTCAGCAGGCAGACGTTTTCGATATGATTTGTATGAGGGAACTGGTCTACAGGCTGCACCTCGCGCACATGGTAGCCGCCCGCCGCAAGCACAGCCAAATCCCGTGCGAGTGTCGCAGGGTTACAGGAAACATACACGACCTTTTCGGGTGCAATCTGCAAGATGGTTTCCAAGAGGCGTGCATCACAGCCCTTTCTGGGCGGGTCAACCACAACCACATCTGCCGCAATGCCCTCCTCCCGATACAGTCTGGGGATGACCTCCTCCGCCGCGCCGACGGCAAAGGCTGCGTTGGTGATGTTGTTTCGCTCCGCGTTTTTCCTCGCGTCCGCAATGGCTTCGGGCACAATCTCCACCCCGAACACCTGCCTTGCCTTTCTTGCGAAGAAAAGAGAAATCGTCCCGATGCCGCAGTATAAATCCAGCACCGTTTCGTCCCCCTTTAAATCCGCCAGCTCCACAGCCTTTTCATACAGCACCTCTGTCTGCACGGGGTTCACCTGATAGAACGAAAGCGGCGAAATCTCGAACTCGATGCCGTCAAGCGAATCGGTAATCGTATCCTTCCCCCAAAGGGTGATGATTTTTCTGCCGAGGATGACGTTTGTTTTCTCCCGATTCACGTTCAGCACAATGGAGACCATGCCCTCTATCCTTTGCAGGCGTTCCACCAGTACCTCGCTGTGCGGCAGTCTTTTCCCGTTGAGTACAATGCAGACCATCACCTCGCCGCTGCTTCTGCCGATGCGTGTCAGAATATGGCGGACAAGCCCTGTGTGTGTTTCCTCATCGTACAAGGGAATCTGAAATTCATTCAGAAAATCGCGCACAAGGGCAACAATGGCATCGTTCCGTTCATTCTGCAAAAAACACTGCTTGGTATCCACAATGCGGTGGCTGCGTTTGGCGTAAAAGCCGATGGCACAGCCGTCCTTGCCCTGCCCCACGGGGAACTGCGCCTTATTGCGGTAGCGCCAGGGCTCCTCCATGCCGATGGCAGGCTTCACGGTCACATCCGTAATGCCGCCGATGCGTTCGAGGTCGTCCTGCACCTCCTTTGTTTTATACGCAAGCTGCGCCGCATAGGAAAGGTGCTGCAGCTGGCATCCGCCGCACTGCTTCGCAACAGGACAGCAGGGCTCTCTGCGGTCGGGCGAGGGGGTCAGGATTTCCAGCAGCTTGCCATAGCCGAAATGCTTTCTTGTCTTTACAATCAGCACAAGGCAGGTCTCTGGCGGCAATGCCCCCTCTACAAAGACGGTATAGCCCTCTATCCGCCCGATGCCCTCGCCATTACTGCCCAGTGCAGCTATTTTGATTTCATACGTTTTATTCTTCTCTACAGGAATCATCATTTACTCCTTCTATTTCTGTTTCCGAAAACTGACAGACCGTTCCGTTGCAGACGCAGGGGCGGCAATGGGCAAAGCTCGGCTTCGGCTCTGCAATTCCATCCCGAAGCATCTGCCGCATTTCCTGCACTGCTTTCAGCACCTCCCTACGGACGCGCGCCGTATTCTTGATTTCAAACATATAATCCCGATACACGAGCCGCCCGTATGCAGGTCTTTTGCCATAGACATCCTCCAGAATCAGGAAATACGCCGCAAGCTGCAAAAAATCGCCGTGGTGCGGCTCCTCCGCCTCACCGATGCAGCCGCTTTTCAGCTCCACGGGAACGATACGCCCCAGAAGCCGACTGCAAAAGACATAATCGGGTCTGCCCTGCAAATCGTATTTCGCGGAATACAGCAGTCTGCCGAAATCCTTGTTTTTATCCTGCTTTCGGTCGGCATACAGGAGCGCATAGCCGGGGATATCATCCCTTGCGGTCAGCTTTTTTAACGCAGGTCTGCCATGCCTGATGCACAAAAGCACCGCCAACAGCACTGCCACGCAGAGCAGCACCAAATCCGCCGTGCCGAAGCCGTTTCCGATTGTTTTAACCCATTCCACTGTATTTCACCCATACATATCCGCCGAAAGCCGCCGCCGCAAACAGCAGAACGGCAAGCTTCCAAGCCATTCGCCGCAGACGCAGCAGAAAATAGCTTCTCTGATGATAGCCCTCGCCCTTACGGAAGTTGGCACTCACGCTATCCTCTAAATGCAGGCGTGCGTTTCTCTCTGCATAAAGCCGCCGCAGCTCCGCCCTGCCGTAGAGCCGTTCATAATACCACTGATACGGGCAGTAGTCATATTTATTGATTTCGTGCGCGGATATGGTTTCTCTTTCTATCATTTGTAATCACTCTTACGAATATTTCTGGCAAGCATACGGTGATACCCTGCCCAGCTGCCCTGTGTGTTGTCTGCGGCAAGCATTTCCTCGAACATCTTCGTTTTTGCGTCCATGTTGTCGGCGCAGTGCAAAATAAACGCCTCGATGGTTTCCGGCACCTTGGGAGAGCCATATTCCAGTTCGCCGTGGTGGGAAAGGATGCAGTGCATCAGCAGCATGACAAGCTTCTGGGGAAAGCCCTCGATTTTCGCCGCGGTATCCCGAATCAGCTCCGCCCCGATGAAGATATGCCCCAAAAGCTGCCCCTCGTCGGTATAATCGTTTTCGGGGAAATCGGAAAGCTCCATAATCTTCCCGACATCATGCAGCATGGCGCAGGCAACGAGAATATCTCTATCCACAAATTCATAGCGCGGTGCCATAAAATCGCAGATTTGCGTTACGGAAAGCGTATGCTCCACCAGACCGCCGCGGAAGCTGTGGTGCATGGTTTTTGCCGCGGAATGATATTTAAAATCCTTGCTGATGACAGGGTGTCTGAGGAAGATTTCCTCCAACAGCTTCTTGATATAGGGGCTTTGTATGGTTTTGATATACGCCAGCAGCTGTGTATACATTTCGTCAATATTTTTATCCGTACTGGGGATAAAATCCGCAGGGTCATATTCACCCTCGCGGCTGCGGCGAATCCGCTTGACGTTTAACTGCAATTCGTTGTTAAATGTCGTTACAAACGCATCCACCTTGATAAAATCATTCTCCTGAAAGCTCTGGATATCCTTATTCATATCCCAGACCTTCGCATCCACAATGCCTGTTTTATCCTGCAATTTTAAGGAAAGATAGGTCTTTCCGTTGCGGGATTTCATGCTTGCTCTGGATTTGCAAAGGTAATGCTCAATGACATTTTCGCCCTCTCTCAGTTCCTTGATATATTTCATGCCAATCCTCCGTTTCTATCCTTGCGGCACGCAAATTTACATAAATCACCCATTTTAGATTACCCTTCATTATACTATACTTTTACCGAATGTACCATTTGTTTTTTTCAACTTTTCCGACAAAGCAGCATTTTTTATTCCCACCATGGAACAAATAAAACCGTTTTAACGTCAAACATTTAGATAAAATTAAGCCTTGCCGTCTTGGTTTTTTCCGTCAGGCATGGTAAACTAGAAGGAAATAAGCAAAAAAAGGAGGAATCTCTATGACGAAGAAATATCTTTGCGGTGTGGTTTCCGCCGCAGTTCTGATGGGCGCATGCCCTACCGCCGTTTTCGCGGCAGATTTGGAAAATCCCCTTGATTTCCGCAGCATGACAGAGGATGCAGCGGATACGGACGCAGGCTGGGCTTGGGATGCAAGCAGCCAAACGCTGACCGTTGAAAACCTTTCCCTCACTGTTCCGCAGGGGAAGCTGGAGGAGCGCGCGGCAATTTATCTGCCCGATGAAAGCACGGTGCGTGTCAAGGGCAGCAATAACAGTCTGAACACCCTTTCCTATCATTGCAACGGGATTTACTGCGAGGGTGAGCTGACCTTCGAGGGCAAGGGAAAGCTGAAAATCGTGACGGACAGCTATTCCGCCAGTGCGATTTATGCAAAGCAGGGCCCTGTTACCTTCTATGACAGCGTAGAAATTGCGGCAGACCCCGATGGGCATGTCATTTATATCGAAAAGGCGAAGGGCAAAAACCCCATCATCAGCGTACAGGATGATGCTAAAGTGACTTTCCCGAAGGACAACGCCAATAAAAACAGCATTCTCGTAACCAAAAATTCTTCCACCAAGCAGGGGGAAAACTGGTTCGATTATGCCGAAGCCTATGATGAATTTGACGATACCATTGAGCTGGTCGCAAAGAATAAGGTGAAGAAGAACGATAAAACGGACGAGAAAAAGGACGAAACCAAAACAGACGAGACCAAAACGGACGAGACCAAAACCACAAATACCTATCAGCTGACCATCGGCAAGGCGGATATTCTGAAAAACGGCGCAGTTTCCCATACCGCAGACGTTGCCCCCTATATCAAAAACGGCTACACCATGCTGCCCCTGCGCGCACTGCTTGCGGTTTCCAATCCTGCACAGGAGGTAAAATGGAGCGCAACGGAAAACGCAGCCTATACCTTCGTGAATGATAAGCTGACGATGCTTACCCCCAATGCAGCAACGTATAAAAAGGGCACCGAAACCATCCAGCTTTCCACCCCTGCGGAGCTGAAGGACGGCAGATTGTTCGTTTCCCTCAGAGATTGGATGAGCATAATGGAAATCGAAGGCACACAGCTTGACTGGAACAGCGCAACAAAAACCGTTACACTGAGATATTAAGGAGATATTATGAAACAGGCAACCTTTACCCCCTTCCCTGCCGATTGGGCAAGGAGCAGTCATTTTCAATATTACACCAAGGGCTTTGTCAAATCCGTCAACAGCATGACAGTGCGGATAGATGTGACGCATTTTCTGGCGGAGGTGAAGCGGCGCAATCTGAAATTTTTCCCTGCCTTTGCCGCTCTGACAGGACAGGTCATTGCGTCCATCCCCGAAATGTGTACCGCTGTGGACGAGAACGGCACCCCTGGCTATTATTCCTACCTCAACCCGAATTTCACCATCTTCCACGAGGATGACAAGACCTTTTCGGATGTCTGGAGCGAATATGATGCGGATTTTGACGCTTTTTATCAGAATCTTGTCGCAGATGCGGCGCAGTATCAGAATAAAAAGGGCATCAAGGTGAAGGAGGGACAGCCTGCGAATTTCTTCTGCATCTCCTGCGTGCCTTGGCTCGATTATACGGCGTATTGCCCCGTTAATTACGGCGGCGCGCCCAATCTTTTCCCGCTTCTCACCTTCGGGAAATATACCGAGGCGGACGGCGCATTTACCCTTCCCCTCACGCTTACCATCAGCCACGCCTGCATGGACGGCTACCATCTTTCCCTGTTTTTCAATACCCTGCAATATCGTCTGAATTGCTTTTAAGAGGGGGGATATTTATGAAAATCGCAGTGAGTGCCTGTCTTTTGGGGCGAAATTGCAAATATAACGGCGGCAACAACCGCAGTCAGGCGGTTCTGGATTTCCTCAAGGGGCATGTGGTTATCCCCGTCTGTCCGGAGGTAACGGGCGGTCTGCCTGTGCCTCGTGTGCCTGCGGAGCTGCAAAACGGGCGTGCTGTCAATAAAAACGGCGAGGATGTGACCGCATATTTCCTCCGCGGCGTGGAGCAGACCATGGCGCGCCTTTCGGCAGAGGAAATCGACCTTGCCATCCTACAGCCGCGCAGTCCCTCCTGCGGATGCAGAGAGATTTACGACGGTTCCTTTTCCGGAAAAAGGATACCCGGCAAGGGGCTGTTTGCCCAAGCCCTTGCGGATGCAGGGATTCCGCTGAAATCCGCAGAGGAAATCGAAAACATATAAAAAGAAGCGAAGGAAGCTCCCTTTTTGGGAATACTCCTTCGCTTTTTTGTTTCTTTTTTTATGCTTACAGCACCTTTGCAAGGAACTGCTGCAGACGTTCACTTTTGGGATTTTCAAAAATATCCTTGGGGCTGCCCTCCTCGACCTGCTTGCCGTCCGCCATGAACATCACGCGTGTGCCGACCTCCTTCGCGAAGCCCATTTCATGCGTTACCACAACCATCGTCATGCTATCATTCGCCAGCTGCTTCATAACATCCAGCACCTCGCCGACCATTTCGGGGTCAAGCGCGGAGGTGGGCTCGTCAAACAGCATCACCTCAGGCTCCATGCAAAGCGCACGCACAATGGCGATACGCTGCTTCTGTCCGCCCGAAAGCTGAGAGGGATAGGCATTCGCTCTGTCCTCCAAGCCGACACGCTTGAGCAGCTCCATCGCCTTTTCTGTTGCCTCTGTCTCGCTCTTTTTCAGAAGCTTCATGGGTGCAATCGTCATGTTTTTCAGAATCGTCATGTGGGGGAAAAGGTTAAAATGCTGGAACACCATCCCCATTTTCTGACGGTGGAGATTGATGTTTGTTTTTTCATCCGTAATGTCTGTCCCCTCAAAGAGGATATGTCCGCCTGTCGGCACCTCCAGAAGGTTCAGACAGCGCAGGAAGGTGGATTTGCCGGAGCCGGAGGGCCCGATGACAACAACAACCTCGCCCTTTTTGATTTCCGTATTGATACCGTCCAGTGCCTTAATCGCACCGCCCTTATAATATTTCTGTAAATTTTCAACCTTAATCAGTGTTTCCTTAGCGCTCACTGTCTCTCAGCCTCCTTTCCAGAATCCCAACCAGCCATGTGAAGAACATTACCATCACCAGATAAATCACCGCAACGCCAATCAGCGGCATGAATGCCTGGAAGGTACGGCTGCGGATGATATCGCCGCCCTTTGTCAGGTCTACCAGACCAACGTAGCCGGCAACAGAGGTTTCCTTCAGCAGCACAATAAATTCATTTGCCAGTGCAGGCAGTACGTTTTTGAACGCCTGCGGAATGATGATATAGCGCATGGTCTGCACATAATTGAAGCCAAGGCTGCGCCCTGCCTCAAACTGCCCCTCATCAATGGACATAATGCCGCTGCGGAAGATTTCCGCAACATACGCCGCGGAGTTGAAGCCGAACGCCAGCACCGCAACCAGCACCTTATTATTGGAGGATACCAGAACGATGAAATACATAATCATCAGCTGTACCACCACAGGTGTCCCACGGATGACGGTCAGATAAATCTTACAGATGAAATTCAGCAGAACCACAATAAATTTACTGAAGCCGCGCATCGAGCTTTTGTTTTTATCGTATGTAGAGCGAACGATTGCGATAATCACGCCAAGCGCAATGCCCAGAAGCACCGCAAAAAAGGTTACCTCAAGCGTAACCTTGAGCCCGTCCACAATGTAGTGCCAACGCCCGTCATCAATAAAGTTGAATACGAATTTCTCTTTCAGGCTCATTCCAAAAATTCCTCCCTTGCATTTCCTGTAACCATAAAACAGGGGTGACGTTTTTTTGTCACCCCTGAAAGCCTTTCACCTTGAAATTATTCAGCGCTGATGTATTTATCAATGATTTTCTGAATCGTGCCGTCTGCTGTCAGCTCAGCCAGTGCTGTGTTGATTTTTTCTGTCAGAGGGCTGTTCTTCGGCAGGCAGATTG
>OKUZ01000565.1_pt1 | contig 12594 bp, 9 predicted proteins | sample 1606681 | NCBI WGS metagenome assembly OKUZ01 (sample SAMEA3882524, study PRJEB24775) | human gut metagenome | biome: human-associated habitat; feature: intestine environment; material: feces | place: Netherlands | collected 2009/2010 | reverse complement strand
AGGCAGCAGATTTTGCCGATTTGGAATGCGAAGCATCGGCAAAATCCAGTTGCAGTTTGCACAAAGTGTGAACTGCAACAAATGCGGATTGCGCTTAAGTAGAGATCTTGAAGTTGAGAAAAAAATCGCTTATAATACTCCATAGAAAAATAGTGTCGAACGAATCTGAAAGAATGGCACAGGATGAGGAGGAAGCAGCATGAAGACAGTTGTTAAGGAAAATGCGAACGGCGGCAAAGGACAGGTAGTTGTAAAATACATTCTGGATGACAATGAGTTAAATGCAAAATGTAAGATGTTTGCCGAGGTAACGATCGGACCGGGATGTTCCCTGGGCTATCATGAGCACCACGGTGAGAGCGAGACGTATTATATCATCAAGGGACAGGGCGAGTACGATGACAATGGAACGAAACGTCCGGTTACCGTCGGCGATAAGACCTTCACGCCGGATGGCTGTGGTCATGGCATTGCCAATACCGGAGATGAAGATCTGGTCTTTATGGCATTGATCCAGCTGGATTAAGAGTGAAGAACAAAACAGAAAAAGGTAACGGTTCACAGTAACCAAAAAAGGCGCTGGCATGGGAAGTGGTTCGATGTGTCGGCGCTTTTTGCCATATATGTCCGGAAAATGCCTATATGTTTAAGCGGAAAAAATTGGAAATCAAAAAACAGTGGATCAAAGAAAAAGGAGGTGTGCCTGCGTGAAACTATTTCATCTTTCTGATCTGCATATCGGGAAAATGTTAAATGGCTATAGCCTGCGCGAGAGTCAGAAGAATGCGTTTTTGCAGATACTTAAATATGCGGAGGAAGAGAAGCCGGATGCGATTCTGATATGCGGGGATATTTATGATAAATCGGTCCCGGCGGGGGAAGCGTATACGCTTTTTGACTGGTTTCTGACCGAGCTATCCGGGCGCTGTCCGGGGACGGAGATCCTGATCATTGCGGGAAATCACGATTCACCGGAGCGGCTGGCGTATGGCGCATCGTTTCTGGCACGCCACCGGATCCATATCGCGGCGCTGCCGCCGGCAGATCGGACGGAGTATTTAAAGCAGGTCACACTTACAGATGAGTGGGGACCGGTTCATTTTTATCTGGTACCGTTTATCCGTCCGGGTCATGTGCGCCATTTGTTTGACACCAATGGTTATACCGATGCATTCCAGAAACTCCTGGCGCGGGAGACGATCCGGAAGCAGGAGCGCAATGTGGTTCTGGCGCACCAGTTTTTTGTCTGGAACGGTCAGAATCCGGAAACCTGCGATTCGGAGACGGCGGTGCTGACCTCCGGAGGATTGGATGCGATCGATGCGTCGGTGCTGGAACCGTTTGAATATGCGGCGTTAGGGCATATCCACGGGGCACAGAAGGTAGGGCAGGAGCGGTTTTGCTATTGTGGGACGCCGTACAAATATTCGATCAGTGAAGAACACCATCAGAAGGGGATCACGGTGGTGGAACTGGGAGAAAAAGGAAGTGAGCCGCAGATCCGCCGTCTGCCGATTCTCTGCCATCCCGATGTAAAGCGCGTGCGGGGGACACTGGAAGAACTCAAGCTGCTTTCAGATACGATGGAAAAGATGCCGGATGGAAGCGGACGCGCGGACGCGTATGTGAGCGTGGTCCTGACGGACGAAAAAGAAATGTACGATTTCCGGGAACGCCTGGAGGAGTTATTTGCGCATATTTTGGAGATCCGGGTGGACAATGAGAGGACGCGGAAACGACTGGAGGAAGAACCGGAGGAAAAAGGGACGGTGACGCCGTTTCAGGCATTTGCCTCTTTTTATGAGGCGGTGCGCCACTGCCCGATGACAGAGGAACAGGAGACGATTCTGGCGCGCATGGTGGAAGAGGCAGAGGAGGAGGAACGCGTATGAAACCGAAGCTGCTTACAATGTCGGCGTTTGGCTCTTATGGGGGCGTGACGCAGATTGATTTCGAACGGGCGGGGACGGGATTGTTCCTGATCACGGGCGATACGGGGGCAGGCAAAACGACGATCTTTGACGCGATCTCGTTTGCGCTTTACGGGGCGGCGAGCGGCGCCGGGAGAGAGGGCGCGATGCTTCGCAGCCAGTATGCACCGGAGGACGCGGAGACCTGGGTGGAACTGACGTTTGAGGATAAGGGGCAGGATTATACGATCCGCCGCAGTCCGGCATACACGCGCCTCAGCAAGCGGAAAAATAAGGACGGCGCATACACGGCGACGAGTGTGGCGCCGAAAGCGTCTCTGCTTTTGCCGGATGGAAGTGAGATGTCTGGCCGGATCCGTGAGATCGATGAGAAGATCCGGGCGATCGTGGGCGTGGACCGCGATCAGTTTTCGCAGATCACGATGATCGCGCAGGGCGAATACATCCGTCTGCTCCATGCATCCTCCAAAGAAAGAAAAGAGATATTTTCGCGCATTTTCCATACCGGGATCTACGGTAGAATCCAGCAGAAGCTGCGGGAGGCAGATCGGACGCTGTATGGAAAGCTGGAGGATAACAAGACCCGGTGCGAGGAAGTCATCCGGCAGGTGACGGTTCCCAGGACGGAGAAGGCGGTAGCTGCGGAGTGGGAAGAAAGATGGCAGTCTTTGAAAGAGCGGTACCGGACAAATGGAGCGGAACTGCTTGCATTTCTGCATCAGTTGTCGGAGGAAAGCCGGAGGCTCGAGGAAGAGACGGGGAGACTGGAAGAGAATGCAATTCAGAAGCTTGCCGCCGGACAGAACCATCTGGAGCTTGTGAAAAAGGAAAAACGGGTACTGGAAGAAAAGAGCCGTTTGGAAGCATTTGGACGGGAGATGGAGGCCAGGCGCCGGGAAGCTGCCGCAGCCTATGAGAGCCGGAAACCGGAGCTGGAGGATCAGATCCGGCGGATGCAGGATGCGCTTCCGCTCTATGCGGAGCAGGAGAAAAAACGGCAGGCATATGAAACTTTGGAACATCAGCGGACGGCTCTGACCCAAAACCTGAAAAAAATGCAGAATCAGTTGGAAACATGCCGTACACAGGAAGAAATACTTCGAAACCAGGAGCGGGAGGCGGTAGAGGCGCGCGCTGCCCTGGCAGAATGCCGGGGACGGCGAGAGCAGATGGAACGGCGCCAGGCGGTTTTGCAGGAGTTAGGGAAATGCTGTGAAGCGGAGCGGACATGGAGAAAGTCACTGGAAAAACGCCAGGAAAAATTTCAGGCAGCCGCGCGGGCGTACCAGCAGTCAGATCAGTTGTATCAGGACGCGTCCTGCCGCTTTCTGGCGATGCAGGCGGGACTTCTGGCGGCAGAGCTGCAGGAAGGAAAACCGTGCCCGGTCTGTGGCTCGCTGGAACACCCGGCTCCCTGCCGTCTGGAGACAGAGCCGATCCGGGAGGAACAGGTGGAAGCGCTGCGTGCCGGGCGGGATAATGCCGATCAGAAGCAGAGGACAGCCGCTGAGGCGTGCCAGGAGGCGCAGATCTCGCTGGAACATGAGAGCAGACGGCGGATAGAGATCCAGGGAAAACTGTACGGCCAAAATCAGGACAGCCCGGCAGCCCAGCCGGATGTGGATGCTCTGGAGAAGGAGCTCCGGCAGATGGCACAGGAAATCCGGCGATGCAGGCAGGCGGAAACCACTTATACTGACCGGATTGCCATGGAAGAAACGATCCGGCAGAAACGGGAGGCGAACGGAGCCGGACAGAAGAAGCTGGAAGCTGCGCTGGAGCTTAAAAGAAGTGAGGTGCAGCAGGCGGCGATCGAGAGCCAGATGAGACATAATGAGCTGGAGGAACTCTCGAAGCGGCTGGAGTGGAAAGACAGCCGGACACTCCGGGTGGAGCTTGAGAAGCGCAGCCGGGAGCTGGAAACACTTGCAGAGGCGGTGACAGCGGCTGATAAGAAAGCACAGGAGTGCCGGGAAAAATGCCGGGAGCTGGAGGGAAGCTTATCTTCGCTCCGGGAACATATGGAAGCAGATTCGGAAACAGATCCGGAAGAAAAAATCCAGCAGGCGATCCGGCACTGGGAAGAGGAAAAAACGCGCTGGTCGCGGCTTCACCGGGAACATATGTCGGTGCGGACGCGCAACGAGGATGCATATGCGGCACTTCGGGTGTATCTGCAGGAACGGGAGCAGCTTGACCGGGAAAAACAGCAGATCAGCGAGCTTTACCAGACGGCGGACGGAAAACTGAGCGGCGCGGCGCGGATCGATTTCCAGACGTATGTACAGCGCCAGTATTTCCGCCAGATGATACAGGCAGCTAACCGCCGCCTGCGCCGGATGACGAAAGGAACCTTTGAACTTCAATGCCGCGGTCTGGCTGATCTGGGAAAACAGGGAGAAGTGGGACTTGACCTGGATGTCTACAGCTTTGTGACTGACCGGGTCCGGGACGTCAAAACGCTGTCCGGTGGAGAATCCTTTCTGGCGGCGCTTGCGATGGCGCTCGGCATGGCGGATGTCATCCAGAATGCGGCAGGCAGCGTGAAGGTGGATGCGATGTTCATTGATGAGGGATTTGGTTCCCTGGATGAGGAATCACGAACACGGGCGGTTCAGGTGCTGCAGGAGCTGTCCGGAGGAAGACGCCTGATCGGCATCATTTCCCACGTGACGGAGCTGAAAGAGGAGATGGGACACAAGCTGGTGGTAAAAAAAGGAAATGGTGGAAGCCAGGTGCATTGGGAGATAGAAGATTAGTAGGACGGCGCAGAGCCGTTGTGTGACGAAAGAAAAGAGGCTATTTACATATGACAATCGTAATTCCAGGGATGGTGACGATATCGCTCTTATCTCTGTTTTACTGCAGTATGCTGCCGGAGACGGGGCGGAAGGCGAGAATGCAGGCATTTGAGCGGCAATACATCGCCCACCGGGGATTTCATGACAACCGGAGCGAATGTCCGGAAAATTCGCTTCCGGCGTTTGAGAGCGCGATCCAGATGGGATATGGGATCGAGCTGGATGTACAGCTGACAAAAGACGGGGTTCCGGTCGTATTTCACGACTGGGATCTGAAGCGGGCGGCGGGCGTTGACCGGAAGATACGCGACTGTACCTTTGAAGAGCTGCAAAGCTATCGTTTGTTTGGTTCATCCCAGACGATACCAGCCTTTGAGACAGTGCTTGAACTGGCGGATGGACGCACACCGCTTATCATCGAGCTGAAAGCGGAGATTGTCCACCGGGAGCTGTGCGAGAAATGTGCGGCGCTTTTAGACCGTTATCCGGGTGAGTACTGCATCGAATCGTTCAGTCCGCTGGCACTCGGCTGGTTTAAGCGCCATCGTCCAAATGTTTTGCGCGGACAGCTTGCGACCAATCACCGCGGCGAGGGATTGAAAACGCCGGTCATTGTGCGGGAGATGCTTACATACTGTATGCTGAACGGATTTTGCAGACCGGATTTCATTGCGTACAACTGCCAGTTCAGCAACACGCTTCCGGTGGAAATGCTGCGCTATTTCTACAAATGTAAGATGGCGGCGTGGACGATTAAAAACCAGGGCGAATTAAACAGGCACCGGAAACAGTTTGATGTTTTTATTTTTGACAGTTTCGAGCCGGATCAATTCGTAAATTTCAACAAAAAACATCCTAAAAGATAGTGAGAAAGTCCTAAATTATGCTGGAAAAGTTGATTTTCTATGAAAATCTGCTATAATGGCTAAGACAATTTAATAATGAGAGATTATTACGAAATCGAGAGGACAAAGATATGAAAAAGAAACAGCTTCTTTCAGGCGTAATGGCACTTTTGTTATCTGCTTCACTCTGTGCATGCGGAGGCAGCAAGACAGCAGAAGGCACCTCAGAAGCAGCTGGCGAGTCCAGCGAAGCAGAGACCAGTAATACTCTTTCAGAAGGAACACCAGTACCAGGCGGCAGCGTTGTATATGGCATGACGCAGGACCTGGCTAGTCTTGACCCCCATGTAGATACGGACGCAGGAACTAGAGACGTGGTTTTCAATTTGTACGAAGGGCTTGTAAAGCCTACTTCCGATGGCGGATTTATTCCGGCTGTTGCCAGCGATTACACCATTTCCGATGATGCAAAGACTTATACTTTCACATTGAGAGATGGCATCACATTCCATGACGGCACACCGGTTACCATCGAAGATGTCAAATATTCCATCGATCGTTATGCGGAGATTCAGGGCGAATCCTCCGCTTTTTCTTCGCTTGTAGATAGTGTAGAGGTGCAGGATGACAAGACACTGGTTGTAAACCTGAAAGAAAGTTATTCAGAGTTTCTTCCGATGATGACGATTGCCATCATTCCGCAGTCCAACGAGGACCCGGCAGGCAATCCGATCGGTACTGGCCCATTCAAATATGTTTCCTACACACCGGGACAGAACCTGGAGCTGGAAAAATATGACGGCTACTGGCAGGAGGGCGTTCCGAGCCTGGACAGCGTGGAATTTAAATTTATTGCCGATGTGGACACCGCATTTGTAGAGCTGCAGGCAGGCACCATCGACATTCTGAAATATTTAACCTCCGCACAGGCGGAGACACTGGGCGATGATTACAACATCGTACAGGGAAGCATGAACCTCGTCCATGCGATGTACTTAAACAGCGCTTACGAGCCGCTTTCCAAGACAGAGGTGCGTCAGGCACTCTGCTATGCGGTAGACCGCGATGCGATCAACAACTTTATTTTCGGTGGAAAGAGCCATATCATCGGCTCCCATATGATTCCGGCAATGTCGAAATACTATGAGCCGGAAGCAGAGACCGTATACAGCTACGATCCGGAGAAGGCAAAAGAGCTTCTGGCAGATGCCGGATACGCAGATGGCTTTGATCTGGAAATCACCGTTCCGAGCTCATACAGCCAGCACGTAGACAGCGCGCAGATCATCGCGGATGAGCTGTCCCAGGTTGGCATCAACGTGACCTTAAATCAGGTTGAGTGGAGCACCTGGCTGCAGGATGTATACAAGGGAGGCAACTTCCAGGCGACCGTCATCGGTTTTGACGGAACGCTGGCACCGAGCGACTGGCTCAAGAAATATGTGACAGACGATGCGAAGAACTTCATGCATTACTCCAACACTGAGTACGACGATGTATTTAATACAGCATACACAACCGTTGATGACGATGTAAAAGTAGAAAACTACAAGAAGGCGCAGATGATCCTGGCAGAGGATGCGGCAGCCGTTTACATCGAAGATCCGGCGAACCTCGTAGCAGTCAGCAAGAAGTTTGGCGGCTACACCTTCTACCCGACGGCAGCAGAGGATATGTCCCTGTTATATCAGGTAGAGCAGTAAAATATACAGTTACAATCCAGCAAATTCCTGTTGCTACCACGTTTTCTCACGGCACTTTCGGTTCCAAAAGTGCCTGCCCGTGAACAGTAACCAGGAAATAACAACAGAATAAGAAGCGGTAAACGCAGGAGGGAATTATGAAATTCTTTATAAAAAAACTGATAACTCTCATTATCACATTGTTGGTCATATCCTTCCTGACGTTTACCGCTTTTTCTGTGATTCCGGGCGATGCGGCACTTTCTAGGCTGGGAAAGGACGCGACGGAAGAGCAGTTAGAGCGGGCGCGGGATGAGATGGGATTAAATGATCCACTTCTGGAGCGGTATGGAAGATGGGTGACCGATGCGATGCAGGGGGATTTCGGGGAGTCCTACCGGTATGAGGGAACCTCAGTCCGCTCCCTTCTGGCACAGCGGCTTCCGGTCACGGTGCTTCTGGCAGTCATTTCCCTGCTTATCATCACGGTGATTTCAGTTCCACTCGGAATCCTGAGTGCCCGGTTTGCCGGGAAATGGGTCGATACGCTGACGAACTGCCTGACGCAGATTCTGATGGCGGTGCCGTCATTCTTTCTCGGCATGATCCTGACCTACGTGTTTGGACTGATTCTTCATATGTTCCAGCCGGGTAAATTTATCGAACCGTCGGAAAATTTCGGAAAGTCTGCACAGTACCTTTTATTTCCAGCGCTCGCGGTGGCGCTGCCGAAGATTGCGATGGTGGTGAAATTCCTGCGAAGCTCGATTCTGACCGAGATGAACCGGGAATACGTGCGGACTGCCTACAGCCGCGGCAATACGGAAACGGCGGTATTGTACGGGCATGTGCTGAAAAATGCGATGATTCCGGTTGTGACGTTCTTTGCGATGGTAATCGCGGAGATCCTTGCCGGTAGCATCGTGGCGGAGCAGGTGTTCAGCGTGCCGGGAATCGGAAGACTTCTGATCAGCTCGATCTCCAACCGCGATTATCCGGTTGTGCAGGCGATCGTGCTGTATATCACATCGGTGGTCGTACTTATCAATTTTGCGGTTGATATGATTTATCAGGTTTTGGATCCGAGAGTCCGGACGGCGGAAGAATAGAGGGAAGACGAATGAAACGAAAGAATTATAATCTGATGATAGGGGGCGCGATCACGCTGTTCTTTCTGGCAGTTGCCCTGATCGGACAGTTCTGGACGCCGTATGGGACGACGACGATGGACTCCATGGCAGTCAATCTGGCGCCGTGTGCAGCACACCCGCTGGGAACGGACAACTTCGGGCGCGATATTTTGAGCCGTGTGATGGCGGGAAGCGGCAGCACCTTTTTTGTGGCAGTCTGCACGGTTCTGATCGGGTGTGTGTTTGGCACGATCGTCGGTGCGCTGACCGGCTATTTCGGCGGCTTTTTCGATAACCTGATCATGCGTTTCAATGATATCCTTTTATCGTTTCCGAGCATTCTTCTGGCGCTTATCTTCATCAGCCTGACGAAGCCGGGAAGCTACAACATCATTCTGGCGCTGGGAATCCTTTTTATCCCGAGTTTTGCCCGGATCGTCCGCAGTGAGGTGATCCGGTGCCGGGAACTGGATTTTGTCAAGAGTGCGCGGATCCTTGGCGCAGGGCATATCCGGATTATTTTCGCCCATATTCTGCCGAATGCGGCGGTCAGCCTTTTGACGGCGGCAGCGATCGGATTTAACAATGCGGTGCTGGCGGAGGCGAGTATGAGTTATCTGGGACTGGGAATCCAGCCGCCGGAGCCGAGTCTCGGGAGAATGCTTTACGAAGCGCAGTCGTACCTGTTCAATGCGCCGTGGTACGCGATCGGACCGGGCGTGACGATCATCCTGATTATTCTGGGATTCAGCATGGTGAGCGAGGGGCTGCGCTCGATGCAGCAGTAAGGAGGCGAAAAGATGGAACCATTGGTTGAGATAAAAAATCTGTCGATCCGTTTTCCAGAAGGAAATTCGACCTTTGAGGCAGTCAAGGGAATCAGCTTTTCGATCGGAAAAGGCGAGATCGTCGGAGTAGTCGGCGAGTCAGGGTCAGGAAAATCCATGAGTGCGCTTGCGCTGATGGGGCTGCTTCCGAAGGACGCCGAGATTGCCTCCGGATCGCTCTGTTTTCAGGGAGAAGATCTGGTGACCATGAAACCGGAAAAGCGGAGACAGCTATGCGGCAGCAAAATGGCGATGGTCTTTCAGGAGCCGATGACCTCCTTAAATCCGGTATTGAAAATCGAACGGCAGGTCGGGGAAAGCCTGCGGATCCATACGAAACTCGGAAATGCTGAGATCCATGAACGGGTGGTGCAGGCACTCTCAGAAGTCGGTCTGCCGGACCCGGAGGGGCTGTGCGGTAAATACCCGCATGAGCTTTCCGGCGGCATGCGCCAGCGTGTGATGATCGCGCAGGCGATGATCAATTCCCCGAGTCTTCTGATTGCGGATGAGCCGACGACAGCATTAGACTGTGTTGTTCAGGCACAGATCCTGGAGCTTCTGCGGAATATCCACCGGACCAAGGGAACGTCGATTCTCTTTATTTCCCATGATCTGAATGTTGTGCGTGCGCTCTGCAGCCGTGTGATCGTGGTCTATAAGGGCGAGATCGTGGAAGAAGGGCAGACGGAGGACGTTCTTCTGCATCCGAAGCATGAATATACGCGCCATCTGGTGGCGTCGATTCCGGAGGGAGAAAAAGGGGAAAGCTCCGGCGGGGAGATCCTGCGCCTGACGGATTTGAACGTATTTTACGATGTGCGTGGCGGTCTGTTCCGCAAAAAAGGAAAAAAACACGTAATTCACGATCTGAACCTGTCGGCAAGAGAGGGAGAGATTGTGGGGATCGTGGGCGAGAGCGGCTGCGGCAAATCGACGCTCGCGCGCCTCGCGCTCGGCCTCATCGAGCCCACCGAAGGCACAGTGCGCTTCAAGAACGCGCCGATCCCTGAGCGAGACTCCGCCGCCTGGCGCGCCCAGCGCGCCTCCATGCAGATGATCCATCAGGACCCGTACGCCTGCTTCGATCCGCGTCTTCCGATCATCGTGCAGGTGGCCGAACCGCTTCGCCACCACAGGGGCCTCTCGAAGGAGGCGGCCGCGAAGGCCGCGCTCGAAGTGCTCAGGGCCGCAGGCCTTCCCGCGCACCACGCCGGCAGGCGTCCGTCCGTCATGTCGGGCGGCCAGCTCCAGCGCGCGGCCATCGCCCGCGCCGTGGCGCTCGAACCCGCGCTTCTCGTCTGCGACGAACCCGTCGCCTCGCTCGACGTCTCGATTCAGGCGCAGGTGCTCGAACTCCTCCTGCAGCTTCGCAACCGCATGAAGATGGCAATGCTCTTCGTCTCGCACAACCTCAGCGTCGTGCGCTGCATCTGCGACCGCGTGACCGTGATGTACCTCGGCCGCATCGTCGAGTCGGGCACCGTCGAAGCGGTCTTCAGCCGGCCCCTGCATCCCTACACGAAGCTCCTCATGGCCTCGACTCCGGGCGCCGACGCGCACGTCGTGCGCTACTACCCGAAAGGAGCCATGCCCAGTCCGATCGACCGTCCGAAGGGCTGCGTCTTCGCCTCCCGCTGTCCGCTTGCCGAGGCGCGCTGCCGCACCGACGTGCCGCCCCTCAGGGACGACGGCAGCGGACACCTCGCGGCCTGCTTTTCGGGCCCCTCCTTCCTCTTGCATCCGGAGGCCTGATCCATGTTCGCCGTCATCTTCCGAATCCTTCTTCGCGCCGCGTTCACGCTCCTGCTCCTCACGGCCTGCGTCTTCTTCGGCCTTCACATGACGGGCGATCCGGCTCGCATCATGCTCGGCAACGCCGCCGACGAGGTGGCGCTCGAGGCCTTCCGCGCCCAGTGGGGGCTCAACCTGCCGCTCTGGCAGCAGTTCCTCGTCTACCTCGAGAAGTTCGTCTCGCTCGACATGGGCACGAGCTACATGACGGGCCAGCCCGTGAGGGACGTCTTCCTCGACGCGCTCGGCCCCACGCTCTCGCTCATGATTCCGACCGCCGTCGTGACGCTCCTCATCGGCATTCCGTCGGGCGTGTGCGCCGCGCTTCACCGCAACACGCTCCTCGACCGCAGTCTCATGGTGATATCGGTCTTCGGCTATGCGGTGCCCAACTTCTTCATGGGCGTCCTCCTTCTGCTCGTCTTCTCGATCCAGCTCGGATGGCTCCCGTCCTACGGCAACGCAACCGTCTGGCACTACATAATGCCGATCATCACGATGGCGACCTCGGAGGCCGCGATCTTCTCGCGCTACGCCCGAAGCGCCATGATCGACGCGCTGCGCCTCCCGTGCGTGAGGGCGGCCCGCATGCGCGGCCTGCCCGAGCGCAGGATCATCTGGCTCCATGCGCTTCCCAACGCCATGCTCTCGATCCTCACGATCCTCGGCTTCTTCCTCGGCACGCTCGTCGCGGGCGCCGTCATCACCGAAAACGTCTTCTCCTGGCCCGGCGTCGGCAAGCTCCTCGTCCAGTCGGTCGCCTCGCGCGACATTCCCGTCGTGCAGATGATCGTGCTGGTCACGGGCGCCTCGCTCGTCACCGCAAACCTTCTCATGGACCTTCTCGCACTCGTCGTCAACCCGCGCCTTCGCAAGGGAGACAACTGATGAACACACGTCCCGCACTCGCCATTGCGGCAGGCATCATCCTCGCCGTCTTCTTCACCGCAGGGCTCCTCGCGCCCGTCCTCGCCCCGTACGACCTCGAGGCCATGGACCTCACGGCCCGCCTCCTCATACCGTTTGAGTCCGCCGCTCACATCCTCGGCACCGACGAGCTCGGGCGCGACATCTTCTCGCGCCTTCTCTACTCGATCCGCATGTCCTTCGTGCTCGCCGTCGTGGGTACGCTGCTCGGCGCCGTCATCGGCACGCTGCTCGGCTTTCTCGCCGCCCGCTTCGGCGGCATCGTCGACGACGCCGTCAACTGCGGCATCGACTTCACGGCCTCGCTCCCCTTCATCATCCTGGCCCTCACGATCATCGTCTTCCTCGGCACCGACGTCACCGTCATCATCGTGATCATGGCCGTCTACGGATGGGACCGCTACGCAAGGCTCACGCGAAACCTCTCGCGCTCCGCCTACACCGAGGGCTACGCCTGCGCACTCGAGGGCCTCGGACTGCCCACGGTCTCGATCGCCCTGAGGCACATCCTGCCCAACATCGCCTCGGCCCTCGTCGTCAACATGACCCTCAACTTCCCCGGCATGATCCTCCTCGAGACCTCGCTCTCCTTCCTCGGCGTCGGCGTTCAGCCTCCGATGAGCTCCCTCGGGACCATGCTGGGCTTCGGGCGCGACT
>OKUZ01000563.1_pt1 | contig 12634 bp, 14 predicted proteins | sample 1606681 | NCBI WGS metagenome assembly OKUZ01 (sample SAMEA3882524, study PRJEB24775) | human gut metagenome | biome: human-associated habitat; feature: intestine environment; material: feces | place: Netherlands | collected 2009/2010 | reverse complement strand
CCCCGCCGGGAACATTGCAACGTTGAGCATTGGAAATTTGCAACGAAGCAATAAACGCTTGTAGGGGGCGGCGTCTCCGACGCCCCGGACGGGCGTAAAATTTACTGAGCATTTGTTGGTAATTACATGGTAGGGCGAGGCCTCCGAAATGCATCTGCGGACACAGAGCCCTCTGGCCGCTGGGGTGGCGGACAATGTAAATATTTAGGCCCTGCTTAAGGAACCACCCTTCAGTCCGCGGCGCGGACAGCTTCCCTCAAGGGAAGCCAAATCGTGTTGTAGGTAGCAGCAAAAGTAAGAATGGTATTCTCCTCATGCTTTCGGAACGGTCAAGACCGTTCCCTACAGTGCATTTTATAATGTGCGGCAACATTTATGGTGCACCCCCACCCGTAGGGGCGCACAATGTGCGCCCGCTGCGCTGAAGGAGAACTGCTCCTTTTTAGGCCATGTGTATCTCTCAAATATACTTATCCAACATATCCTGCAAAGCCTGCTTGGGCAGGAAACCGACGCTGCGGGCGGATTCCTGGCCGTTTTTCAGTACGACCAGGCAGGGGATGCTGGAAATGCCGTATTCGGCGGCAAGCTGGCGGTTTTCGTCCACATCAATGCTGTAAAATGCGGCTTTGCTGCCAACTTCATCGGCAAGCTCATGCAGGACCGGGGCAAGCATCTGGCAGGGACCGCACCAGGTTGCAGAAAAATCCAGAACGGCCACGCCCTGTGCTTTGGCCTGGGAAAGATCATTATTGCTGATTTTGGTAACCATAAAAAGGTTCCCTCCTTTAATTATGACTGTAAAGCAGCGTGTTCCGCTGCTGTTTGCCGGACATGGTTATGGCGTATCTACACCATAGTATGGGCCGGGAGGGGGAAAGACATTCCCTTACTGCTGATTGTACACAGTTTGGGCTGCTTTGTCAACAAGAAAAAGACTGAATCTTAATTTTGACATAAAATTACTATAACAAGTAAGACAGATTAAGACGAAAAGCAGATACAGGATAAAATAAAGCCACCCGTTCTGCGCAGGGATCCCCTGCACAGAACGGGTGGCAACTTTGTTGGAAGGTAATCAGCGGTTGTATTTTGCAGTAGCCTGCAGGCGCTGCATGGCACGGTTCAGGGCAATCTTGCTCTGGTAATACTCGTGCATGCTCTGCTTGTGCTGCAAGCGTTCCTCGGCGCGGATGCGGGCGGCCTCGGCACGGTTCTTATCGATATCCTCCGGGCGCTCGGCGCTGTCGACCAGCAGCATAACGTAAGCGGGGGTCACTTCGGCAATGCCATCGCCCACCAGTACGTTGCGGGTTTCGCCGTTCACGGTGAACTGCATGATGCCCATTTCCAGGGCAACCAGCACCGGGCTGTGTCCGGCCTGTACGCCGTACTGGCCGTCAGCGGTGGGCAGGGTCAGGCTTTCGCACTCGCCCTGGAAAAACTCGCCGCTGCTGGCCGTGATGTTCAGAATGAACTTTTCCATCAGGCCACACCGCCCTTTTCGGCAGCCTTCTTGCGAGCATCGTCCAGCGTGCCCACGTTGAAGAACGCCCATTCGGGCAGATCATCGACCTGACCGTCCACGATGGCGGCAAAGCCCTTGACAGTTTCGGCCAGGGGCACATATTTGCCCGGCAGGCCGGTAAAGTTTTCGGCAACGAAGAACGGCTGGGACAGGAATTTCTGGATTTTGCGGGCGCGGGCAACGGTCAGCTTATCGTTGTCGTCCAGTTCGTCCATGCCAAGGATGGCGATAATGTCCTGCAGTTCCTGGTAGCGCTGCAAGGTAGCCTGTACCTTGCGGGCCACGCGATAATGCTCCTCGCCCACAATGTCTGCTTCCAGGATGCGGCTGGTGGAATCCAGCGGGTCCACGGCGGGGTAGATGCCCTGTTCCACAATCTTACGGGACAGAACGGTGGTGGCATCCAGATGGGCAAAGGTGGTGGCGGTGGCGGGGTCAGTCAAATCGTCGGCGGGCACATAGACCGCCTGCACCGAGGTGACGGAGCCGTCCTTGGTGGAAGTGATGCGCTCCTGCAGGGCACCCAGCTCGTTGGCCAGCGTGGGCTGGTAACCAACGGCGGAGGGCATACGGCCCATCAGGGCGGAAACTTCGGAGCCGGCCTGCACAAAACGGAAGATGTTGTCAATAAACAGCAGCACGTCCTTGTGGCTTTCCTCGCGGAAGTATTCTGCCATGGTCAGGCCGGTTTCGGCAACGCGCATACGGGCTCCCGGCGGTTCGTTCATCTGGCCGAAGATCAGGGCGGTCTTGTTCAGAACGCCGGAAGCGTTCATTTCGCCCCAAAGGTCACAGCCCTCACGGCTGCGCTCGCCAACGCCGGTAAAGATGGAGTAGCCGCCGTGCTCGGTGGCTACGTTGTGGATCAGCTCCTGGATCAGCACGGTTTTGCCAACACCGGCGCCGCCAAACAGGCCAATCTTGCCGCCCTTGGCATACGGTGCCAGCAGGTCAATGACCTTGATGCCGGTTTCCAGAATTTCGGTTGCAGGTTTCTGGTCCTCAAAGCCGGGGGCCTTGCGATGGATGGGCCAGGTAGGGACGTCTGCGGCCATGGGGCCTTTGCCGTCAATGGGGCGGCCCAGGGGGTCAAACATGCGGCCCAGGGTGGCTTCGCCCACCGGGGCAGTCAGGCCGTGGCCCAGTGCGTTCACGGTCATCCCCTTGCCAAGACCCTCGCTGGCAGAAAGCATAATGCAGCGAACGGTGGTTTCGTTCACATGCTGCGTTACTTCCATCGTGCGCTCGGTGCCCTCAGCGGTCACTGTCAGCGCTTCCTGCAGGGCAGGCAGCTTGCCCTCGGTGAACTGAACGTCCACCACGGGGCCTGCTACACGAATAATTGTTCCCTGTGTCATACGATAGCCTCTTCCTTAATTTCAGAAGTAGATAAATGTTTGAATATTGTATCCCGATAGGGGATACAGTGCAAAAAGTTTAATAGTCGCTGGTTTGCACAGCAGAAGCACCGCCGATGATCTCGGTGATCTCCTGGGTGATTGCACCCTGGCGGGTGCGGTTATACTCCAGCTGGAGCGCGTGAATCATATCGGTGGCGCTCTTGGTGGCGGAATCCATGGCGGTCATGCGGGCGCTCTGCTCGGCGCAATAGCTCTCGGTCATGGCACCGAAGATCATGCCGTGCATGTAGATGGGGGCCATCTGCTTGAACACCGACCACGCATCGGGGAACAGCTCAAGATCGCCCAGTGCGGGCGGCAGCGGCGCAAAGTGGGAGCGTTCCAGCGGCAGCAGCTGCAGCATGACCGGTTCAGCGGTCAGGGCGTTCTGGATCTTGGTGTAGATGAGGTAAACCTCATCCACCTCATCCGCCTTGAACGTATCGATCATGTCCGCCGTGATGTCACGCGCACGCTGCAATGTGGGGGCCTGGCCGCTGTACAGAAAATCTTCCACCAGGCGGGGGTCCTTGTGCAGCAGGGCGCGGTAGCCGGTCTGGCCCACCACATAAAAGCGGGCCTTGGGGTCATCGCCGCAGTGCGATTTCAGAAACTTGAGCAGGTTCTGGTTGTACGCACCGGCCATGCCTTTGTCCGCCGTCAGCACCAGATAGGCGCGGCGCGGAGATTCCGGGTTGCGGGTGTGGAAGAACGGGTGGACCGGTTCTTCCGGCAGGTGGGGCAGCACACGGGTCATCGTCATCTGCATGCGCTCAAAGTAAGGCGAAACCGCCTGGTAATTTTTGCGTGCCTTGCGCAGCTTGGAGGAGGAGATCAGGTACATGGCATTGGTGATCTTCATGGTGTCCTGAATGCTCTCAATACGCTCCTTGAGCAGCTTAGTGGATGGCATGGGCATCGCCTCCCGCAAATGCGTTCCAGGCGTTCAGGATGGTCTGCACCTGTTCGGGGCTGAGCTTACCGGAAGCCTGGATCTCGTCCATCACGCCGGACGGGTCCGTACGGAACTGACGCACAAATGCGGAGGTTTTCTGGCGCAGCTCGCCGGTTTTGATCTCGTCGAGCACGCCGTGGGCGGCGAGGGTCAGCAAAACGACCTGCTCGGCGTCGGATTTGGGCTGGTACAGCGGCTGTTTCAGCAGTTCCATCAAAGCCTTGCCGTGTTCCAGCTGGCGGCGGGTCTCAGCGTCCAGGTCAGAGCTGAACTGCGAGAAGGATTCCATATCCTTGTACTGGGCCAGCTCGATACGCAGGTTGGCGTTGGCCTTTTTCATGGCCTTGGTCTGGGCAGCGCCGCCGACACGGGAAACCGACAAGCCAACGTTGACAGCCGGGCGGTTGCCTGCGTTGAACAGTGCGGTCTCCAGGAAGATCTGGCCATCGGTGATGGAAATAACGTTGGTGGGAATGTAGGCGGAAACATCGCCTGCCTGGGTTTCAACAATGGGCAGTGCGGTGATGGAACCGCCGCCCAGGTCGTCCCGCATACGGCAGGAACGTTCCAGCAGACGGGAATGCAGGTAGAAAACGTCGCCGGGGTAAGCCTCACGGCCGGGGGAGCGGCGCAGCAGCAGGGAAATGGCACGGTATGCCACGGCGTGCTTGGAAAGGTCGTCATAGACGATCAGCACGCTCTTGCCCTGGGCCATAAAATATTCGGCCAGTGCGGTGCCGGCATACGGGGCAATGTACTGCAGGGGGGCGCTGTCGCTGGCGGTGGCGGCCACAATGGTGGTGTAGCCCATAGCGCCATGCTTTTTCAGGTCCTCGGCCACGCGGGCAATGGAGGAAGCCTTCTGCCCGATGGCAACGTAGATGCAGAGCACGCCGGTATCTTTCTGGTTCAGGATGGTATCGGTGGCGATGGAGGTCTTGCCGGTCTGGCGGTCGCCGATGATCAGCTCACGCTGGCCGCGGCCGATGGGGATCATGGAGTCGATGGCCTTGATGCCGGTCTGCAAAGGCTGCTTGACGGGCTGACGGTCCAGGATGCCGGGTGCCGGGGATTCAATGGCGCGATAGTCGGCAGCATCAATCGGGCCTTTGTCATCAATAGGCTGGCCCAGGGCGTTGACAACGCGGCCAATCAAAGCATCACCGACCGGAACCGACACAACTTTGCCGGTGCGGCGGATGGTACCGCCTTCTTTGATGCCGCTGTCATCGCCAAGCAAAACGATTGATACGCTGTTTTCTTCCAGATTCTGCGCCATACCATAGGTTCCGCTATCAAACTGCACCAGCTCACCGGCCATACAGTTATCAAGGCCGGCGGCGCGGGCAATGCCATCGCCTACCATCGTAACAGTACCGGTCTCCGTCTGCTCAATGGCATTCTGGTAATATTTGATCTGGGAACGAATAATGCGGGAAATCTGTTCAGGTTCCAGTTGCACTGTTTGGTTCACCACACAATCTATAAAATGAAGGTGGAATCCGGCGGCAGGTGCAAATCAAATCACCACACCGCTGATTTCATTGCGCAGACGTTCCAGCCGGCCCTGCACAGTGCCGTCCAGGCGGGTTCCGCCAAGATCCAGCCGCAGACCGCCCAGAACACTGGGGTCCACTTTTTCCGTCAGGGTAATGGTTTTGCCGGTTACACGCTGCAATTTTTCCTGCAGTCTGCTGCGGGCACTTTCGTCCAGTGCAACAGCAGATACTGCCGTAACTTCCAAAATGTTATGGTCCTGGTTGTATCGGTCACGGTAAGCTCTTGCGCAGGCAGGCAGTTCTGGCAGAATGCCTGCTTCACACAAAATCTTTAAGAAGTTGACAAGATACGGATGCGCCTGCGCAAACGCCTGATCCAGCAACGCACAGCGCTCTTTTTTGGGGACACTGGGCGTCATCAACAAGCGCAGATAGCCATGCTCCTGCATTGCGTTGACAGCAACATCCAGCTCCGCCAGAATCCGTTCGGTCAGGCCCTCTTCCGCAGCCAGTTCATACAAACTTGTGCCATAACGCTTTCCGGTTTCGGTCATGAGGCATCCCCCACATTCCGGATAAATTCATCGATCAGGGCCTTGTGGTCCGTCTCGTTGATTTCGCGCTCAACTACCTTGCCTGCAATATCAACAGCAATGCCGCCAATTTCATTTTTTAGGTCGTTGACTGCTTTCTTGCGTTCCTGTGCAATATCAGCTTCAGCAACGGCGCGCAGGGCGGCTGCTTCGGCACGGGCCTCGCCAACAATTTCTTCTTCGCGCTTCTGGGCGCGGGCGGTTGCCTCACGCAAAAGCGTATCGCGTTCATCCCGGATGCTTTGCAGGTGCTGCTGGTATTCCTGTTCCAACTCGGCAGCCTTCTGTTTGGCTGCATCCGCATCGGCGTACATGGTATCAATTTCTGCCTGGCGGTCGTCGATCATCTTTTTGACCGGTTTGAACAGGAACTTTTTGAGCACCGCAAAGGTGATCATCATATTGCAGAAAGTGAACAGCGCTGTCCACGGGTTGATGCCAACAAAGCTTTCAAAGCCCGTCACGAGCCATTCCTCCTTTCCTTTTCGGCTATCGTATCCATCAGAAGACGAACAGTAACAACAGGGCGATAACTAGCGAATAAATGCCGGTGGATTCGGTAATGGCGCAGCCAAGGATCATGTTGGTACGCAGCAGGTTTGCCATTTCCGGCTGGCGGGCCATGCCTTCCAGCGCTTTGCCAACGGCATTACCTTCGCCAACTGCAGGGCCGATAGCGCCAAACCCGATTGCGATACCTGCACCGATTGCACAGGCGGCTTTTACGATTGCTGTTTCCATACGAGGTATCCTCCTAAATAAATAAAATTTTACGTTAACCTTCTTCAGGCGGCGGGCAGGCATTGCTGACATAAACCATCGTCAACAGGCTGAACACCAGGGCCTGCACCCCACCAGAAAATACATCGAAATAAAGGCTCATGATGCCGGGAATGCCGACTTCCAGATACGGCACCCCTGCCAAGCCCAGCAGGGACAAAATTCCGGTTGCGGCAAACACCGCACCAAAAATTTTGTAAGCCAACTTTTTCTTGCGCACACCCAAAACCAGCAGCGCCACACCACCCAAAAGAATCAAGATTCCGACCGCAATGCTTTTGCCAACCAGGCCCAAAAGAGCGGCGGAAGCCGTTGCCAGAGCGGAATAAACCAGGCTGGTCAGAACGTTGCCGCCCGCAATGTTGCCAAAGTGACGAAATGCCATTGAGATGGGCTGCGCGATTTCGGAAACAAGGTTCATCGGCGTCATAACGACAACCGGTTCAGTAAAGCCTTTCAGCCAACCTAGCACACCGTTTGCTTTAATGGAGCAAGCCCAGCAGATCACGCTTGTCATTAAGGCCCAGGTAACGGTGGTGGAAAGATCCGCTGTGGAAGAGCGGAAAATACCGGTCATTCCGATGTAGGAACCGAAAATGGAAGACAGGAACAATGCCCCGATATAAGGTGTCCAATAGGAATTATGCTTGCCCATGGTGTCTTCTACCATGCCGTACAGCATAGTAACACCTTTTTCTACCAGTACCTGGCGGCGGCTGGGACGCTTTTGCAGGTTGCTGCCCAGCACAATACCGGCAATACAAAGCAGCAACATAACCGCAAACGAAGAAACCGTTGTCTGCGTGATGGGAATTCCACCAAACAAAGGGATCGTGAAATAAATCTTAGGCCCGTTCATGGCACTGCATCACCGCCTTTGGAATCTTTGCGGAAGAATTCAATCAGCTTAATGGCAGCCTGTGCAAACAGCAGCGGCAACAATGCTGCCAGCGGATCACAAACTTTGGCATGGAACAGCAGAACATAAATGACTGCCAGAATTGCCGTGCGCACAACGCTGGAACTTTGAATGCTCATGCACGCTTTTACGGAATTATCCCCTGCCGCGGCACGGTCCAACGCGTTAGAAACGGTAATGCTTAATGCCAGAAAGTTGCCTACAGCAATCACAGTGCCCAGCAGACCACCCAGCAATACCGCTGTGGTAAACCGCCCAACCACTGCATAAATGGCCAGCATAATGGCGGAACAACCGGCGGTTGCCAAAGCCATGCGCCCAACCTGCTGCAGAATGTCCTGATGCTTTTGCATGGATACAGGCTCCTTCCATAACAATTAGTGTTGATTGAACGAGATGGGCGGCGGCTCCTGCTTTTTTTTCGGGGCCCTGCCCTGCCGCTCAATTGCCTTTAATGAACTGCGCAGGCTGCCGATGGCAGCCACCATGCCGAGCACGAACCCAACCAAGATGACCCAGCCGCCAAGACCGAATTGTTTGCGTAGCCAGACAGCCCCCAAAAGAAACAGCACCGGCGGAAGCACAACCGATAAACCAAACTGTGTCAGCCAGACAAGGTGCCGTGCGGCATCATAAAGATCCTTCATATGATTTACTGTTCCCATTCTTTCGCTTTGTATCCGCGATGATTCTAGTATAAACTCTTTCTGCAACAATTTCAACATAAATTTTGCATATTTTCATATAAATTTTGTAGCCAAATAAGCAAAAAACAGACAATGTTTTTCAAAATTGCAGGTTCCCCCTATGATGGAAGCAAAAAAGCTCTGCCAACAGCAAAGCTTAAAATGTGTATAATAAAAGCGCAATCGAACAAATCCGATATTTTGACCAATTAGAACGGCTATCTTTATCCAATCAGGCATTAAGTGGCTCGACCGGGATTTTCCCCAAGGCAAGAAGGCGTGTCAGACACGCACCGCCCAGAGAACAGCCATCCGGACTCATTGCTTCTCTTTGAAATTCCGTTGCTTTTTCGACATGATCGCACCTCTTTGATGCGTGCCAAATCGGCTTCCGCCTGCTGTGCCGGGGCACCGGGCGCAGAGCACCTTTTTTTGCCGTGGGGATATAGCTGTGGTCGTGGGAATCCGTAAAATAAGGGCGAAGGGTATAGTGATTTTCGCCGGTTTTCCGCAAAAGCTCTGCAGATCAACGGCTTCGATTTCATGAACCCCAAGTTTCCCATAAACCACGAGCATTCCTGCTTGATACTGTGCCATATTGCTTCTCTTTCATCCAGATGGAACAGCCTGTACAAAACAGTCTTTCCAGCGTACTTTTGCGCTCCGCCTTATTGTGCCACGGCTGGGCGACTGGCTTCCAAGGGCATCTTCCACGAAGTTTGTCTCGTACAATCTGCGCAGAATGTTCAGCATAATTCTTGTGCAAAACTGCCTTTGCAAATTCCAGACAGGCAGGCTATAATAATTTCGTACAACGAGTAGCACTCATGCGTAAAACCGGTTGCATGAGGGCTGCCCGTTGTTTTTTTGTCCTCAAAATGGAAAGGTAAGGTGAATCCCATGGAAAGTTCCAATCAATTTCTCGGCACGGAACGCATCGGCAAGCTGATGCAAAAGTATGCGATCCCGTGCATTATTTCACTGCTGGTCGGCGCACTGTATAACATCGTGGATCAGATCTTTATTGCAAACGCCAGCTATCTGGGCTCCTACGGCAACGCCGCCAACACCGTCGTGTTCCCCCTGACGGTGGTAGCGCTGGCCATTGCCGTGATGATCGGTGACGGCTGCTGCGCCTTCGTCAGCATCAGCCTTGGGCAGAACGAGGTTCCCAAGGCAAAGCGGAGCGTCGGCAATGCGGTGGTGATGTGTCTGGTCAGCAGCATTGTGCTGGCCGCGCTCTATCTGATTTTTGCGGACACCATTCTTGCCATGTTCGGCGGAACGGTGAACGCCGAGACCTACCACCACTCCCAGGAGTATTTCTTTTATATCACGCTGGGTGTGCCGTTTTATATGTTTGGGCAGGCCATGAATCCCATCATCCGTGCCGACGGCAATCCTCGGTTTGCCATGGTGTCCACCCTTGCGGGTGCGGCGCTGAACATCATTCTGGACCCCATCTTCATTTTCGGCTTCCGCTGGGGCATGATGGGCGCAGCGGTGGCTACCGTCATCGGTCAGCTGGTCACGGCAGCGCTGGCAGTGTGGTATCTGCTGCACATGAAAATCATTCGCCCTGAAAAGGGTGACTACCGGCTGAAGGGCTCCATCTGCGGCCGTACCCTGACCCTTGGTATGACCAGCTTTCTGTCTCAGATCAGTCTTGTGGCGGCTATGGCAGCCATCAACAACATGATCCGCAAATACGGCGCACTGGATGCCGTGTTCGGGCAGGAGCAGTACGCCCAGATCCCTATGGCGGTGGTGGGCATCGTGATGAAGTTCTTCCAGATCGTCATCTCCATCGTGGTGGGCATGGCGGCTGGCTGCATCCCCGTGGTGGGCTTCAACATGGGCGCCAAAAAGCCCACCCGTGTGAAGGAGCTGTTCACGAAACTGCTGCTGGCAGAAGCCACCGTGGGTGCCGTTGCACTGGTGCTGGTGGAGCTGCTTCCCCGGCAGCTGATTGCCCTGTTCGGTGCCGCCAACGAGAGCGTTTACTACACCGATTTTGCCGTGAAGTCCTTCCGCATCTACCTGTGCATGATCATTCTGGCCTGTGTCAACAAGGCGTGCTTCATCTTTTTGCAGGCCATGGGCAAGGCGGCGGAATCCACCGCCCTGTCCATGGTGCGTGAGGTGGTGCTCGGCGTGGGCTTTGCCCTGCTGCTGCCCCGGTTCTTCGGGCTGGACGGCGTGCTGTACTCCATGCCCATGTCGGATATCCTCACCTTCCTGATTGCAGGCTATCTGATCTGCAAGACCTACCGTGAACTGAGCACGAAAGGAGAAGTCTAATGGAAAAACGCATCATCACCATCAGCCGCGAGTTTGGCAGCGGCGGCAGAACCATCGGCAAACTGGTGGCAGAGCATCTGGGCATCCGGTGCTATGACGCCGAACTGATCCAGAAACTGGCTGCCGAAAGCGGCTTTGACGAAAACTACGTCAAGGAGGCCGGAGAGTACACTCCCGGCGGCTTCCTCGCCTCTGCCTTCACTGACCGCAGCTTCGGTCCCACTAACGAGGACCTGCTCTGGAAGCTGCAATACCGGATCATCCGGGAGCTGGCAGAAAAAGAGCCCTGCGTCATCGTAGGACGCTGCGCCGATTTTATCCTGCAGGACCGCACCGATTGCCTGAAGGTCTTTGTCCACGCGGACATGAAGTTCCGGGCTGACCGCATCGTGCGGGTCTATGGGGAACGGGAGAAATCGCCCGAAGCCCGTCTGAAGGAGAAGGATAAGCGCCGCGCTGCTTATTACCGCTTTTATACCGATATGAAGTGGGGCGATGCCGCCAACTATCATGTCGCGCTGGACAGCGGGGTAATCGGAATTGAAAAATGTGCCAAAGTCATTGAAAGCCTGGCATAAGCTGTAAATTCCGACACCGTCCCTGAGACAATAGAGCAAAACACCGCCCACCTGAGTTCCGTTACGCAGATGGGCGGTGTTTTTTGTTAATGGCAGTTCTATGGGAAGATCAATCTTCTAACCCATGGCTCCCGGCCACATTTTTCAAGTATTCCTCTGGATTACCATTCAGAATCAAATCGGCATAGCCCAGTGGGTCATTGTAGATAAGGTAGCCCAGCTCTGACCGCTGTGCCATGGTCACATCCAGTTCATCCTCGACCACGGTGCAGTCACTGAAGACTTTTCTCCCATTCCGGAGCAGCAATTTCACGCACCCAGTGTCCATGTTAAAATGGCAGGCTCTTTCATCGTACTTCATGTTCGTGGCCTTTCTACCTTACGGCACCTATACAGTTGTGACGTTACCACGGATAAACCGTGTTCCTTGCACAGCCAGTCGCTGGTGCGCCGGATATAGGCATACGACCCAGCCGCCGGGACGTTTGCAAACTGGTTGATACAGACCCAGCGGCGGCAGATACAGCGCGCCTTGACCAACGGCCATGAACGCAACGTGACCGGCGAGGACGGCAGGCAGCACAAGGCCAACGCCGACCCGGTGAACCACTGCACAAACCTTGATCTGCCCCTTGATGTGGAGGACAGCGGCAGTACAACCATGGGCGAACAGCAGGAAGACCCGGCAGCGGCTATGCCGCCTGGAAGCACGGCGGCAGCGTGGAAGAGCGCCTGGTCGAGTATCTGGACAGCAAAGGCGCGTACCTGTACGGGGGTGCGGTAAACGCTGCGGTACAGCAAAAAAAGAAAGCACCTAGAAACTTACGTTTCTAGGTGCTTTCTTTGGTGCGGATGAAGGGATTTGAACCCACACTCTTTTAAGGGAACTAGAACCTGAATCTAGCGCGTCTGCCAGTTCCGCCACATCCGCTTATTTTGTTTGGCCGCCTCACCGGCGACGAGTATTATTATAACCAAGTATCCCCCTTTTGTCAACACTTTTTGAAAGTTTTTTTATTATTTTATGCCTTTTTAGTTTCGTTAAAATACAGTTCGTTTCATCGTCATTTATTTCCCATGTCTTACAAAGTTTTTCCTGTTTTTGTTTCCCGAACTCCCCTTTTTCATCCGAAATTCCTCTTTCCAAAAGAAAAACACAAAATTTCCTTTGTGATTTTTTCAAAAAAGAGTAGCGATATTTTTCTTTTCCCCGTAAAAGGTTGACGTTTTATAAGGCTGCGGAACGGTCAATCCCGTTCCCTACAGCATTTTTTCAGCATGTGGTTAATGATACAGTGCCCTATCGTGCTTTTCATCCGCGGATGGATTTCAAAGTTTTATTTTAGGCAACACCGCACAATTCCCGCCTGACGGCTTAAGCACCGCTCCGGCGGC